>Ga0209709_10001428_pt1 | contig 22101 bp, 26 predicted proteins | sample ArcticOcean_MG_C_2_FD_187435 | JGI IMG/M metagenome (GOLD analysis project Ga0209709, IMG submission 187435) | Marine microbial communities from western Arctic Ocean - ArcticOcean_MG_CB4_136 (SPAdes) (version 2) | ecosystem: Environmental > Aquatic > Marine > Oceanic | place: Arctic Ocean...
ATTGTATACAGTATTAATGGTAACGGCTGTATGAATGGACACATAAAAGGTACTGCGTGTAAAATTGCAGACAGCCCACTACACTTATCAATACTACCTATCAGAAATAAGAGGGAAACTTAAGATGACCACGACTATAAATCTCATACTTTTCAAAGTTACGATAGAGAACTTTAGTCGTTTTGTGTGGTTCAAAAATCGCACAAACAAACTTGAGTTTATTTTTGATTTTGGATATTGGACGTTTTACGTTTATAAATAACAACACGATAATATTTGTCTTGCCCTAGAGACGAATATTAAATAAGAAAGGATAACCAAAGGGATAATCTATATGATTATAAAGATTGAAAAACTACTCTCAATTATTGAAGAGTTTAGGCACTACCAGCCTAACATTGAAAGCACTGCAATTTCTGTGTTTTTAATGGTAGCTCTACACGATAAGAAAGAGGGAATACCAATGCAATTTGTAGCTGACAAGTTAGAGATTGCACAATCTACAGTTTCAAGAAATGTTACTAAATTTTTGAAGCTGGCAAGACATAAGGACAATCCAATGGGCTTTTTAGAAAGCTTTGAAGACCCTTATGAAAGACGTAGAAAGTTAGTACGTCTATCTCCAAGAGGAGCAAGTCTAATACGTAATATTACTAATAGACTTTAAGACCTCTAAAACAATCAACATAGAGAGCGAGGTGAGGAAACATGGATTTCCAACGCAACCCGAAGCTCTTAACAGAAGTACTTCGTAAAATCTCTGCAAAGGGGTGGGACAAAGGACAAGCTGTTAGAGCTGGTAAAGTTATTGAGATACTTGGTAAAGGTATTTTAGTGACTGAGGTAAACGAACTGCATATCGAACATTTATGCACTACGCTAGAATCGAGAGGGTTTGCTGGTAGCACTATTAATCGCTACTTAGCTTCTCTAAGCAAAATGTTAAGTTATGCAAAACAAAAACATGCTATCTACCATTTAGATAGGATACCACATATCGAGTGGCATGAAGAAGGTAAGGCACGTATTAGATATATGCAACCTGAAGAAGAAGAAGAGATGATACAGCTTTTAATTAAGCATGATAAAGCTGATTATCTTAACTTCTATTTATTTCTACTCGATACTGGAATGAGACTGAGTGAAGCGTTGTATTTGAAGCTCGAAAACATTGGTGATATGCAAGGTAGCAAATATGCTATTTTAGAACACACCAAAAACGGTGACACTAGAAGTGTGCCACTGACAGAGCGAGCGACTAAGATAGTTGCCGACAATACAAAACACTCAGAACGTACTGACAGGATTTTCAACTTAAATATATGGACAGTTGAAAAAACTTGGCGTTGGCTGCGAGCTATGATGAAGCTAGAAGATGACAAACAATTTGTTATACACTGCTTACGTCACACTACAGCCAGCCGTCTAGCCCAGTCAGGACAAGTAGAAATGCACTTAATACAGAATTGGCTGGGTCATAGGACTAATGCTATGACTATGAGATACGCACACTTAAAGCCAAGCTCATTATTGGGTGGAGTAGACGTTTTGAACGTTTTAAACAAGAAACCGTAAGCGGATAGGTTGGCAAGAAGTTATAAGTCCCTTGCATGATTTTCCGCTAACGGATAGTAGGAAGTTGTTGATTTTGTTGGATAAAAGTGGTGGCTCGAGGTGGACTTGAACCACCGACACAAGGATTTTCAGTCCGAGTGACAGTAACCCCTCAAAAATTGTATGCTTTTGAGGATTGAATTTTCCTTACACCATAACGATTACAGCAAGTCAGCAACTTTCCGCTAGCACATATTAACCTTAAAGTGCCCATAATAGAAGTCTTTATTTAAAAGAGATAAATCCCACACATAACTAGGAGATTATTACTATGACTAAACTCATACAAAGCGTTGTCACATACGTTGATGAAGCCAATCACGAAGCCGAGATGTTAAAACTTGGTAAACAAAGAACTAACAAAAGAAAAAACGAACACATATTACGAGAAGAAGAGAGTGTTACTAATTATGGTAAGACACTTGTAGCTAACACCATAAAACCATTGGGTGAAGCTATATTTAATTTTATAGATGAGTCTTCTAAACTTAAGATAGGACAACCACCTATCGCCTACAGACTTCTATCTGAAGTCCAGCCTGAAATCTCAGCATTAATCACAGCAAAAACCGTTATAAATACCCTATCACAGAACAAGCCTTTAACAGCTATGGCAATAGTTTTAGGTGGTAAAATTGAGACTGAAATTGCTCTAAAGAACTTTGCTAATTTAAACCCTGAGCTTTATTCTGTAGTCAAAGCTGACTTAGATAAAAGGTCTTGGAACTACAGTTATAAGAGACGTAAACTTAAAGAGAGTGCAAAGCGTGATAACGTAGAGATGTGGGAAGAATGGACTACACCTGAGAAGTTACACGTGGGACTACGATTAATAGAGCTTATGATTATCTCTACTGGTCTTATTGAAATTGTACTTGAGAAAGTAAAACACAAGAAAGCTAAAGTTGTCAGACAGACAGCATTAACTAAGGAGTGGATAGCTGATAGGAATAGTTTTAATGAGCTTTTAAATCCTGAATATCTACCTACAGTTATGCCACCTAAATCGTGGACTAGTCCTACAGGTGGTGGCTATTGGACTGAAGAAATGCCTGAGCTTGAGCTGGTGAAACAAAAGAATAAAAACTTTAAGAAAGAATTAGAAAACTTTCAAATGCCTGAAGTCTATAGTGCAGTCAATGCCATGCAGAATACAGGTTTCAGTATCAATACTGAAATACTAGGTGTAATGCAAACTATATGGGACAGAGATTTAGCTATCGGGGGTATGCCACCAGTAGATAACTTGCCTATACCAAACAAGCCACTTGATATTGATACCAATGAAGTCAGTAGAAAAGAGTGGAAGAAGTTAGCTGTTATAGCCCATACTGAAAATGCACGTATGTTTTCTAAAAGATTACTATATGCCAAAATTTTATGGATGGCTGACAAGTTTAAAGACTATGCTTCTATCTATTTTCCACAACAAATGGATTTCAGAGGAAGATGTTATGCTGTTCCAGCCCACCTAAACTTCCAATCTATAGACGGCTCAAAAGCTTTGCTAGAGTTTTCACAAGGCAAAGAGATAACAGAAGAAAACAATGGTTTATTTTGGCTGTGTGTACATGGTGCTAACGTTTGGGGTCACGACAAAATATCATTAGAAGAGCGTGTAGACTGGGTGTTAGAAAATACAGAAATGCTAGAAGCCAATGCACAAGACCCACTTGAAAACCAGCAATGGGTAGACGCAGATAAACCTTTCCAAGCTTTAGCTTTTGCCAAAGAGTTTTCTAAATTTAGAGCTGAAGGATATGGATTTATAAGTCACTTGCCTGTTGCCGTAGACGGTACTTGTAATGGCTTACAGATTTATTCTTTGATGTTAAAAGATAAGGTAGCTGGCAAGTTGGTAAATCTTACTAAAACTACACAACCTCAAGACATTTATCAAACTGTTGCTGACGCTGTTATTGCAAAACTAAAAGAGCTAGAAGCTATCAATACTCCTTATGCAAACTTATGGTTACAGTATGGAGTAAAAAGAAGCACTGTTAAAAGAACTTGCATGACGATTGTATATGGAAGCACAAGATATTCTTGCACTGACTTTGTAGTGGAAGATTTAACTAAACGTAAAGACAGTGGAGAAAATCATCCATTTGGAAATGATGTCTTTAAGCCAGCTTCATTTCTATCAGGAATAATATGGGATAGCATTGGAGCTAAACTTAATAGTGCAAGAGTGGGAATGGATTTCTTACAAAAGATTGCACGTGTAGTTTCTAAAGAGCAACTTCCTATTCACTGGATTACGCCAGTTGGTTTTCCTATTTATCAATCTTACCCTGAGATGAAAAGCAAGCGAGTTAAAGCTATGCTTATGGGACAGATTATCAAACCTCGTATTAATACTGAGACTGATAAAACTGATAAACTAAGAATGGCAAATGGAGTAGCTCCAAATTTTGTACATGGATTAGACGCAGCAGCTATGCTTAGAACTGTAAACATAGCTTACACCAAAGGTATTAGAAACTTTTGCAACGTGCATGACAGTTACGGAACTACTGCTGGTGATGTAGAGACTTTATCAGAATGTTTACGTGAAGCGTTTATTGAAATCTTTGATGACAGTAATGTATTAGAAGAATTTAAAGAGCACGTTTCAGTAATGCTACCTGAAGAATTAAGAAAAGAATTACCTGAGCTACCACTGCAAGGTGATTTGGATGTTACCTCGATTAGAGAGAGTGACTTTTTCTTTGCCTAGATGTATCCGCTCAAGGATATAATACCTAAAGTACCCTTAATAGATAATAATACCTGAGAGGATTAAATATGACACCTGATGATTATGACAACTTGATGAGAACTATCTCATTAGACACTGCCGTTAGCCTTATGGGCGAAGGCTGGATTTTACAAACAGAAAATGGAGATGACTATAATGCCGAAGAATAATTATGATAAGATTGTAACCCCTATTGGTGTGAGCCAGTATGCGTGGCTTACAAAACCTGACACACAATTTGACCCTGACGGTCACTACAAGGTTAATCTTATCTTAGACACTGACAAAGCTCAGGATGTTATTAACAAGATTGAAGCCAATGTTAAGAAAGCAATGGCTAACGCTAAAGAAAAGGTAAAAGGCAAAGCTGTAAAAGCTGCTCCTTCACCTTACTTTGAACAGTTGGACGAAAGTGATGAGCCAACTGGTAAGACTGTGTTTAAGTTTAAAACAAAAGCACAGATTACAACTAAGGACGGTACTCTAATTCCAAACAGAGTTGCTTTATTTGATAGTGCTGGTGTTCCCCTCACTGACGCTAACGTATGGAGTGGGTCTGAAATGAAGGTGAGTGCCGAACTTATTCCTTACTACACTGCTATGGCTGGTGCTGGCGTATCTTTAAGATTACGTGCAGTACAAATTACTAAACTCGTAGAGGGTGGTAGTGGCAATGCTAAAGGTTATGGCTTTGGTGAGGAAGACGGATACAAATTGGAAACTTTTGAAAATGTAAGTAGTGATGAGACGGTTTCCGAAGAAGACTTTTAGTAACGTAGGATTACGTTATGGATTTCGTTCAGGTCTTGAAGACCGTATATCGAAAGAACTAGAATCCGCACGTGTGGAGTATGAGTATGAAAAGCACAAGCTTAAATACACTAAGCCTGAAAAGCTACATACTTATACTCCTGATTTTTACATTGTTAAAAGAAAAATATTCATAGAGACCAAAGGTCTTTTTACTTCTGCTGACCGTCAAAAGATGCGGTTAGTCAAGGAGCAACATCCTAAAGTAGACATTAGATTTGTATTTAGTAATTCAAGAAACAGAATTAGTAAAATTTCTAAAACTACTTATGGAATGTGGTGTGAAAAATATGGTTTTAAATATGCTGATAAGCACATTCCGAAAGAGTGGTTATGAGTAACAAAAGACCTAACACAGATTATGTTGTCGTGTTTTCTTCTGAAACAAAAGAAGATGATATTGGCTTAAATGAGATTACTAAAAAGCACCGAGCACAAGGTTTCTTTAAAGTAGCTTATCATTACATAGTAAGACGTAATGGTGATATTGAAACTGGTAGAGCAGAGCAAGAAGCTGGTTCTCTATTAAGCTCAGGTATTATCAATAATTCTAATTCTATTGCTGTTTGTTTAGTTGGAGATAGCACAGAACATGGTTTACCTAATTATACTGATGAGCAATTAAGCGGTTTTCGCCTACTTGTAAACGATTTGAAATCGAGGTATAAATTATCAGTCGTTGGCTACAGTGATGTAGACAACAGCTCTCTTAGTCCATTTATGGATGTGGAGTTATTGTTACAGGCTGGGGGAAATTAGACTTCTCCCAGTCCCTTCCAAAATATTTTCAACAAAAAAATTTACCCTATATGCAAGAAAGTGAATTTCTACACCACACGAACTGTAGCTATTGTTTATCCAAAGACAATGTAGCTGTTTATACAGACGGTCATACCTACTGCTTTGGATGTCAAAAAAGAACTAACGCAACAGAGGAAGTCCCACCAATGCAAGCACAACCACACACACCTGACAGTTTCATTCAAGGAACTGCTTCTCCCCTATCTAAAAGACAAATTGATTTACACACTGCAAAGAAATTTAATTATGAAGTTGGCACTAACAATAAGAAGCCAGTACAGATTGCTAATTACTATGACAAAGACGGCACTAAAGTTGCACAAAAATTAAGATACCCTGACAAAACTTTTCAGTGGATTGGTGATGTAAAATCTGCTGGATTGTTTGGACAGAACTTATGGCGTGACAAAGGTAAAATGGTTATTGTCACTGAAGGTGAGATTGATTGTCTTACAATGTCACGTTTAAATTCAAATAAATTTCCTGTTGTTAGTGTTAAGACTGGAGCTGCTGGAGCTAAGAAAGATATACAAAATTCTTTAGAATGGCTTGAGGGTTTTGACTCAGTAGTATTTATGTTTGATTCAGATGACGCTGGTAGAAATGCTGCTTTAGAATGTGCAAAAGTTTTATCACCAAACAAAGCAAAGATAGCAACGTTACCATTGAAGGATGCTAATGAAATGTTACTTGCTAACAGAGCTAAAGAACTTACTGATTGTATGTGGGGTGCAAAAGCTTACAGACCTGACGGTATTGTTTTAGGTACTGACTTGTGGGATGAGATAAAAAAAGAAGACGTACACGTTTCTGTTCCCTATCCTTTTGAGTGCATGAATATTAAAACACATGGCTTACGTAAAGGTGAGCTAGTCACTATTACTGCTGGTAGTGGTGTTGGTAAATCTAGTTTCTGTAGACAAGTAGCATATCATTTACTTAATAAAGATTACAAAGTTGGTTACATAGCTTTAGAAGAAAGTGTTAAGCGTAGCTCATTAGGTATCATGGGAGTAGCTTTAGAAAAACCTTTACACTTAAGTCGAGAAGGTATTGAAGAAGATTCTTTAAAGAAAGCTTTTGATGATACTGTAGGTAACGGTAACTTTTATTTATATAATCACTTTGGAAGTACTGCTTCTGATAATCTTATTTCTAAAATTAGATACTTAGCTAAAGCGTGTAACGTAGACTTTGTTGTACTAGACCATTTACACATGGCTCTTAGTGCTGTTGGTGATGCAACTACTAATGATGAAAGAAAACTAATTGACTACACAGTTTCAGTATTAAGAACTTTAGTAGAAGAGACAGGCATAGGATTAATACTGGTATCTCATTTAAAAAGACCTGAAGGTAATAAAGGTTATGAAGACGGTGTAGCTGTTTCAATGAATAGCTTACGTGGCTCTGCTGCTATCGCACAGTTAAGTGACATGGTAATAAGTTTATCACGTGACTTACAAGATGATAAAAACTTAGCCAAAGTTAACATCTTAAAAAATAGATTTAGTGGTGAGACAGGTCATGCTTGTACTCTTCATTATAATTTAGAGACTGGACTTTTAAAACAATCTGACCACACAGAATTTAAAGATGAGTTTTAAACAGACAGATTGGACTTCTCTATTATTAAAAACATTAAAGCACGCTGAGAACAATCCAAATAAAGATATAACTTTTTACGTAACCAATCAATCTCTTGCTGATTTATGTGAAGAAGCTTTGTTTACATTATCTTATGAACACGAAGCTGCTATGCGTATTCACGTAGAAATAGCAACACTACATTAAAGGACATATATGAAAAAAGTAAAATTACCTGACGCTATAGATGTGTCTTATCACCATATAAAAATTGAATTGATTAGCTCTCATTTATCACAAGAAGTTGGTGAACAGCAAGGCTGTTACGTTGCTCGGGATATGATTATCTATTTAGACAAAGATTTAATAGAAGCTGGTGGCACACGTGCTTGCTCACTTCTATTACATGAAGTAGGTCATGCAATTTTTTATATTTTTAATTTGGCGGCAGCCGAAGAGGAGCGTGCCGTAGATAGCTTTGCTAATGGCTACACTGAAGTACTTACACGTAACCCACAACTCAAGAAATGGATTAATCAAAACACATGAGATACGTATTTGACTTAGAAACTGACGGACTACTAGATGCAGTTACAAAAGTGCATTGTGTCATACTTAAAGATATTGATAGTGGTCATATTATTAATGTTAAAGTTAAAAAAGCTTTACAACTTTTAGAAGAAGCTGATTTAATTATTGGTCACAACATTATTAAATTTGACATCCCAGTACTTAAAAAATTATTTGGTTTCACACCACAGGGTGAAGTATTTGATACTATAGTTGCAGCAAGGTTAGTCTACCCTGATATACGAGATAAAGATTTTGCTAACAAAGATTTACCAAGAAAATATATTGGCTCACATTCACTAGCAGCTTATGGATTTAGATTGGGTAATCTTAAAGGTGATTTTGACGGTGGTGACTGGCAGACTTACAGTGAAGAGATGTTACAATACTGTATTCAAGATGTAGAAGTAACACACAATCTTTACAAGAAAATATTAGACAAAGGATTTAGTGAGCAAGCTATGCAGCTTGAGCATGATGTTGTCACTCTAATAAACAAACAAGAATTACATGGATTTACTTTTGATGTAGACAAAGGTGAAGCACTTGCAGCTAAACTTAATGTTAGACGTTTTGAAATAGAAGATGAATTACAAGAACTGTTTCCACCACGTACTTTAAGTATTCCTTTTATGCCTAAAGTTAATAACAAAGCTAGAGGATATGTTAAAGGTGAACTATTTTATAAAACTAAAGTAGAAACTTTTAATCCTTCTAGCCGTCAGCATATTGCAGAGCGTTTAAAATCTCTTTATGATTGGCAACCAAAAGAATTTACAAATGACGGCTCACCTAAATTAGATGATGAAACATTAAGCAAACTTCCATACAAAGAAGCTAAAATTCTTGCCGAACATTTTCTTTTAGACAAGCGTATAGCTCAGTTAAGCACTGGTAATCAGGCTTGGTTATCTAAACGTAAAGGCAATAAGATACATGGCACGTGCAATACTAACAGCACCGTTACAGGAAGAGCTTCACACACCTCACCAAACTTAGGACAGATACCAAGTACTGCTGTTCCATTTGGTAAAGAGTGTAGAGAATTATTTACTGTACCTGAAGGATACAAGCTTGTTGGTATTGATATATCAGGGCTTGAAGTGCGTATGCTGGCACACTTTATGTCTAAGTATGACAACGGTGCATACACTGATGTTGTTTTAAATGGTGACATACACACAACTACACAAAAACTAGCTGGATTAGATTCAAGAGATGTAGCTAAAAGATTTTACTATTGTTTCTTATATGGTGGTGGTGTCAAAAAGATTGCACAGGTTATAGATAAGAAAATAAATATTGCTAGTGCTATCAAGAAAAGATTTTTAAATAATTTACCAGCATTAAATAAACTAATAGAGCAAGTACAGTCTGCTTCAGAGCGTGGACACCTTGTTGGTTTAGATAAGCGACAAGTAAAAGTACGTTCTGCACATTCAGCTTTAAACACTTTACTACAAAGTGCTGGAGCTATTGTATGTAAACAATGGTTAGTTGAATTTGACAGAGCTGTAAAGAAAATACCTAACGTCCAACAAGTCGTATGGGTACATGACGAGATACAAGTTGAGTGTCTTGAAAAGGATGCACAAACAATCGGAGAATTAGCTGTCGAAGCAATCGAACGAACAGGCAAACACTTCAATCTACGTATCCCATTAACAGGGGAATTTAACATAGGAAATAATTGGAGTGAAACACATTGACCAAAGCAAATAAAAAATTCGACATTGATTTAAAGTATGGACAAGAACGTGAACAACGTATTGTTGCAATACTCGACAGTGATAAATCTAAAATAGAAGTTAAAACAGAACGTGACTGGTGGTTTAAGACTGGCAACATTGCTATTGAAATTGAATCTAATGGCAAGCCGTCAGGTATCATGGCAACTGAATCAGATTACTGGGTACACATACTCGCACAAGGTAAAGATGATTACTGTAGATTAATTTTTGATACTGACACTGTTCGCAAACTTGCTGAGACTTACAAGCACACATTAAAAAATGGTGGTGACGGCTGGCGTACAAAATTTGTACTCGTACCCTTATCAGAATTATTTGATAAAAAAAATTTACACTAACTAATACGGAAGAGGAACTTATGCCTAGAAGAATACTTATAGACGGTGACATATATGCTTATCGCACTGCAATACAAAATGAAGTTGCAACTGATTGGGGTGAAGATTTTTGGACGCTTCATGCTGACGCTATGCAATCTAAAAGATTGTTAGATGATACCATTGAAGAGATAAAAAATAATCTAGGTGGTGATGAAGTAATTGTAGCACTGACTGACTCTAACAATTTCCGTAAAGATGTTCTGCCTAGTTATAAAAGCAATCGTAAAAATCTTCGCAAGCCCATGATTTTATCTGAGTTGCGACAGCATTTAATTGATAATCACAACACTGCTATCTACCCAAACTTAGAAGCAGATGATGTCTTAGGTATTCTTGCCACTACCCCACACGAAGACAATGAAGACATTATTGTTTCAGTTGATAAAGACTTAAGACAAATACCTACGCAAGTCAGCCCTGACGGTAAAGATGTTTGGTCTGTCAGTAAGCAAGAAGGTGACTACTGGTTTATGATACAAGCTTTAACTGGTGATGCTACAGACGGCTACACTGGTTTACCTAAAGTTGGTATTAAAACTGCTGAAAAAATTCTTGGAACTAGTGACAAACCTTTATCAGAGATGTGGCAACAAGTGTGTGCTGCATATAATAAGGCTGGTTACTCAACTGATGAAGCACTTCAGCAAGCAAGATGTGCCTACATTCTAAGACATGGTGATTACAATTTAAAAACTGGAAAGGTAAAACTATGGCAGACCAAGTAAAGAAACCTAATCATTATTTTAGATACGTCATAGAGCCTATCACTTTCATAATGCAAAACAATATCCCATACGCTGAAGGTAATGCGATTAAATATTTATGTCGTTGGCGTTACAAACACAACACCAAAGAAAAGCAATTAGAAGATTTAAAGAAAGCGAAACAGTACATAGATATTCTCATTGAGTTAGAGACACAATCAAATGCCAAAAAATTAATTTATAAGTTAGGAAACAACTAAATGTCAAACACACTACCTACAACATACCAACAGTATATACACACTTCTCGATATGCTAGATTTATAGATGATAAAGGCAGACGTGAAACATGGGATGAGACAGTTACTCGTTACTTTGATTTCATGCAAAATCATTTAAAGAAAAACTTTAATTATAATTTAGATAGCAAGACACGTGATGCTCTAGAAGAACACATATTAAATTTAAACATTATGCCTTCTATGCGTGCACTAATGACGGCTGGTGCAGCATTAGAGCGTGACAACACTGCTGGTTACAACTGCTCATACATACCTATAGATGATGTTAGAAGTTTTGATGAAGTAATGTATATACTATTGTGTGGTACTGGTGTTGGTTTCTCAGTGGAACGTAAAAGTGTAGATAAACTACCAGTTATTGCTGAAGAATTTAGTGATAGTGACACTGTTATTGTGGTGCAAGATAGTAAAGCTGGCTGGGCTAAATCATTTCGTGAACTTATTGCTATGCTTTATTCAGGACAGATTCCTAAAATAGATATATCAAAAGTTAGACCTTCAGGAGCTAGGCTAAAAACTTTTGGTGGACGTGCTAGCGGTGCACAGCCTTTAGTTAATCTATTTGATTTTGCTATTACTACTTTTAAAAATGCTGCTGGTAGAAAACTAGATGCTATCGAAGCTCACGACCTAGTTTGTAAAGTTGGTGAAGTAGTAGTTGTTGGTGGTGTTAGACGTAGTGCTTTAATATCTTTAAGCAACATACAAGATGACCAAATGCGAAATGCAAAGAGCGGTCAATGGTGGTTAGAAGACGGGCAACGTGCACTAGCTAATAACTCAGCTTGCTATTCAAGAACACCTGATATGAATTTATTTATGTCCGAGTGGAAATCTTTATATGAAAGTAAGTCAGGTGAACGAGGTATCTTTAACAGAGAAGCAGCAAAAAATAAGGCTGGTGAAAATGGAAGAAGAGATGCTGAACATTTGTTTGGTACTAACCCATGCTCTGAAATAATATTGAGACCATATCAATTTTGTAATCTTACTGAAGTTGTTGTGAGAGCAACAGATGACTTACAATCATTGTGTGATAAAATTAAATATGCAACTATGTTAGGCACATTCCAATCTACTTTGACTGACTTTAAATATTTAAGAAAAATATGGAAAGACAACACAGAAGAAGAACGTTTATTAGGTGTATCCCTTACAGGTATCATGGACAACAAACTTACAAGTAGTCCTTATAAAGAACAATTAAACACTATGAGACAAGTAGCTATAGATTCAAATAAAGAACTAGCTAAAAAACTTAAGATACCACAATCAACTGCAATCACTTGTGTAAAACCAAGTGGCACAGTAAGTCAGTTAGTTGATAGTGCTTCAGGAATACACACTAGACATAGTGATTATTACATAAGAACAGTGCGAGGAGATATTAAAGACCCACTTACTAATTTCTTAAAAGATAAAGGTGTTCCGAATGAGCCTGATGTTACTAAACCTGAGAGTGTTGTAGTGTTTTCTTTCCCAGTTAAATCTCCTACAGGTAGTTTAACTAGAGATAGTAAAACAGCTATTGAGCAACTAGAGACATGGTTAATGTATCAAAGACACTGGTGCGAGCATAAGCCTTCAGTAACTATAAGTGTTAAAGAGCATGAATGGTTAGAAGTAGGTGCATGGGTTTACAAGCATTTTGAAGAAGTGTCAGGTATTAGTTTCTTACCACACAGTGACCACGTGTACCAACAAGCTCCATATCAAGAAGTTGATGTTAAAGAATACAAAGAGCTTCTTAAAAAAATGCCTAAAGACATAGACTTCACAGGTCTTAGTGCATACGAAAGTGAAGATAATACTAGTGGGTCTCAAGAGTTAGCTTGTGTTGGTGGTGTCTGCGAAATTGTAGATATAAAGCCAAGCTACTAAAGACCCCTTTTTAGAAGGATTTCATTATGGAATACGAAGATATTAAATTTCCTGAGACAGTAGCAGATATGATGCTGTTACTTACTCAGGTTTATCCCAACAAAACACCTTCAATGTCAGATAATACTAATAAAATTATGTATGAAGCTGGGCAAAGAAGTGTTGTTGATTGGTTAATAGAATTACAAAACTCAGAAAAGGAATAATACTATGTGTTTAGGTGGACAACCAAGTACTCCAGCACCTACAAATGTTAAAGATAACAGTATGTATTACAATGGTAATGTGTTTGACCCTAAACCTGAAGAAATAGTTTCACCTGTAGAGTCTAATTTAGAAATAAAAAGGGATAACGGGGGTCGAGGCAAGGAAAGTCACAAAGACAGATTGGATAAATCTAGCGGTCTTAATGTGGCTGACAGATATAAAGGCATAGATATTTAACAACAAACCAAAGGAAAACGTATGTGCGGTGGCAGAAGTAAACCAGCTCCAGCTCCAGCACCAGCTCCTAATCCAGTTGCGTACAGTCCTAACCCTTCAACTATGGGTATGGAAAACGCTCCTGAATTAGTAACGGCTGATGTCATGGAAGATGAAGAGCTGAAGAAAAAGCTTAAAAAGAAGCAAGGAACTACAGCTTTACAAACTGATTTAGCTGTTCCTACTAGTGGCAATAACTTAAATATTGCTTAAATAATCTATGGATGAACAACAACTCCAAACATTAAGTGCTTCAGCAAAAGAACGTTACAACAAATTAATACATGAAAGAGAACATTTTCTTGAAAGAGCTAGAGAATGTGCTGAATTAACTATCCCAGCTCTTATTCCTGACGAAAGTTTTAATTCGTCTTCTGATTTATACACACCATTCCAAAGTGTCGGTGCTAGAGGTGTTAATAACCTTGCATCAAAATTACTCCTATTATTACTCCCCCCTAACTCCCCTTTCTTTCGCTTAAAAATTGGTGGTAAAGCCAAGCAAGAAATTGAGCAACAACCTGAAGTTAAAACTCAAGTTGAAAAAGCTTTAGCAGATATTGAAAAAGAAATAGCCAGTAAGATAGAAGAACTTGCTATACGTGTTCCAGTGTTTGAAGCTTTAAAACATTTAATTGTAAGTGGTAATGTTTTAACAACGCTTCCTAAAAAGGGAGCTATGCGTGTTTTCCCTTTATCACAATATGTATGTAAAAGAGATGCTGAAGGAAATTTATTAGAAATAATTATTAGTGAAAAAATATCTCCATTAACTTTTAATGAGAAGACAAGACTAGAATTGTTTGCAGACGGTGAATATAAAATAGATGAAGATGTAGAATTATATACTCATATATATAAACAAGATGATGATAGTTTTTATGTATGCCAAGAAGTGAATGAAAGAAAAGTACCTAACTCACAAGGTACATATAAAAACGACCAACTACCTTTTCAGTGTTTACGAATGATACGTGTAGCAAGTGAAGACTATGGACGTAGTTATGTAGAAGAATTTATTGGAGACCTTAAATCCCTTGAAGGTTTATCACAAGCACTTGTAGAAAGTGCGGCAGCTTCTAGTAAAGTTGTCTTTATGATTAGACCTAATGCTGTTACCAAAAAAAGAGACTTAGCTCTTACTCGTAATGGTGACATTATTACTGGCTCATCAGATGATGTATCAGTCTTACAAACAGATAAACAATATGACTTAAGAATAGTAGCTGACTCAATACAAAACCTTGAAGAGCGTATGTCTTATGCTTTCTTATTACACACTGCTGTACAACGAGATGCTGAAAGAGTTACGGCTGAAGAAATAAGATATATGGCTTCACAATTAGAAACTGCTTTAGGTGGTGTCTACTCATTATTGTCTCAAGAATTTCAATTACCACTTGTGCAATTATTAATGAAACGTATGAGTAAGGCTAAAGAAATTCCAGCATTACCTGATAAGAGTATAAAACCTACTATCATAACTGGCGTGGAAGCTTTAGGTAGAGGAAATGATTTACAAAAATTAACTGAGTTTGTAGGACAGATTGTTGGATTAGCTCAAGTTACTCCTGAGATTGTACAGACTATTAATCCTTCAGATTTAATTACAAGAATTGCAACTGGTCTAGGAATAGATACAGACGGCTTAATTAAAAGCCAAGAACAAATTCAGCAAGAGCAACAAGCTCAACAAGAACAAATGATGCAACAACAAATGATGCAAGGTGGTATGGACGCTGCGGTGTCTGCTGCTGCTCCAGTAGCAAACAATTTAAGCAAGCCTGAATGACCTCTTGGTTTATCAGTGTTGTAATAAATTTTAATCTACTGACATCGCCTGTTGCTTCTCACTATCAATTACAACAATTTAATTCAGAAATATCTTGTCTTAAGTTTGTAGTAAAAAATTATAAAAAAGTTGAGAGTAGTGCTGCTGAATACTTTGGGGAATATGAAATAGAAGGCATAAGATACAGACTCAAAGATATAGAATTGGGCTGTGTTTCTTTAGACCTCGTATAACAAAGGAAAAAACAAATGGTAGAAACCGTAGAAATAAATGAAAATGAAACCACAAGTGAAGCACCTGTAGTCGAGACACCAACAACTGCACAAGCAAAACCTGAATGGCTTCCTGAAAAATTTAATAGCCCTGAAGAAATGGCAAAAGCTTATGGAGAGTTGGAAAATAAATTGGGACAACCTAATCCTGAAACTCCTGAGCCTGTTAAAGAAGATACTAAATCAGATATGGAGATAGCTGATAAAGCTGTTGAAAGTGCTGGCTTAGATATGGGCACATTACAACAAGAATTTGATACTACTGGTACACTAGCTGAAACAAGTTATGAAGCTTTACAAAAAGCTGGTATTCCAAAAGATTATGTAGACCAATTCATTGCTGGTCAAAATGCTGTAAAGGCTTCACAAGAAGGTGAAGTTAAAGGCTTAGTAGGCGGTGATGAAGGTTATAGTGAAATGACTTCGTGGGCTGGTGGTAATATGTCTGCTGAAGAAAAGACTGCTTACAATTCCCAAGTAAATAGTGGTGACTTGGAGACTGTAAAGTTAGCTGTCTTAGGACTAAAAGCTCGTTATGAGCAAGCTAACGGAAGTGAACCTAACCTTGTTAAAGGTAAAGGTACTTCACCACAGGCTGACGGATTTAATTCGTGGGCTGAAGTTACTGTGGCTATGAATGATGTACGATATAGCAAAGACCCAGCATATCAAGCTTCAGTTAAGCAAAAGATAGCAAATAGTAAACTATAGTTGTGCACTCTTTTTAGAGGGCAACTGCCAAAACAAATTAAATAAACAATACTGACCTACTGCGGTAGACAATCTGTTATTTGATATTGAAGATGTGATGGCTTTCAAGAAAACAAATCAACAATCAACAGAAGGAAAATACTATGGCAAATGCTACACCCGTAAGTGTGGGTAGAGTCAATGCCAGTGGTTCTGAAGATGCTTTGTTTCTGAAAGTTTTTGCGGGAGAGGTTTTAACCTCTTTTGAAAGAGCTTCAGTAACAGATGGTGCTGAAATGGTGAGAAGTATCTCATCAGGAAAATCAGCTACATTCCCAGTAATGGGACGTGTAGGTGCAGCCTATCATGTGGCAGGTGCGGAAATCACTGGAAGTGACGTAAACCATAACGAAAAGGTCATTACTATAAATGACTTACTACTTAGCTCTGTGTTCTTATCGAACATTGAAGAAGCTAAAAACCATTGGGACGTGAGAAGTGCGTACTCTACTGAAATTGGTAGAGCATTAGCATTCCAAAAAGACAAACACATCCTACAAACAATAGGTCAAGCTACACTAGCTGCAACTAACGTAACAGGTGGAGACGCTGGTACTGTATTAACTAATACAGGTATCGCTTCTGCAACTGCTGCAACTGCTGCTAATGCAATGATTGACTCACTGTTTGATGCTGCTTCAAATCTTGATTCACACTACGTACCAAAAGAAGGTCGTAAGTGCTTTATCAGATTGGAAGAGTACTACAAGCTAGCTAATGCTACTAACGCTGTAAACATTGATTTCAGTGGTGGTAACAATGGTGGGGTTGCTGAAGGTAAAGTAATGAAAGTTGCTGGAATTGAATTAATTCCAACTGCTCATTTTGTATCTTCTAACATCTCTACTGGTCAGCCTGATGCTGGTACTTCTGCTTCAGTATCAAACCCTCAAGCTGTAAACTTAACTAACTTTGTAGCACTGGTGTCACACCCGTCTGCTGCTGGTACAGTTAAGCTTATGGATTTGGCTGTTGAGTCAGAGTACGACATAAGACGACAAGGCACGCTAATGGTTGCTAAATATGCTATGGGACATGGCGTATTAAGACCTGAAGCTGCTGTTGGCATTAAAGAAGCGTAAGCTTAGTTAATACCACAACAAACTAGTAAGGGCATCAAGATTTATCACTATGCAGACTTGCTCTGCCCTTACTTTTGAGAGAGATATATGACACAAATAATTCCTACTACCGAACTACAAGCTGTAAACATTATGTTGAGTATGATTGGTGAAGCTCCAGTTAATACAATTACAGGTGTTACAAATGTAGATGTATCTGTCGCTAAAAATATTCTTGATGAAACAAGTATGTCAGTACAGTCACAAGGCTGGAACTTTAATACTGTTTACAACAAAGTAGTCACCATTGATGATGACTCTAAAATTCCCCTAGCATCAAACGTTATCCAAGTTGATGCCAACGTAACTAGTTTCCGTTATATGAATATTGTGTTCCGAGACGGTTTTCTTTATGACCTTGATAAAGACACAAATATTTTCACCACAGCTCCTACTATAGACATAGTAACTGTTGAGCCTTTTGAAACAATTCCCGAATATGCAAGACGCTATATTACAGCTCAAGCTGCTAGAAGGTTTGCTGCTCGATTTGTTGGAGCTAAAGACATTGTAAAATTTGCACAACAAGATGAGTCTGATGCTTTAATTAATTTACAACAATCAGATTCAAGAAGTGGAGATGTTAATTTACTAGAAGGAGATGCAAACACATTTTCTATAATAAACAGAACACCTAGAAGGACTTCTTAATGCCTTTAGTCTCACAAACCATTCCCAATTTTATCAATGGTATTAGTCAGCAAACACCTACACAAAGAGGTTTAAATCAAGGCACTACACAAATTAATATGCAGTCTAAAATTGTGGAAGGATTATGTAAACGTCCACCTTTAGAATACATTGCAACTTTAGATAACTCTCAAGTGTTTCCAAATACAAGTTATGTTTGGGAAATACAACGAGATGAAAACAATAAATATTTCTGTGCTTTTTTTAATGGTGGTGTGCGAGTATTTGATTTAAATGGTAATGAGAAAACTGTTTCCTACCCTAATGGTACTTCTTACTTAACTTCAACAGCACCTAAAGATACTTTTAGATGTGTTAATGTAGCTGACTTTACTTTTATAGTTAATAGAAGTAAAACCGTTTTAGCAGACAGTACAACTTCTGCTGCTAAAGTAGAAGAGTTTCAAATTTATACAAAAGCTACTAACTTTGGACGTACATATAAAGTTGCTATTAATCATCCTGATATGGCTGATGAATTAGAAGTACAATTTCAAATGCCTTCAGGTAATGATGCTACAACTGATAGTGAATTTAGAGACACAGATAAAATTGCAGACATATTATTATATGGAACTTCAAGCACTGACTGGAACGCTGCTGCGTCACAAATAGGATTTAAAGTAATTAATAAAGCTAGTGGAGCGACACTTTCTACAACGCAAGGTCTAGCAAACTATTCAGGAATTTCTAGTCATTTTACTTTTGAAAAATATTCATCATTAATTTATGGTAAGCCAACAGACGGTGATGCTGACTATACAGTAACAACTTCAGACGGTGCTGGTAATACTTCTATGTATGTCTTAAGAGACAAAGTACAAGACTTTTCAGCATTACCTTACTATGCAAAGCCTGATACTATTTTACAAATTACTGGTGATGAAGGTGATACTCTTACAGATTACTACGTAAAATTTGAAAATGACGGAGTGTGGGCTGAGTGTATTGCTCCTTCTACTTCAGTAGGTTTAGACAATTCAACAATGCCACACGCATTAGTAAATAATAATGACGGTACATTTACTTTTAAACAATTAGATTATACTGATAGAGATTGTGGCAACAGTACAACTAACCCTGACCCAAGTTTTGTAAATAGAGCTATACAGAATGTTACTTTCTACAAAAACAGACTAGGCTTTTTATCAGGTGAGAATTTAATATTATCTGAAAATACTTCTTACTTTAATTATTTTGTAACTACTGCAACACAAGTTTTAGATACAGATGTTATAGACATTGCTGCATCAGGAACTACGGTTAATACATTACGTAGCTCAGTTGCTTTTAATGATACGCTGTTACTCTTTTCTGATAATGGACAATATAAATTAGATAGCTCAGGTAACACTGCAATATCTCCTTTAACTGCTATCTTAAATTTAGTATCTAGTTTTGAGCATAATAGAAATGTACGTCCTGTAACGGCTGGTAAGTATGCTTACTTTGCACAAGATAGAAACGACAACACTGCGATAAGAGAATATTATTCAGATGAAGATAGTTTAACTAATGACGGTATTGATATTACTGTTGGTGTACAGGATTTAATTCCTGAAAATGGTTATCAAATAATAAGTAACAATATTGAAGACACCTTGTGTGTGATTGCATCAGATACGGCTGATAGTCAAACAGCTCCTTATACCACAAGCAGTGCTGTAACTACTACACATGGTAATAGAATATATGTATATAAATATTTCTTTGATAATGCAGAGAAAGTACAATCTTCGTGGTCATTTTGGGAATTAGAAGGTGTTAAAATATTAGGTGGTTTAGGTACAGATAGTTTTATTTATTTATTTACTGCGGAAGGTACTAACACAAAATTATATAGAATTGATTTACGTAATCTTAAAATACCTTCTCTTGGTTTTAATATTTATTTAGATAAACGTGCAACAGTGTCAGCTACATATAGTGCAAGCACTGGTAAATCAACTTTTACTTCTCCTTATGGAGCACTAACTAATTTATTAGCAGTAAATGCTACTACAGGAACTAATTTAATTACTGTCAATACTTCAGGCTCAACTTACACTGTTGAAGGCAATCATACTTCATTATATATAGGAACAACTTTTGCCAGTACTTACGAGCTATCTCCACAATTTATTCGTGAAGAAAGCAGTAGAGGGACTATCTCAATCACTAATGGACGTTATCAAATTAAATACATTACATTTGATTTTGTAGACACTGGTTATTTCAGAGTAGAAGTAACTCCTGATAACAGAGATACACTGACTAAACAATTTACTGGATATGTAATTGGTCTTCCAACAACTTTAATTGATAGACCAAGTATAAGTAGTGGTGCATTACGAGTACCAATACAAGCTGAGAATACTAAATTTACACTGCAATTAAAAAATGATTCTCACTTACCAACTTACATTGCAGCAGCAGACATTGAGGGGTTTTACCATACACGTTCAAGGAGAGGTTAATGGAAATAAAAAACCCTAGAGTAAGAGAAGCGAAGTTAAATGATGCTTTGCTTCTACACAAGAATTTAAGAAAAGATGATATAAGAGAAATTAGAGCTTCAGATAATGTTTCACCATTAGAAGCTTTGGTAATGCCTTTTACTTATGAAGGCTCACAAACATACAGCATTATCCATGATGTTGAAGATGACATTATTGGCATGTTTGGTGTGTGTCCAGCACTTAGTGATGATGCTTTTGGCGTAGCTTGGATGCTCGCTACTGACAACATACAAGTAATCGGCAGAAAGTTTTTAAAAGAAAGCCGACACTGGGTAAATGAAATGGGGAAGTCTTATGACTTCCTATACAATTTTGTAGATAAACGAAATTGGAAATCTTTGAAGTGGTTACAGTTTTGTGGCTTTGAGCCAAAACAAGAACTTAACTACGGACATGAACAACGTAAATTTTTATTAGTAATGAAGGATATGAAAGATGTGTAATGCTCAAGCAGTTGTTGCTGGACTACAAGTAGCTGGAACAGTTGCTAAGTATCAAGATGATAAATCAGCAGCTCAAACTAAAGCTAATGCTAATGAAACGTCACGAAGAAATGCTGACCAAGCTTATTTAGAAGATATTTCACGTATTGATATGGAACGTACTATGGCTGACCGAGAAAAACGTCTTGCAGACTTTACGGCAACACAGGCAAAAAAGAAGGAAGCTGCTGCTTCATTAAATACTGGTTTTGGAAATCCACTAGCAGCGTTTCAGGCTGCTGGATTTGATGCTGATATGGAACTAGGAATGAACTCAGTAGACTACACAGCAGACCTAGTAAAAATTGGCTGGCAACAAAGAGATTCATACGCAACATTACAACGAACTTATAATGGGCTATCAACCCCTCGTAACCCAAGTAAAATTGGAGCAGCATTGGAAATTGCTGGTAGTGGTGCACAATACGAAGCTAACACATAAGGAATATAAATGGCATACAGAAAACAAATAACTAACAAACGTTTTGGCACTACATTCGCTGGTAATCCAAATTATGATACTAACTCCCCTCTTGGTGATGTTGTAAAATCACTTGCAAAAATAACTCCCCAATTCCAACAGTATGCTACTTCAGATAAGAAAAAGAAACAGGACGCTGCTACTGTCAGTTATCAAGCACAGATTGCTAATGGTCTATCACCTGATGATATTGAAAAGAAAATAAAAGCTGGAGAATTACCTGAATTAAACAATGTGTATTCAAGTAGTATTATACAAAGACAGCGTGGATTATTTGATGCTGCAAAAGTAACTAACAATATTACAGAAAACATAGGAACGTTTGACCCACTAACAATGGACTTCAATGAGTGGGCTAAAGATTATTTACCGAGTGATTTAAGAAGCAAAGG
>Ga0209709_10001430_pt1 | contig 22087 bp, 21 predicted proteins | sample ArcticOcean_MG_C_2_FD_187435 | JGI IMG/M metagenome (GOLD analysis project Ga0209709, IMG submission 187435) | Marine microbial communities from western Arctic Ocean - ArcticOcean_MG_CB4_136 (SPAdes) (version 2) | ecosystem: Environmental > Aquatic > Marine > Oceanic | place: Arctic Ocean...
ATATTAACAGGCCTAAGCTCCTGTTGCCCAACAATACTTATTTTTGTTCCCTCTGCACTTTCCTTTATATCAACATTGTAACCATAAAAATCAAGTAACTTTTCGGTGTGATCTCTAGTTTTTTGTTCTTCGAAAATCGAAGTTACTCCTGGCGTGTTTAGGCCCGCAAAAAGAATCGCTGATTTAACTTGGGCTGAAGGAATCGGCATATCGTAAGAAATAGGAATAGGCAAGTTACTTCCCTTGATAGTTACAGGTAGAAACTCTGAATCTCTTAAATCGAATTCTGCACCAAAGCCTAATAATGGATCAACTACTCGCCTCATTGGTCTTTTTGATAAAGATTCATCTCCAATAAAAACTGAAGAAATCGGATGAGAGGCAACCAATCCCATTATTAATCGTGCAGCAGTGCCTGAGTTTCCAAAATCTAGAGGTTTTTCCGGTTCAGCAAGGCTTCCTATACCTATTCCATTAATAGTGCACATATCAGGCTGTAAATGGATATCAGACCCCAAGGACCTCATTGCGTTAATGGTACAGGAAATATCAGAACTATTTAGAATACCTGTTATTTTACTCTCCCCAACAGCAAGGGATGATAGAATTACGCACCTATGAGAAATCGATTTATCGCCAGGAGTATTAATTTCACCAAATAATCCTTGGCTTTGCATTGCCATAACCTTAGCATCAGGTATATTATTTTTTTGATTCTGATTCATAGTTATTAAGGTTTAGCAGACAAATTATAAGAAAAAAACTTTTTTTGGTTTTGACACTATTGTTTCTTCATGGCAATGGAGAATTAGTTTTTTAATTATAGGAAAAAAAATGAGCAAAGGAAAATTAGGAAAAAAAATATTATGTCCCTCTTGTGAAAACAAGTTTTACGACTTAAATCGTAAACCAATCATATGTCCCAAGTGTTCAAATGAAATCACGCCGGAGGAAATTATAAAAAAAATAACAAAGCAGGCCACTAAAGAAGTTCTCGCTACAGCTAAAAAAGCCGAGACTGTTGATGAAGAAAAAGAGAATGACGATATCATTGATATAGATACTGAGGTTAAGGAAGTGGGTCCAGAGATTGATGAGGATAAGATACCTGACTTAGAAAATTCTTCTGATGACGAAGTTACTGATGATGAGCCTGATGAAGTTGATGAAGAATTAGCTGAATTTGAGGACGAAGAAATTAATAAAATAGAAGAAGAGGACGAATTTATGGATGATGATGTTTCTAATGTAATTAAATCTGTTCCTAAAAAAGATGATATTTAAAATAAATAAAGGGGCTATAGCTCAGCTGGGAGAGCGCTTGCATGGCATGCAAGAGGTCAGCGGTTCGAACCCGCTTAGCTCCACCAAATAAATGAAATTTTCTATTATATTAATAGTTGTTGGATTATTGTTTTGGACTACAGTCTTCTTGTCTCAATAACAAATCAATAAAAAGACTTAGACAAAAGGACTATTAAAATAGAAAAGAGTGCACATAAGGGTTACTAAAAATATTAAAAAAATTATAATAATGGATCTCATAATCTATCTACCGCATCTATACCATTTAATTGCATCAGAGATATCTTTTTGAGTAGCTAGCCCTTCCTGATAAAGAAGGTTAAGATTGTACTGTGCTCCACTATGCCCCCTTGATGCAGAAGATTTGTACCACTTTAAAGATTGTGTAAAATTCTGATCCACGCCAATGCCGAGTCTATAAGCTAAACCAAGGCTATATTGGGCTTCAATATTACCTTGCTCTGCGGAAAGAGTGTACCACCTGAAAGCTTCCTTACTATCAAAATCAACACCGAGACCATTTTCAAACATTTTAGCAAGTTGGTATTGGGCATCTTTATTGCCTTGTTCAGCGGCTTTTAGAAACCAGTATGCTGCTAACTCGAAATTTTGATCAACAGACTCACCATTCGAATATATTCGAGCTAAGTTATATTGAGCATCAACATAACCTCTTTCCGCAAAATTATTAATTTTCTTCATAAACGCAGATTCTTGAGCCAGACTATCTTGGGCCGAGAGTGCAATTAAAAATATAAATAAAAGTTTTCTGCACATATTACTCTTTCGAAAGTTAATGACTATCTTCCTCTTCTTGCCCCTCATCATGGCTATTACTATGGGGTACGGCATAGACAGTCGGTGGCTTCCCTGTATCAAAAAACACCTTCCTTCCTAGCTGAGTATAGTCAGATTCAAATCCCATTATTCCTACAAAAACTACAATTGCAAAAGTTGGGATAAATAAGGCTAATACCAGAGCCATTCGTTCCCAAACCATGTGCATAAAGACAGCGCAAATAAAGTAAGCCTTTAAAAACATGAATAGGATAACTAGACTCCAGCGAGTAATTCCCTGAAACCCTATGTAGTCAACTGCGTATGAACATGCGCTTAATACAAAGAGCAATATCCATACCGCCAGATATGTACTAATTGGATGTTCTTGTCCGTCTTGTGCCATTGTTTACCTCACCAAAGATAGAAAAATGCAAAAATGAAGACCCACACTAGATCAACAAAATGCCAATATAAACCAAGTGTTTCAATAATTTCATAACGCCCTTTTTGCCAAGTAAAAAAACCCCTACGACCAGTGTCATAATCACCGCGAAGAACTTTTCTTGCCGTAAGAAATAAGAAAATTACACCAAATGAAACATGAATGCCATGAAAGCCCGTTACCATAAAGAATACAGAGCCAAATTGTCTTGCGCCAAAAGGGTTTTCCCAGGGACGAATACCTTCCGATATTAACTTAGTCCACTCAAATGCTTGCATGCCAACGAAAGACATACCCAGAATACCCGTAAGAAATAAAAGTGCTGCAGCTTGTTTACGCTTCTTCTGATAACCACTTCTTACAGCCATAGCCATAGTTCCACTACTAGTAATCAAAATAAATGTCATTATTGCAATTAAAAGCAAGGGGACGCTTACCCCGGCAACACTAAGAGAGAAAACCTCACTTGTATTAGGCCAAGGTTCTACAGTTGACCAACGGGCGGTCATATATGAAATTAAGAAACAACTAAAAATAAAAGTATCACTTAGAAGAAAAATCCACATCATGGCCTTGCCCCAAGGAACTCCCTTAAAAGCTCTTTGGTCAGATGACCAATCAGAAGTAAAACCTTCGAGTCCATCCTTTAAGGGTAACTTTGATGTAGTAGCCATGAATTTATATCCTATTAAAAATAAAACTTATGTTAACAAAAGCATAACAAAAAGAAATGCCCATACTATTAATAAAAAATGCCAATAAATTGCACAAAGATTGACTTTCAGGGCAAAATTAACTGGATCGTTTTTAAGAGTAAAACTTTTGAGCATCACAACTAACCAAGCAATCAGTCCACCCAATAAATGCAAAATATGTAAGGCTGTTAATAAGTAAAAGAATCCATATGAGGGGTTAGTTGACACAAAATAACCAAAAGAAATTAGCTCTCGCCAAACAAATAGCTGCCCAACAATAAAACTAATAGTTAGGGCTCCAGACACTAACAGATATATTCGTGTTTTTTTTATATTGTTATGATCTGCATTTACATTTGCACGGTAAAAAGAAAAGCTGCTAAATACCATTATAGCTGTATTCCACCAAAGCAACAATGGTTCAGGAAGAGTCCGCCAATCGCCATAAGCCATCCTTCCTATATAAGCCACAGAAAACAATGTGAACAAGATAGCAATTACTATTAGCAAAAGGAAAAGAGTTGCCTTTCGCAATGATAGAGTCATTGATTTCCCCATGTGCTCGTTATCAACGAGGGCTTGATCGGCCATCCAAGGTTTTTGTGATAATGTACTAAATATACTCAAGTACTTTCTACTCCAAGCTGAGAGTGTCCTTTAGCTAATTTGACTTTCTCATTAGGAACATCTTGAGGAATAAAATCATCTTCTGCTCCTGGCACACTATAATCATAGGCCCAACGATAAATTACAGGTAACTCTTTTCCAAAATTACCATGTACTGGAGGTTGATCTGGAGTTTGCCACTCTAAAGATGCAGCTTTCCAAGGGTTTTTTTCAGCAACAATTCCTTTTTTTGCACTCCAAAAAACATTGAACACGAAAACAAGTTGAGCAAAACCAACGGCTAGGGCGGCTAACGTTATGAATACGTTAAGGTCTGCAGCAGATGATGTATAAAGAGCTTCAGTTTGCCCCATTTCATAATATCGTCTTGGAACCCCTATAAAGCCAAGATAATGCATTGGAAAATAAATTAAATATGACCCAATAAATGTTACCCAGAAATGAAATCTTCCCATACCATCATGAAGCATGCGCCCGGTAATAAGAGGGAACCAATGATATATAGCTCCAAGAATAACTAGGACTGGGGCAATACCCATTACCATATGAAAATGTGCAACTACAAAATATGTATCTGAAAGAGGGACATCCACAACAACATTTCCGAGAAACAATCCAGTTAGACCGCCATTTAAGAAAGTAACAATAAAAGCGAGACAAAATAACATTGGAATAGTTAAATGTATATTTCCTTTCCATAAGGTCAGAACCCAATTATAAACCTTCAAGGCAGTTGGGACTGCAATAATAAGAGTTGTTGTAGCAAAGAAAAACCCAAAATATGGATTCATACCGCTGACATACATGTGATGAGCCCAAACAATAAAACTTAATGCTCCAATTCCGACAATAGCCCAAACCATCATTCTAAAACCAAAGATATTTTTACGGGCGTGCACTGATATTAAATCAGACACAATTCCAAATGCTGGGAGGGCAACAATATATACTTCCGGATGGCCAAAGAACCAAAAAAGGTGTTGGAATAAAATAGGGCTACCACCTCCATATGTTAAATTTTCACCAAATTCAACTAGAGCAGGCATAAAAAAACTTGTCATTAATAACTTATCAAAAAGCATCATTACGGCACTTACAAATAATGCAGGGAAAGCAAAAAGAGCTAAAACAGTTGCTGTAAAAATACCCCACACCGTTAAAGGCATCCTCATTAATGTCATTCCTCTTGTTCGAGCTTGAAGAATGGTGATAACGTAATTAAGGCCGCCCATTGTAAAACCAACAATAAAAATACAAAGTGACACTAACATTAGTATTATACCAGATTCTTGACCTGGAGTACCGCCTAGAATTGCCTGAGGAGGGTAAAGAGTCCATCCAGCACCAGTGGGACCGCCCGGAGTAAAGAAGCTCACAAATAGAACTAATACAGCAACCAAATATGTCCAATAGCTAACCATATTAAGATAAGGGAAAACCATATCTCTTGCACCCACCATTAGAGGGATCAAGTAGTTACCAAAAGCTCCTAAAAATAAAGCAGTCAGCAAATAAACAACCATTATCATTCCATGCATAGTAATGAATTGATAATAAGTTCCTTCGCTAATAATAGATAATTCGGGAAAGGCAATCTGGATTCTCATAAACCAAGATAAAACGAGGGCAACAAATCCAATTGCAAAAGCTGTTAAACCATATTGAACAGCTATTAGCTTTGCGTCTTGAGTAAAAACTTTTTCTGTCCACCAGCTCTTTGCATGGTAAAGTTCGACTTCTTCTAACTCACTTTCTGGAACTATAGATTCTGACATAATAAAAACCTCTTAATAATTAATTACTTTTATGAAAAGCTAGCTTTTCTTTATTCTCTAACTTGGCTTCTTCTTGAAGCGCTTTAAATGTTGACTGATCATCAAGCCAATTTTTATAATCTTCTTTGCCCTCTACTTTAACGAAACCTCTCATAGCGTGATGACCAACACCACATAACTCAGCGCATAGGATTTCATAGCCGCCAGCAAGTGTTGGTCTAATCCAATAATAAGTAACCATACCAGGTACTAAATCCATCTTTGCTCGAAATTGGGGAACGTAAAAGTTATGTAAAACATCTATAGATCTAAGTAAAAACTTCACAGGTTTCTCTAGCTCTAAATGCAAATCATCGCCCTCAATTAGTATATCATCTTGACCGTTTGGATCATTTTTATTCATCCCAAAGGGATTATCAGCATTAATATTTCTTGCGTCAGTCGTTCCTAATACTCCATCTTCCCCAGGAAGTCGGAAGCTCCAATACCATTGTTGCCCCATAGCCTCAATAGGCATTGCGTCTTCAGGAGGCGAAACATATTCGTCCCAAACAATAAGTCCGGGAGCAAGTAACCCTGCAACCCCAATTGTCGTCAAAACAGTAAGAATAATTTCCAGCTTCTTGCTTTCAGGCTCATAATCTGCGCGATGACCTTCTTTATTTCGAAATCGAATAACGCAATAAGTCATAAATCCCAATACTGCGACATAAACCCCGCCAGTCATCCAAAAGGTTAGCTCGATTGTCTTGTCAATGTTGCTCCAATTGGAAGCAATTGGAGTTGAATACCATGGAGTAAAAATATGGAAAAGAACTGAACCAACAATTACTAGCAAAAGAATAAAAGGTACCATAAACGAAGCCTCATTTTGATTATTATTAACTTAAGAAAGTGATTCCTTAAGTCTTATTACTTATTGCTTCCCAAACTACTTATTGTCCCTATAAAGTCAAGATATTCCAGAGTCACAATTTAGGACTTTTAATATACATTTCTTTAAGGCAGTTTAGTTATTATAAACAACCGAGAATGTATTTTATGCTTACTTTTTTTAAATTATTAATCAATATTTTTAAGGTTAGAATAAGTATAACTATAATGTTATGCGCCATTTCGGGTGCATTCATCATGCCCAATAATACATTGAGTTGGTTTCAAATCTTGATATTAGCAGTATCAACATTCTTAGCCTCAGCTGGTGTCAGTGCATTTAATCAATACTTTGAAAGAGATCTTGATGCCTTAATGCCAAGAACATCTGAGCGACCTTTTGTCACAGGAAAGCTAAGCCCAAGTTTAATTTGGCCTATCTTTTTTATGCTTATAACCTCTTCAGGAATAATGCTCTCATATCTAATGATAAATCCGTATTCCGCCTTTTATAATTTTCTTGGAGCATTTTTTTATGGATGTGTATATACGATTTGGTTGAAAAGAAAGAGTGTTTGGAATATTGTTATTGGAGGTTTGGCAGGTAGTTTCGCAACACTGGCTGGCTCTGCAGCGGTGAATACATCACTTTCCCCCGAAGCTATTATACTGGCAGTTATATTATTTTTATGGACTCCACCTCATTTTTGGAGTCTGGCAATGGCAATAGGCGAAGACTATAAGAAAGCAAAAATACCAATGCTTCCAAATATCATTAGTTACTCAAATACATCCTATATCATATTATTTCATACAATTATTTTGGTCTTAGTCTCTCTTCTCCCGGTCGTATATAGTATGGGATGGCTGTATTTAGCGGGTGCAATATTAGGAGGAGGGTACTTTATTTGGACCAGTCTGTTATTGACTTTTAAGCAGACCAAAGATACGGCAATGAAGAATTTTTTTGCTTCGTTCATCCAGTTAGGATTGCTATTAGTTCTCATCATAGCAAATGGAATGGCTCCTCTGTAGATAAATTAATTTCCATAGGCACCATGTTCTTTAAGGGTATTCTCAATTCTTTTGAAGTGTTTTATTTGTGACCATTGCAAAGCCGTTCTGCCTGTAAGGTCGGTATCATCTGGATAAGCACCACCCTCCAGCAACGCTCGCACCGATTCATAATTTCCAAAGCGAGTTGCAATTATCAGAGGCGTTTCCTTGTTGGCACCATATCGATCAGGTTTTGCACCAAATTTAATCAATTCATTAACTATTCCAACATTATTTTTACGCGCAGCAATAGAAAGTGCCGTTCTTTTTTGTTCATCCCTTTGATTTGCTCGCGCTCCTTTCTTTAAAAGAAAAGTCGTCATATCTGATCTTCCTCTGTCAATCGCAAGTAATAGAGCTGGGACTTCGTCAAAATCCAGTTCATTAACTGAATTACCCGCCTGAATGGAGTTTATTAAATCCTCCATTGTTCCAGATTTAACTGCCGTAACAACTTGGCCTTCCTTAAAAGGGCTATTTTTATTTGATTGAGCATAAGAATTTACACTTAGAATAGATAAAATAAATAAAAATAGAAGAAAATATCTTTTTTTTAAATTATCAAAGTTTATGTTTTTAAATATCATTTTTGTTTCCAAAAAGAAAAGTTATAGCAAGAGTTTAAGAAATCATATAAAAGCACATTATGTTAAAGAAAAATATATTTTTATTTCTAATTTTTTCTCTTGTATTCGCCTCAGTTTATTTCTTTTTAAATAAAGATTACAAACAAAAAGGCATTGTTCAGCAAGTGGAGAACCAAGACAACCTCCCCGGGGGTCATTTTTTATTAACATCACAAGATGGAGGTGTGTTTGATTCGAGATCATCTGACAAAATAATGCTTTTGTATTTTGGGTTTACATATTGTCCAGATGTGTGTCCTACAACTTTAATTAAAATGGCTGATATTATAGATAGGTTAGGAAAAGATTCAGAAAAAATTAATCCTATATTTATAACAGTCGACCCTGAGAGAGATACAGTGAAGGCTATATCAGAATACATAGGTGCATTTCATGAAGATATAATCGGGCTAACAGGGACAAAAAGTGAAATTGATAAAGTGGCCAAGGATTGGGGTGTTTATTATGAGAAGCAGCCTATCAAGGGCGTTGATGACTATACGGTCAACCACCTTGATATAATTTTCTTGGCAAACTCTAATGGTGATTTTATTGATTATTTCCCACCAAAAATTCAGTCTGTCTTAATAGTTGAGAAAATAAGAAATATTATAAATAAATAATTATATATCTAAATTTACAACAAGATCTCCCGAGCTAATACTCTCTTGAATAAACTCTCTCCTTTTGATGACCTCATCACCCATAAGATCAGAGAATACCTCACTATTATCAACTCCCTCATCTAACTTGACCTTTAAAAGTCTTCTAGCATCTGGATCAAGAGTAGTATCCCATAATTGATCCGCATTCATTTCACCAAGCCCCTTATATCTCTGAATTTGTAAACCCTTCCTCCCCTCTAAGAGAACAGACTCAACTAATTCACAAGGGCTGCTGACGATATACGATCTTCCCGCCCTCTCAAAGGCATTACTAAAGCTGTCTTCTAAAGGAAAATATTTAACAATATCAGAGGCTAGCTCTGATAAACGAAGAGCATCTGACGACATAAATATTCCCGCCCCTAACGTTAAGGTTTCGTAAACACCACGAATTTGTCTTTTAATTACCAGGCCATTACTTGCATCATATTCAGCGGCCCAATCGGCCTCATCATCATTATATTTTAATGTTAGCCGTTGAGATATACTTTTTAAAATTGCTTCATTAATGTCTGAAGGCTGCTTAAAAGCTCCGCTTAATGCCACAGCCTCAACAAGATGGGAATTATAGCGGCTAGGCAATTGATTGATTAATGATCGAAATTTTCTACTCCTATCAATTATATTTAGTAAATCATTTGAAGAAATTGTTTCGCCTGAACCAAGAGCTAAAATGGAGTCGTCAACACCAGAATTTATCAAATAGTTATCTAAATCATCATCATCTTTAAGGTATGTTTCGGAATTTCCTTTTTTAGCCTTATAAAGGGGTGGTTGGGCGATATACAAGCAACCAGAAGAAATGAGAGGGTACATTTGTCTGTAAAAAAAAGTAAGAAGAAGCGTTCTAATATGAGCACCATCGACATCCGCGTCTGTCATTATAATAATTTTTTTATATCTTAGCTTATTAACATTAAAGCCATCCTCATCCTCGTCCTCAGAGACATCCTTACCTATTCCAGCCCCAAGAGCTGTAATAAGGGTTCCTATTTCTACCGATGAAAGAACTTTGGACAGTCTAGCTTTCTCACAATTAATAATCTTTCCTCTTAAAGGAAGGATTGCTTGAGTAGCCCTATCCCTTCCTTGCTTCGCTGAACCTCCAGCTGAATCACCTTCCACGATAAAAATTTCACATTTTTCAGGATCCTTTTCTTGGCAATCTGCTAACTTTCCTGGCAAAGAAGAAATGTCTAAAGCACCCTTACGACGTGTTAGCTCTCTTGCTTTTCTAGCAGCATTTCTTGCTGCTGCTGCCTCAACTACTTTTCCAATTATTTGTTTTGCTGCACTAGGATGCTCTTCGAGCCATTCTCCTAGGGCATCGCTAACCAAACTCTCGACTGCAGGCCTTACTTCTGAAGAGACTAGCTTATCTTTAGTCTGACTTGAGAATTTAGGATCTGCCACCTTTATTGATAAAACACACGTGAGACCTTCTCTTATATCCTCACCTACCAGCTGAACATTTTCTTTCTTTGCTATACCAGAATTCTGAGCATAAGAGTTAACAACTCTTGTTAAAGCTCCACGTAGCCCGGCAAGATGCGTTCCCCCATCTTTTTGAGGAATATTATTAGTAAAGCAATTAACTGTCTCATAATAACTATCATTCCACCACAACGCTAAATTGACTTCTACACCACCCTTGCTTGTATTAAGACTGATTGGCTCTTCAATCATTGGTTTTTTAGTTTGATCAAGATATCTAACAAATTCCTTAAGACCCCCCTCATAGCTCATCATTTTTTCCCAAGGCTCATCTTTTCTTAAGTCCTGAAGAAGTATTGAAATATTTGAATTTAAGAAGGCCAGCTCTCTTAATTTTTTTTCCAGAACACGTCTATCAAACTCAATCATTGTGAATATTTTTTTCGATGGAAGAAACTTTATTTCGGTACCAGTTTCTTCTCCGCAATCACCAATAACCTCTAAAGATGATTGTGCATCACCATCCTTAAATGACATAAAGTATCTCTTTCCATCTCTGTTGATGTATAATTCTAAATTTTCAGATAAGGCATTAACTACTGAAACGCCAACTCCATGAAGACCGCCTGAAATCTTGTAAGAATTTTGATCAAATTTACCGCCGGCGTGTAATTGCGTCATTATAACCTCTGCAGCTGAAACACCTTCGTCATGTATATCAGTTGGTATTCCTCTTCCATCATCCTTTACCATGACGGAACCATCAGGATTGATCATAACAATTATATTCTTACAGTGTCCTGCCAAAGCCTCATCAACAGAATTATCTACCACCTCATAAACCATATGATGCAAACCAGAGCCATCGTCTGTATCGCCTATATACATTCCCGGTCTTTTTTTAACAGCCTCTAAGCCCTTAAGAACCTTAATTGAATCGGCCCCATAATCTTCATCATTATTTTCTATTTTCTTTTTAGTCATTACCCTACCTTATTAAATTTGAAATTCCTTTAGAAGCCCCATGCCAACTGAAAAAAATTCAGCAGAACCTTTGATTGGTGAAAAAGAGTTAACATCCGTTCCTGTCATAAAAACCTGAGCTTTTGTTCTAACTATCTGATCAAAGAGTGACGATCTTCTTACTTGATCTAGATGCGCAATTACCTCGTCTAATAATAAAATTGGATAACGGTTTGAACTTTCAGCAATTAAGTCCAGGTGACTTAATATAAGTCCTAGCAAAAGACCTTTTTGTTCTCCAGTTGAGCATTGATTAGCATAAACCCCTTTATTTCTTTCGCTAACTAAAAGATCACTTCTATGCACACCTTCTAACGTCCGCCCAGAAAGAGAATCTTTTCTTCGATTGTCAAATAAGGTTTTTGAATAATTTTCCTTTACTTCATCTGAATTATTTGAAATTAATTCTTCCTCTACATCCCCTTCAATCTTTAGAAATGCTTTTGGCCAAACAGGATTCTGGTCTTTTCCCAATATATCGTTAAGACTTTTAACCAACTCAATCCTTGTTAACCCTATAAGAATACCTTCTGACGCCATTCTGGTCTCCAATGTATCCAGCCAGGTCTTATCAGAAAAACTGTCTTGCAAGAGTCTGTTTCGTTCTCTCATTAATTTTTCGTAATTCTTAATCGAGCTAATATGATTATCGTTAAAAGAGGAGCACATTCTATCTAAAAATTTTCTTCTTGAAGAAGGCGATTCCATAAAAATTTGATCCATTGATGGTGTCACCCATGATAATGATATTAGCGAAGGCAGAGAGCTATAACCAGATACTTTTTTATCGTTAACTTTCACATCACGTCCTCTCAATCGTCCAGCTGAAACACCGGTCGATATTTTTATAATCTGATTATGCGATGCGACCTCTGCTATCACCCCCCACTCGCTGGGGCCTTTGAAATTACGAAACTGATCGAATGAAGCCCCTCTTAGGCCTTTACCGGGAGAGAGAAGCGATAAAGCTTCAAGAATATTTGTTTTTCCTGACCCATTTGGGCCTAACAAAACTACGGGGCCACCATTAAAAGAGCACTTTAAGTCCTTATATGATCTAAAATTTTTTAACTTTAAGGAATTTACTCTATTAAAGTCATACTTAAAATCTTCAAGGTTATTGGTGTTATGTTGATTCACTGAAAAAAATCCATCTATACTCAAACCCTCATAGGCATAAGAACATAGGTAGCCTGATCATCATTAGAATCTCTGATTAATGCCGGAGATCCAGAGCCCTCAAGTGCGAAAACCATATCATGACCATCAATTTGGCTAGCAATATCTAAAAGATATCTTGCATTAAAACCAATCTCTAATTCTTCATAGTCATACTGCACCGGTGTTTTTTCGACCGCTGTCCCTGCATCTGGGTTAACAACAGTTAGAGTTAAGGCTCCATCTTTCAGTAAAAACTTTACCGCCTTAGATTTATCAGAGGATATTGTTGCGACTCTATCAATCGATGATGAGAAAATCTTTGTTTCTATGGAAAGTTCTTTATCGTTATTCTTAGGAATAACTCTTTCATAGTCTGGAAAAGTTCCATCAATCAACTTCGAGGTCAACTGAACATCCTTCAGATTAAATTGGATTTTTGTATCAGAAACTTTGATGGATAAATCATCAGAAGAGCCCTCTATCAATTTTCTAATTTCACCAACTGTTTTTCTTGGAATAATAACACTTGGCATTTCTTCTGCCCCTGCTGGCAACTTAGATTTTACACAGGCCAGCCTATGCCCATCAGTTGCAACAGAACGAAGCTCATTATCTATGGAATGCAAAAAAATACCATTGAGATAATACCTTGTTTCTTCTGTAGAAATTGCAAATTTAGTTTTATCAATCAATCTTGCAAGGTCGTTTGATCCCATCGTAAAGCTGCATGGCATTTCCCCAGATGACATTTCAGGAAAATCCTCATCTGGTAAACAAGGTAAGTCAAAGTTTGATTGTCCAGATCTTAATTCTATTTGATTGTCTTGTTTCTGTTCTATTTCTACAAAAGACCCCTCAGGAATCTTTCTAATAATATCATATAAGGTATGGGCTGATATGGTAGTAGAGCCAGCCCTGGAAACAGTGGCTTCAACATTTTCAATAATCTCTAAGTCCAAATCAGTTGCTATTAAAGCAATACCTTTTTTATTAGCATCAATTTTTACATTAGACAGAATTGGAATAGTATTTCTTCTTTCGACAATACCCTGCACATGATTCAGCGCCTTAAGAAGTATACCTCTTTCAATTGATACCTTCATGAATAACACTCCCAATAATGAGTAAATTAAATAAGTTGATTAACTTAAAAATCTACAAGAATAAAATAAACGAATCAATGAGTTATTATAGCAGAACTTTAACAAAAATCACTTAGGAATTAACTTTCAAGAGACCTTGTTAATAAATCAACCTCTTCTTGAATAGCGGCATCACTATCCTTAAGGCCTTCTATTCTTTTAACTGCATGAATAACAGTGGTATGATCTCTTCCGCCAAACTTTCTTCCTATCTCGGGTAAGGATCTTGTCGTTAGGATTTTCGATAAATACATTGCCACCTGCCTTGGCCGCGCAATAGTGCGGGATCGCCTTGCAGATAAAAGATCAGACAATCTCAAATTATAATAATCAGCTACTTTTCTTTGAATATCGTCAATAGTAACTCTTCTTTGTGACGCTCTTATTAGGTCTTTGAGAACTTCTTGCGCCATATCAATAGTGACTGGACGCCCGACAAGAGAAGAGTAGGCAATAATCCTATTAAGCGCACCCTCAAGTACCCTGATATTTGAGTCAATCTTTTGTGCTAAAAACTCTAACATGTTATCTTTAATAACGATATCAGGATTTTCTTTTAAATGAGCCTCCGCCTTAGATTGTAAGATACCAAGGCGCAACTCATAGTCTGAAGGGTGAATATCAGCTACCAAACCCCATCCTAGTCTTGATCTAATTCTCTCTTCTATTCCATCAAGGTCAACGGGCGATCTATCTGCAGAAATTACAACCTGGTGATTATGATCAATCAGCGTATTAAAGGTATGAAAGAATTCTTCTTGAGTAGAGTCTTTGCCGGCAATAAATTGGATGTCATCAACCATTAAAACATCGACAGATCTAAACTGTTGCTTAAAAGACATTGTATCTTTAAATCGCAATGCTCTAATGAATTGGTACATAAACTTCTCAGCCGATAGGTATAAAACCTTCCTTTCGGGCCAATTTTTTTTTATCTCTAATGCAATCGCGTGCATTAAGTGAGTCTTCCCTAAGCCAACTCCACCGTATAAGAATAAAGGATTAAATGAAACTTTATCCGCCTCAGCTATTCTTTTTGCTGCCGCATAAGCTAATTCATTAGAGGCTCCAACAACAAAATTTTCAAATGATAAATCTGGATCCAAAGGGGCACCAAGCATAGTATTGTGATCACCAGTCTCTTGGATCTTAACACCCGACGATCCCACTGAGTTATCTTTCGTATGATTAACATCGTTAGTATTGTTGGAAATTTTCTGAGGTTTATTAAATTTTTGCAAATCAAAAATAATATTATCAACAGAGGCTGAATTATTCTTTAATATGGATAAGATCCGATCCGCATAATGAGTATGGATCCAATCCTTCATAAATTTTGTTGGAACATAAAGAATTAAATTTTTATCGGCCAATTCTCCAAACTTAATATGCCTAAACCAACTTCTAAATGTTGCCTCACCCAACTCAGCCCTTAAGACTGAAAGAGTACGTTCCCAGACTTTCTTTATTTGAACATTATTAGAATTTTTTTCGTCCACAAAGACCACCATTATAAATTTTAACGAACAACCTCTTAATATTATGAGATCTATGACGGACTATTAAAGAGATTTAACAGGCTCCACTTTTTAAGATAATTTCTGTAAAAGAAAAAATATTTAAAAATTACGTTAGAGGTGAATCTACGATCATGCAATAGGCTAAGTTACGATTTATTAAAAAAAATAAAATATTCTTCTTGCAAAAATGAAATCGTATTAATTAGGAGAGGTTTTTAACTCTTTTAGCAAGTCTAGATATCTTTCTTGACGCTGTATTTTTATGAAGAATACCTTTTTGCGCAACACTCATTATCTTGGGCTGAGCTTCCCTAAGGGCTAATTTAGCTTCATCAGCGTTACCGGCAGTAATTGCTTCCTCAACTTTCTTGATATAAGTCCTCATATTAGTCACATGAGACTTATTTCTTTCAGTTCTCGTTGCAATTTTTCTAACCATCTTTTTGGATGATGAAAGATTTGCCATTTACTTAACCTCATAAAATTTTAATAGAGTGGGCGTTATATTTGTATAGTTATACTTCGTCAAGCATTACTATTATTTTACCTAAATTATTTATCTTTGAATTCAGGTTTTCTCTTCTCGATAAAAGCTGACATTCCCTCTTTTTTATCTTCAGTTGCGAACATGGAATGAAATAGGCGTCTCTCAAACCTAATACCTTCAGACAAGGTGGTTTCATAAGAACGATTAACCATTTCCTTAGTCATCATAGTTGCTATCATAGATTTTTGAGATACAGCTATAGCCACTTCCATTACATCCTTCATAAAGCTTTCATTTGGAAACACCCTACTAACTAGCCCGCTTCTTTCAGACTCTTCGGCATCCATCATTCTTCCAGTAAGGCACATGTCCATCGCTTTAGATTTACCGATGAATCTGGTTAATCTTTGACTACCACCAGCTCCAGGGCTTACACCTAAGTTGATCTCTGGTTGTCCAAATTTTGCACTTTCGGATGCCAGAATAAAGTCACACATCATTGCTAGCTCACAGCCGCCGCCAAGTGCATACCCAGAAACTGCTGCAATAATAGGCTTGCGACAACTCGCAACCCTTTCCCAATTTCTTGTTATAAAATCTTCTTTGTATACATCCATATAGGATTTAGGCTGCATTTGCTTTATATCCGCACCTGCAGCAAAAGCTTTGGACGAACCCGTTAAGATCATACATCTAAGAGAGTCATCTTTTTCATAATTATCAACAGCAGTTAATAATTCATCCATTAACTCATCATTAAGGGCATTAAGAGCATCCGGTCTATTTAGAGAGGCGGTAATAATACCATTTTCTTTTTCAATAATTATATTTTTATCTGACATTTTTTCTCCTAAGTACTCTTAATTTTAATGATCAAGTTATAGTATATATAGTGGTAAAAATTCAATACAATTATTTTATCTGTCTCAGACTTATTTTTGACATTTTGGACAATAAAAAGTTGACCTCCCCGATTGTATAAGCCGCTTTATTTTCTCATTACAATTTTCTGATATACAATTTTCACCCTCCCTCCCATAGACCCTAAATGTATTCTGAAAGTATCCCATTTTACCCTCAGCACTGGAAAAGTCTTTTAACGATGAACCTCCGAGGGCTATAGAATCTCGAATTATCTGATTAATTTTATTCTTCAGAAGTATTAACGAATCCTTGGGCGAGCCATTAGCGTAAACAAGCCGCTTAACCTTTTTTTTAGGATTAATCTTAGACCTAAAAAGAGCCTCGCAGACATATATATTACCCAAACCAGACACTATGGTTTGATCGAGCAGGGCGTTTTTTATTGGCCTATCTTTTCCTAAAAAAGATTTAGCTAAAACCTCCTCGTTAAAGCTATTGCTCATTGGCTCGGGTCCCAATGAGGCAAGGAGCTTGTGGTCTTCTGGACTTTTTGTTGTTATTACCATATATCCAAATCGTCTTGGATCATTATAAACAACCTTAAAATCACTTAGGTCAAAAATTAAATGATCGTGTTTTGCCGGTGTGTAATTCTTAGATTCACTGGAGCTTAATACCCTATAACTTCCTGACATACCAAGATGAGAGATAATTGTTAAATTACCCGATAAGCCAATTAAAAGATATTTTGCACGCCTTGAGACCGATAATATTTTTTTATTAATAGCCATTGAAGTAAAGTTATCTGGCAGTGGGAATCTTAGGGAGAGCCCTGACAAATAGATTTTTTCTATCTTTTTATTAACTATAGATCCTTCCAAGCCTCTTTTTACAGTTTCAACCTCTGGTAATTCTGGCATTTAAATCTTAACTCCTAGGTGGTAATATTAATAACAAACGGCTATGTTCTCTCACAAAGGTTGATATTGCAATGACAGAAAGTAATTTTGGATACGAAAAAATAGGTAATAAAGAACACTCCTCAAGAGTAAGGGGCATTTTTAACAAAGTGGCTAATAAATACGACCTTATGAATGACTTTATGTCGCTAGGCATGCAAAGGCTATGGAAAAAGACTTTTATCAGTAGCATTAAAAGCGTCAAAAATGAGGATCAGATTGTCATTGATTTAGCTGGCGGGACCGGTGATATAGCATTCAAATTTTTAGAAAAATTTCCGAAAAATAATTTTGTTAATATTGTTGATATTAACCAAGAAATGTTAAATGAAGGGCGGAAAGTGTCTGTAAGAAACAATCTTTTATCAAATTGTAATTTTATTTGTTCTCCCGGGGAGTCGATTGCTCTAAGGAGTAATTACGCTGACATATTGACAATTGCATTTGGTATTAGGAATGTAAGTGATAGAAAAAAATGCCTAGAAGAGTGCTTTCGGGTTCTTAAGCCAGGTGGAATATTCATCTGTATGGAATTTTCTATGCCAAAGGACATAATGCTTAGAAACTTATATGATATTTGGTCATATGGTTTTATACCAAAACTAGGAAAGCTTATAGTTGGAGATGAGACGCCATATCGTTACCTAGTGGATAGTATAAGAACATTCCCTAACCCTGAAGAATTTAACGATATGATTATTAAGGCAGGCTTTATATCAAATACAATAAAGCAATTAACCGGAAATATTGTTTGTATTTATAGGGCGGAGAAACCATAAATTGTTTGGATTTTTTAAAACATTTAGACTTCTGAGAGGCCTCCTAATCCTATCGAGAGAGAAGAATCTTATTCCTGACAATATTCTTAAATCCTTCCCTAGGGTTATACAAATATACTATAAAATTTTCTCGCCGAAGGGTCATGATGGACTCTCGAAATCTCTTCAGAAGCTTGGTCCAACATGGATAAAAATGGGACAATTTTTATCGACACGCCCAGATATAATAGGGAATAAGCTATCAGCTCACCTTAGAGAGCTACAAGATAGCTTACCGCCTTTTCATAAAAAATATGTAGAAGAATCCTTGATAGAATCTTTCGGTAAAAACTATAAAAGCAAATTTAAAAAAATTGGAGAACCTATAGCCGCAGCCTCTATTGCCCAAGTACACAAGGCTATAATTGAGATCAATGGTGTTTCTCAAGCTGTGGCGATAAAAATACTACGTCCAGATATAGGCCGTAAAATTGAGAGAGATTTGGAGGATTTTTATTTAGGCGCTAGAATTCTAGAAAAAATATCTCCTGAGGCAAGAAGGTTAAGGGTAGTGGAGATTGTTAGAACTCTTGAAGAAAGTTTATTTATGGAAATCGACCTCAGATTAGAGGCCGCGGCGCAATCAGAAATAATTGAAAATACAGAAAATGATAAATTTATAGAAATCCCAAGAGTATTCTGGGATTTAACCACAAAAAATATATTAACAACGGAATGGGTTGATTCAAATTCGTCAAAATCTCTTAATAAAATTAGAAAAAAAAATATAGATTTTAATGAAATTGGTGAAAATATTATGAAAACTTTCCTAATTTTGGCAATACGCGATGGATTCTTTCATGCAGATATGCACCAAGGAAATCTTTTCATTAAAGATGATGCTACAATTATTCCTGTTGATTTTGGTATAATGGGAAGACTTAGCGTTCAGAGTAGACGCTACCTATTGGAAATATTAACTGGCTTTGTTAAAAAAGATTATAAAAAAATTGCTGATATTCACTTTGAGGCTGGGTATATTCCAGAGGATCAAGATCGTGATAAATTTTCTCAAGCCTTAAGGGCTATTGGCGAGCCAATTCAGGGAAAAGATTCTGATAACATATCAATGGGCCACCTCTTATCACAACTGCTTGAAGTCACTAGCCAATTTAAAATGAAGACTCAGCCACAATTGTTATTGCTTCAAAAAACTATGGTTGTAACTGAGGGTGTGGCAAGGGAATTTAATCCAAAGCTAAATATTTGGAATCTTTCCAAGCCAATACTTGATAGCTTAACGACAATAAAAGATTTTCAGCCATCTAAATTTCTTTTCAATGAGACATCCCTTAATGCTAATGCTAGAGAAATATATACATCAATTATCCGAGATATAGAGAAAACAAAAAACGATTTTAATAAAATAAAAAAAGCTTTTGGTGAGGATGGCTTAAAAATAGACAAAAATTCATTACGCCTAATAAAGGAAAAAAGGAAAGTGGAATTCAATTCCTTTAGAGCTTATTTTTTAATTATTTCCACAGTAATTCTTTCTATCCTATTGATAAATAAATAAATTAAATTTCTATGATAGATTTTACTTTTATATAATTATGGTATTATCTGGTTTTTTGAGTTAAGGAATCATTATGAAAAAAATTCTTTTAATAGTAAGCGGGGGTATTGCCGCTTACAGATCACTAGACCTTATAAGAGAAATAAAAAGGCGTGGTGATGATGTCACTTGCGTTCTTACTAAAAGTGCAACCCAATTTGTTCAGCCATTATCATTTGGTGCTTTATCACAAAACAAAGTTTATACAGATCTTTTTGATCTAGAGAGTGAAACTAATATTGGTCATATTAAGCTGTCCAGAGACTCTGATTTAGTTGTTTTGGCTCCCGCAACTGCAAATATACTAGCAAAAATGTCCTATGGGATTTCTGATAGCCTAGCCACATCAGTTCTACTTGCAAACAATAAACCCCTCTTAATAGCACCATCAATGAATGTAAAAATGTGGAATAACCCGTCGACAAAAGAAAATATCAAAACTTTAAAAAAATATGGCCATATTTTTGTGGGCCCCGATAATGGGGAGATGGCATGTGGTGAGACTGGGGCAGGAAAGATGTCAAAAGTTGAAGATATATACAAAGAAATAGAACTTTTACTTAGCCCCGGACCCTTAACGGGAAGAACAGCTCTTGTTACATCAGGGCCAACAATTGAGCCAATTGATCCAGTAAGGTTTATTTCAAATCAATCCTCAGGAAAACAAGGACATGCGATCGCGGAAAGATTGAGCAAGCTTGGTGCCGATACTCACCTAATTTCAGGACCAGTGAATATACCCCACCCAGATAATGTGAGAGTTACAGAAGTAAGAACAGCAGAAGAAATGTTAAATGCATGTCAGGAATCTATGCCTGTCGATATTTCAATTTTTGCAGCAGCAGTATCAGATTGGAGAGCTTTAAAGGTATCGGAAAATAAGTTAAAAAAATCAGATTCATTGAGGAATCAAATCAATTTACCGCTAATACAGAATACTGATATACTTAAAACAATTAGTGAAACAAATATAAACAGGCCAAAATTAGTAGTAGGTTTTACTCTCGAAACTCAAAACCTTATTAAATCAGCTAGAGATAAATTAACTAATAAGTCGTGTGACTGGATAATCGCAAATAGCCAAACGCAGGATAATAAAAGTGTTTTTAATAATGAGATGAATGAGGTTTCATTTTTAAGTAGTAGCACTGAAGAGGGCTGGGGATTATTAACAAAAAAAATTGTTGCTGAAAAACTTTGCCATAAGATTATAAAATTCTTTAACGTTGCGGCATGAAAAATTTACCGACAAAAATTCTTAAGAATGGTCTCAATCTTCCCCTTCCAAAATATGAATCAAAGGGTGCTGCTGGAATGGATTTATTGGCCGCTATAGATGAAAAAAAAACTATTTTAATACTACCGGGAGACGCTGAAATGATTCCAACAGGCATTGCTATTGCTCTACCGCTAGGATTCGAAGCCCAAGTAAGACCAAGATCTGGTCTTTCAGCTAAGAATGGTATTACAATCCTTAACTCTCCGGGAACTATTGATAGTGACTACAGAGGGGAAATTTCTGTTATGCTTATCAATCATAGTAAAGTTAATTTTCAAATTAAGCGTGGTATGAGAATAGCCCAATTAATAATTGCACCTATTGTTCAGTTTAATTTATTACCTACCGAGGAACTAGACGATACCGAAAGAGGCGAAGGTGGCTTTGGCTCAACCGGAATAAGCACTCAATATGAAAAAAGGTGATCCATTAGAGAGATATTCTCGACATCTTCTTTTAAAGGAAATTGGAGGGCAAGGTCAGAAGTTACTTGATAATGCTAAGGTACTAATAATTGGATTAGGTGGATTAGGCTCACCAGTCTTGCAATATATTTCAGGATCAGGGGTAGGAGAAATAGGATTAGTTGATGATGATAAGGTTGATATCTCCAACCTTCACCGACAGCCAATATATTCAATGAAAGATATTGGTCTTTATAAAGTTACCCAGGCAAAAAAATTTGCTTACTCCATCAACCCTAATATTAATATTAATATATACAAAAGTCGAATGACCTCAGGTGGAACTAAAAATATCATTAAGGAGTATGATATAATTATCGACTGCACAGATAATCATTTAAGTAGTCTGGCTATAAATGATATCTGTTTTAAAGAAAAAAAACCTCTTGTTTCTGCTTCTGTGGCAGGTTTTTTTGGACAAGTCACAACATATCGGTCTTATGAGTTTAATGAAAATGGGATCCCTAATCCTTCGTATAGATGTTTAAAAATTAATAAGGAAAGCGAAAAGAATTGTGAATCCCTAGGTATACT
>Ga0209709_10001433_pt1 | contig 22053 bp, 30 predicted proteins | sample ArcticOcean_MG_C_2_FD_187435 | JGI IMG/M metagenome (GOLD analysis project Ga0209709, IMG submission 187435) | Marine microbial communities from western Arctic Ocean - ArcticOcean_MG_CB4_136 (SPAdes) (version 2) | ecosystem: Environmental > Aquatic > Marine > Oceanic | place: Arctic Ocean...
TGGAACTTTATCAATTCCTTTAAAATTCGTTAAGTACTGTGTTTATTGACTTGGGGATGTAGCTCAGCTGGCTAGAGCGTTTGACTGGCAGTCAAGAGGTCGTGGGTTCGAGTCCCATCTTCTCCACCAATAAAGATAAGGGTTCACGTAAAGTGAGCCTTTTTAGTTTTTACTAAATTGCACAAAAATTGCACATCAACTTTATTTTTGAATGAAGATTTTCCTCTCTTTTTTCAATAAATACAGACACTTTTTAATTAATTTTTTCATTGAATTGATTTACTTACAGTATAATGAAATCTACAATGACTGTAAAATTTATATCTCATTTTCTGGCAGAGAGTTATTACTATGATATAAATATTTCTAAATTGTTAAGGCAAATATTCTTAAATGTCGAGTTTCTTTAATATTAAAAAAAACACCAGTCCCTCAAGTGAAGGCTTAAGAGTTCGTTTAGACTCAGACATGAAATATCTTGAAATGAGCGAAGAGATTCAAAAAGGTTTTCTTTTTTTTCTCGGAGCTTCAATTACTATTAAATTTACTCATAGCAATTTAAATTTATCCGAACAAAAATCAAGTAAAGATAAATTTGCTAAAAACCTTAAAAAAACCATTAATGCATATTCAAAAGGAACTGGGGTTTTTTCTGATTACGGCCAGCTAAATGAAGATGTATTTACTTCACATATTTATTCTATAAATCATATTTTCCTAAATATTTTATCAAATAAAGATGTTGATGAAAAATTAAGGAAAGTTGCAGTTCCTGGAATAGAAAAACCAATTGGTTTTTGGAAGACACCATTAGTTGACGATTTCGTCAATCCATATCTAAACTCTAAGGAATCAAACTTTAAACTAAATGATACTCATAATCTAATTGAGCACTTTTTCGAAAGAATAGGAACTCATTTATTTGAAACGGGTTTAGATAATTATGAAAGTTATGATGCCGGTTATGCATATTTTTCTATGCAGTTTCAGTATGACCCTAAAGGGACAGCATTTCTTTTAGAAATGATAACCGTTTTTTTAAGTCCAGTGTATATGTCTCTCTCTAATTATCCATTACTTTATCTGTTTTTGCCAAAGGAATTCGATTCTACTCATATATTTAGTAATATTTTAGGATTATTCTATGTTGGAATTGACCCAAATATAATCACTCCAATTCATCAACATCATCAGCATATATTTTATTCAAAGATTCACTGGAAATTTAGCTTAGAGAACACATCATCTAATTTTTATTGGAAATTCAATATCGAAGATGACTCAGCTTCTGCTACTAACATTTTTAAGTATGCAATTAAAATTAGAGAAACTGATTTAATAAATAAAAAAGAAGCTTTTATTAATTCTGGAATGGTTTATAAAAAAGAACTAGAGGGAAAAAAAATAGATATGATTAAGTTCTATCAAGAGATTCTTGATGTTCTTATTAAGAAGTATAATATAAATCCACCTGGAGAAAAATTTTCGTGGAATAATCTAGGAGATTTGGTTCAATATCTCGCAATTCTTTTTTATGAAACTTGTCTTCACTCAATCATTTTAGAGGATATAGAAAACCCTTGATGTCCAAGAGACGAGGAAATTTTTTTTAGCTTTTATTAAATTAGACGCTCTTGCAATGGTAAAAATTTATAACTATTTAAAAGGTTTATAAATTTAAATGAGAATAAAAAATAGAATTATATAGTATTTTTTAAAAATGTCCGTAAATTTATCCGTGTACGTAAAAATGTCCGCAAAATTTAATTATGGCTACTATAAACTTTTATCTCGATAAACCTGACAAAAAAGGATTTGCTCCAATCCATTTAAGAATTAATTGTAATTCTGAACAAGTAAAAATATCAACTGGTGAAAAAATTAAACTAGAAGATTTTGATAAAGAAACTCAGCTTGTTAAAAAAAAGGCAGAAAGAGTTACTGAAATAAATCATTATTTAATTTACTTAAAGGAAAGAGCAGCAAAATTGTTTAATAATACACACAAAAATAGTTATTCAAATAAAGAGATAAAGTCAAAACTGACTGATTTTGTAAAGGCTTATAAAGAGGATCATAATATTAATATAATCAATGAAGAACAACCTCTTTATGGAAAACCATTTACGTTTGTAGATTTATTTGCGGGAGCTGGTGGATTTAGTGAAGGCTTCATTCAAGCAGAACACAATAAAAAATTCTTTAATTTTCTTGTTGCAAATGATATCAATGAAAATTCCGAATTAACTCACGTAGTTAGATATAACAATCAATTAGGTTTAGATACTGGCTTTTTATGTCAGGATATTACTGAGCCAGATTTTTTGGATAATTTACTCTCCAAAACTAAAGGTAAAAAGGTTGATGTTGTTTGTGGTGGACCACCTTGTCAGAGTTTTAGTTTAGCAGGAAAAAGAAAGAAATTTGATAAAAAAGATGATTTGTTTTCTCATTATTTAGGAGTAATTAAAGTGCTTCAGCCAAAGTATTTTATAATGGAGAACGTAAAAGGAATTTTAACAAAAGAAAAGGGAAAAATAAAAGAACTTATTCTTAAAGAAATCAATTCTATCGTTGATATTAATGAAATTCCAGCTTTAACTTCATTTATTAATTCTTTAAAGAAAACAAATGTTGATGATGGTTTTCTTTTAGATTCTTTAATTAAGAGAATTGAAATTGAACAATTTACTGATTTAACAGCTGAAGAAGCAAAAGAAACTTACATCAAAACAATTGATACTAAATTCAAGAAATTAACTCCAAATATTGCAGATTATAAAACGAGTAAAACTGATGAAAGGATAAGTACTATTAGACACGGATTTAATCTATTAGTTAGAAATAAAGAATGGGGAAAGTTAAAACGTGATATAATACGGGAAAAAGATTTTTGCAATATTGATAATGATTATTTTGTAGATTCTTTTACTCAATTCCTTACTAATATCGATTCAAACGAGGTTATCAATAAAATAGAAGAGGCATTTTGTAAATTAAAAATTGCTAAAGAATTTAAAAAGTCTTGTAATGATATTATACAAGCATTAAAAATTTACGTTTTAAACATAGATGATTGTATTAAAATAATTCGAGATTATTGTAGTAAGGAACAAATCACTCAATTAGATAATATTATAAATGATATAAAACTTTATAGAATTGAAGCACCTTTTGTTGCCAATTCATCTAACTATGGAGTTCCACAAAATAGAGAACGTGTTTTGTTTATAGGATGTAGAAAAGACCAAAAATTCATATCTAAAATACCGGCAACTGTTTCGGAAGAAGAAAAGGTTTCTGTTTTTGAAGCATTATATGATTTAGATTTTATTGGGAATAATGAAGAAGTTCATCATTATCAATCAGTTGATATTTCCAAACAATATAATGGTGCTGCCAAAAAGATGAAAAGTCTTCTTAAGAATCGTTCAATAGAGGGTAAACCTTTAAAAAATAATGGAAAAACTTTTGCAGATTGGAGTAAAAAAGGAAGATTAAATGCCAGATTTACAAAACCTAAAAAAGCATACTATGTAAAGAGTACTGAAGCTTTAAATAATGGAGAAAAAGTATTTGATATTCTTCATAATCACAAAACTAGCAATCAAGGAGAAGACGTAATTAAACGACTTGATATTATCCTAAAAGAAGGTGACTATAAAAATGCGCAAGCTGAATTAAGTAAATACGGTTTGTCTTCAAAAAAACGAAACTATAGTGTATTAAACCCTGAGGGTCAAAGTCCAACAATCATGACAATCGCAGATGACTACATACATTATAATTCTCCAAGAGCACTGACAGTAAGGGAAATGGCTAGATTACAATCTTTCGATGATTCATTTGTTTTTCAAGGAAAACGCTCAACGGGTGGGAATAACAGAAAAACTGAATTACCTCAATATACTCTAGTTGGTAATGCAGTTCCACCTTTACTTGCAAGAGCAGTTGCGATAGAAATTTTAAAAAATATTAAATAATCTTAAAATAAGATAACTCATCTGAAAGAAGAGGAATAGCATTTTTTATTTCTGATCTAATATTATTTGGATACCCAGATTGGAAGTTATTTGTAAAAATTTCTTTTAGTGATCTAGCAACATTATTTTCAGTAGGTTTTCCCCAATAATTGCCACCAGAAAGATTTGTTACTCTTTTTACTTGAACTGAATCAGAATTATAAGCATCTTTACCAGTAGGAACTGTTACAAAAGAATAGCTAAAATTTTTGGTGTCGTGAATATTGAAACCTTTACGTCCTATTGTAATATTTCTACCCTTAAAGCCATTGGCAGAATATATCATATCCCATAGCATTGGGATTTGAGCATTGTCTTTCCAATTAGTTTTACACTGAATAATACCAATTTCAAAATCATCAAAATGTCTTTCGCATAAATGGTTAGGTAATTCTACGTTAAACTTTTTTCTTTTATAAATATCAATGTCAACACCATTATTTTGAACAGTTAGATCCTCTATGTTAGTATTAAAATCTATTACATCTGGGAAAGTAATAACAGTAATATCAGATTCTGTATTACACGGAAAATTTCCATAGTTTACTGTAATTGCATGTTGAATGGGAGCAGGAACTAAACTCATCTTTCTTATTGCAACTGTTCTACTTCCAACAGTACATAAATTAATATACCAACAAACAAGACATTCCCATGCAGTTCCTCCAGAAGAAACTTCACCTTGACTGCGCCCCCCTCCACCAGTTGATTTAAATATATCAGATAAATTATCTCCTAAATTAATAATATCAGTTTCATTAAAATCTTTTCCCAAAATTTCAAAAATACTTTCTTTCCAAAGAGGCCAACACTTTCCCATAGTTGGAGTAGAAAATATATTTTCGATTGAAATTTTTCTAAAATATTCAGGAATAGTCATTTAATTCGTTTTTAAGATATTGAAATTTACTAAAAAATATAATTAAAGCTATTGCACAAACAAAGGTAAGTCTTCACTTACTTCATTAGTGGCTTGTAATCTTGGTAAAGTGTATTCTAGAACTTACTGAAGAAGATATGCCTGTGGCTTAAAAAGAAAACACCATTTCAATTAATCCCAATTACCAATAATTAAATTACAGAAAGTCGTAGAATCGCATTTTGGACATTTTAGAGTTTTCGATGAGTTACTGATATCGACCCTTGCTTTTTTGCATTTAGAACAATTAGAAAAAAATTTAGTTGAATTTTTTGTACTTCCACATTCTTCACAATTAAAAAGCGCTTTTGTTTTACCACCATTAAAACCTATTCCTAAAAAATAACTTTTGCTGTAATTACATTTAGTACAGACATAACCTTTAATATCACCCATTGTATTTATATATTAAGATATCTAACGTATCCTCCGTCAAGAGTATCTTTTCGATAACATATCTGAAACTTTTTGTTTTCTTTGATGCATTTTATAAGAATTGTGTCCATCTCCTCTCTTCCTAAAGTATTTATCAATGTTCCAATATCTTTAGAATAACTAGACCCCGGATTTAGCTCACAATATTTTTTAATTAATTCTTCTGATTTCATTTTAATTTAGTTCCATCTTATAAAGTTAAGTAAATATTTAAGAGACTTTGAGATATTGACTTATCCAAACACAAGAATGTTTAAAGATGAAAACAACAAAATTTTCTTTGAGGAAATATCGCTTTATATTAAGAAAGACGATAGAAATAAATTAATTGAAAATAAATTAAATTTTAATGGGCCTATTTATGTTAAGGAAGATCTAGCATTTGACCAAAATGGAAAGCTTTTACTATGGGGGTATTTCGAACATTCCAAGACCAAAATATTATTGCAACAAGCAAAAGATCAACTGTCCAAAGAGAGCAAAAACCAACCTGACACTCCCTATTTTGTAATTAGAAACGAAGAGAAGTGATCTAATAAAGAACATTAGCCGAAAGGGCCTAACTTAAAAAGGGGATTTAAAGGTCGACTAACTATGAACACAGAAAAATTTTCTATCATATACACTAAGCCATGTTAACAGCTATTGGTTAATTAAACATTAATCTTATCAGCATAGGTGTTCATAAAAGATTCTTGATTAATAATCCAATAATTGAAATAGAATTTAGCTTTGAATATGAATTCCATTTATACTTCTAAGTATTTTAAATCAATACTCCCTGAGCAATTAGCTAGAATAATTACAGAAAGGAGAGTGTATCTTAATATTACTCAAAAAGAGCTTGGAGCTAGGTGTCATTTATCTGAGCATATGATAAAAAAAATGGAGAAAGGGCGGCATAATTTCAGATTAACAGAGCTTGAGAAATTAAGTTTCGGATTAGAAACTAGTATTAAGTATTTTTTTGCTGTTTTGTGACATAATTTGATCATTGTAGATCAACTTTTGGTATTTTATGGAATTCAATTATATTTATAGTAATAGTCATGAAGCTTAAAGTTGTAAGACACTATAATTATCCCAAAGCAATGGAAACTGAGTCTAAAGGAAACCAGAAGCCTTCAGATTTATTTTACTTCTGTTTTTTGGAGTTAAGTAATGGTAGAAACTTATCCATCCACACTTATAAAACATATAACGATAAAACAGATGTTTATGAATGGAATACTTTTATGACTCAAAATGAAAAAGGTAAGGATATAGATTTAGGCGAGTATTCTGATTCTTATGCTGACGAATATAAGTTTGGTGAGGATTTTTCTGATTGGTTTGATAGAACACATACAACCCCCTCACGTGATGTGACTGAATATCCAACAGATGAAGAATATAAGTGCGTTATCGACTATTACGAAAAGAAAATAAAGCCATTAAATGGTTAAATATCAATTATCAAAATCAACTTTTATAAGAGGTCTTCAATGTGAAAAATCTCTCTATTTGTATAAGAAACATTACAACTTAAAAGATCCTACATCTCCTTTTTTACAAGCAATATTCGACCAGGGAAATAGTGTTGGAATATTAGCACAATCTTTATTTCCCGGTGGTGTAGATGCATCTCCTGAGAGTCATTTTAAAGTTTATGAATCTGTAGGAAAAACAAAATCATTTATAGATCAAGGTGAAAAAATAATCTATGAGGCTACTTTTCTTCATGATGGAGTAATTGTAGCACTAGATGTTTTGGTTAAAGATGCTCAGGGTTGGAAAGCATATGAAGTTAAGAGTTCTACAAGTGTTTCTGACACCTACGTTAAAGATGCCGCTATCCAATATTTCACAATAGTCAACTCAGGAATTGATTTGAAAGATATATCTATCGTCTACATCAATAATCAGTATGTTAGGGAAGGAAAATTAAAAATAGATGAACTCTTTACTATTGAATCTGTAAAAGATAGAGTCTTAGAATACCTCCCAGTTATTCCCAATGAAGTTTTAAGACTCAAAAGAGTAATTGAAAAAACCTCTGCGCCGGATGTAGAAATTGGTACTCATTGTTCAAAGCCATATCCTTGTGACTTTAAAGGAACTTGTTGGAAAAATATTCCAGAGTACTCTGTCTTTAATATTGCCAATCTTAACACTAATAAAAAGTTTGATTTATATAATAAAGGCATAATCACATTAGATCAAATAGAGCTTAGTGAATCTCAATTAAGTCCAAATCAGATCCTCCAAGTACAATCAGAAATTGATGGAACTTCATACATTGACAAAGACCAAATAAGAAAATTTACAAGTAATTTAAGATTTCCGATTTACTATTTAGACTTCGAAACAATTGGCCCATCTATCCCCATCTTTGAGGACAGTAAACCATATCAACAATTGGTTTTTCAATATTCACTGCATATTCAGGAAGTATCAGGTTCGAAAACAATTCACAAGGAATATTTAGCAGACCCTAAAGAGGATCCAAGAATTAAATTCATAGAACAATTAATTTTAGATTGTGGAGTCTCTGGAGATATTCTTGTATATAATATTGGTTTTGAAAAAGGAAAAATTGAAGATCTTATTGAGACTTTCCCAGAGCATTCAATTGAGCTTCAAAAAATTATTTCAAGGCTTAAAGATTTGATGGTGCCATTCCAAAAGAAATGGTATTATACTCCAAAGATGAGAGGAAGTTACTCAATTAAACAAGTTCTCCCGGCATTAGTTCCTGAGCTGTCCTACAATGATCTTGAAATTAATGAAGGAGGAAATGCATCAACTACATTTTTATCAATGGTAAATGGCACCTTTAAGGGAAATGAATCACAAACGCGTAAAAGCCTGTTGGAGTATTGCAAAATGGATACATATGCGATGGTTAAAATTGTAGAAAAACTGAACGAGATTAGATAATATTTGATTCCCTAAATCGAAGTTTAATTCTATTATATTAGATGTTTCACTATCACCACAGTAAATGATTTCAGTTTTAGAGTCTAAAGTAATTAAACCAATTGAAATAATTTTTATCATTTAGTCATAAACGAAGACATCATCTTCATCATAATAATAACTTTTATTTGATTTATCATTTTCAAGTATTGAACAATACAATTCATGACTGTTGCAAATTATTTTTACAACGTCTTCATCTATATCCTCTGGACTTGTCCAATCACCCTTAAAAATAAATTGGAATTCTTCTTCCTCCTTAATTAGGTTTGTTTCACATTCTGAGGCTGGGTAATGCGTTTGAAATGAATCAACCACATCAGCCTTTGTGTTTTCAATATATTCTTCTACAACTGAATATCCATAAAACTTTGCTGTTATCATAATTGCTATATTTTAAAATTAAACTAATATAAAAAAATTAGGTTCTTAAGTCTTTCTGCTATTTAGTTCTCGTAATCTTCATCTTTCCACAATATCTCTCCTTTTTCATTATATATTACAACATATTTAATATTAAAAATCAATACATTTAAATATTATACTATAGATTCTTTATGAAATATACTGAAAAATTAAAAAAAAAGGGGTTTGGAATACATATCAGAAAAGATTGTGAAGATGATCAAGGATATGACTTATATCTTACAATAAAAAAGGGAGATTCTTATTCAGAAACTTTTTATTCAATGAGTAATTCTAAAGGGTGTTATTTTACATTTGATGGTACTGATTGTAAAGGTGATGGATGTACTTGGGATTTTGATGTAGAAAAGATTGTATGTGACTACCTTGGAGTTGAAAAACTAAAAGAAATTGGTTAAATGAAAATAGTTTATATAGATATTGATGGAGTCGTAGCCGATTTTGATAAAGGAAGAAAAGAACATCCTCTTGGAAATGTTACTCCCTATAAAGGAAGACCTGATAAATTACCTGGTGTTTATAAAAATTTAGATCCTATTGAAAATTCAATAGAATCTGTAAATAAACTTTTAATTAGTGATTCATTTGATGTTTATTTTCTTTCAACTGCTCCGTGGGACAATCCTGATGCATGGACACATAAAAGATTATGGATAGTAAAACATTTTGATGAAAAACTAATACGTAAAAGATTAATTCTTTGTCACCATAAACAACTTATGATAGGAGATTATCTTATTGATGATAGGAGGTTTAACGGGGCTTCAGAATTCAATGGAGAATGGATTCATTTTGGAAGTGAACAATATCCTAATTGGAGTAGTGTACTAAAATACCTTAAAATTGAATAATAAAAGATATTTAACGAAATCAAGATTTAAAGAAGGATTAGAATGCCCTACTAAACTAAACTGTCAGATTTTAAAGGATAGGAAAACTGGTTCAGAATTAGGTTCGAATTGTAACAGATTTTTGATTTAAAAAAAATTTATTTTATATAATTTTCTTCTAAATGATGATATTCTGTCCATACTTTACCTAAAACTTCTCTAAATTTTTCTGCATTTATATCATGTTCATCTTCGAGTGTATCTAAAATTTCTTCAATTGCATCTAATCTACTCTCTATTCCATATAATTTTTCCATGATTTAAATTTTATCTTTTACTAATCGAACAAGGCATTTATATCTACTTTTCCCCAATTTAGTTAATATCCCACTATACAAAGTTAATGACCATGCGGTTCCTTGTTTACCATGAGCTGTTTCGGGATTATCACTATTTTCTGAAGACCAGTAAGCATCATATTCGTTTAATTTTGGAATCTTATCTTTATTTTCATAGATTATTTTTAATTCATTTTTAGTTGGTAATCTTGAATTATTCCCTATATCCTTTACCAAATCGTTAGCCTTATTCCAATTCATTTCGCCAGATGACAGGTCTGTTGAAGCTATAAGAAATGTTAATCCATCTATTTCTATAAATTCTATTTTTTGATCACTCATGTTTTTATAGTTTTAATAAATATTATATTTATAAAGCTACATTTTTTTTAAACATTATAATTAACCCGCGTCAAACTCTTTTTTGTTAGGGTCTGAAAATATTGTTTTTTATATATTTTAAATAGATACAATAGTTGATATATCTATACCAGCTGATATATATCGTTGAAATGGATCATCTCCAAATTTCCAATCATTAGGCATTTTAGACCTCAATCCAGATTTATTTAATTTTTCATCATCATCAGAGTTAAGAAGAACTTGAAAATTATTCTCCATTATCGAATCAAAAACCATTTCTAAATTGTTTTCATAAATCGAATTTTTTAATTTATCGAAAATTATTTTTGTGGGTATAATGTGTTCTTTTGTGAAACCAATATCAATAGATTTCTTTGAGGATGAAGTTCTTTTACCAACATTAATTTTACTTCCGGGATATTTTGATTTATAAATCAGTGGAGCAGAACTTTTAAAAAGACACTCTTGATTAGAATTCATCTCGGCAAGTAAAACTTCTATGAAATCTTTATCCCCATTTTTAAAATAAAAATCTTGTATTGATAACAATACATACTTTAATGCTTTTCTTATTTCTAAATAATCTTTGTTCTTATTTTTGGTAATATCCCATTTAATTGAATCACTTATTTTTACTTTCATTTCTGAAGAAACCTCTTTTAACAACCAATTTCTCATTGGTGTCCCATATCTAGATATTGGATTTTTTTTACTGGAGTTATGAATAACATGTTCATTACACAAAATAGATTGATTTAATCTTTTCATATCATCCAAAATCCTACTTTGAGCCTCAGAACTAATAGTTTTCAAAAACATCTTCAATTTATCTATAAACTCATTCTTTTCCATTTAATATATTTTACATTTAAGATATTAAAAAATATTATACGATTGGAATGACGATATAGTACACTTTTTTTCAAGAGTTAAAGATATTTGGGGGATTGACATTAAAAACTCCCTCAAAGGGAAAAACCCAGAACTTGATTTTTTTGAAACATTAATTATGAGTTTGATTACTACAGAAAAATGGAATAGTGACAATGGAGGATTCACAAGTTTAATGGAATTTCATTCAACAAAATAACTTTTTCCTTAAATACAATATATCATCTTTTTGAGGGATGAATAAACCATTTGTTTTCAGAAAGGGAGTCAGGGAGATTTTCAATCGAATTTTCAAGCATATTATTTAAGTATACACTTGAGTTTAAATTTTTAAAACAAACTCCATTTTTAAATTTAGGAAATCCTCTTAGGCTAAGTTTTTCTATGCTTTTAGGAAAGTCAGGGAATGATTCTAAATCTGAATCAATCCCAATTATACCTAAATTTGTTATGGAATCTAACTTTGATAAACCATCTAATAAAGTAAAATTTGCATTTAAATTTATTTTTTTTAAAGTTTTAGGTAAAAACTTTAAAACATTAAGCGCTTTCATACAATCCTCAATTTGTAGGCTATTTAATTGCTCTAGTGATTCTAAATTATTACAATCTGAAAGGGTATTACTTTTAATAGAAAGACTTTTTAAATTTTTCAAAAGATTAATCCCTCCTAAGTTTATAAGTGAATCTGCTTTGTTTATGTATAGATTATTAATATTTGGAAAATTAGCCGATATATCAGTTAAGTCCTCTGATTTAAAATCTTCTAAAACAATTGAACTAATATTTGAATAATCAGACTCTTGTAATTCATTTATAAATTTTCCTCTCATTTCACCATCTAGATTAAAAACGGATGATTTTTCATTAAAAAGGTTTTTCATTATTTATAATTTTATATTAGTTATTATGTATTACTATTTTAATAGAGTCCAATATATGAATTTTCGAATCAAAACTTGTATCTGAATAAATTGTCATAGTATCGTCAACCATCTCTTCAAATAGTGGTATTATCTTCTTTGAATACAATACATCATCTTTTAAGCTATGGTATACCCTTGTTTCTTGAACAACAGGATATATTTCACCTTTGAAGTAATCTATCGTTACTATCGTATCTCTAATTGGAATCATCCCATCATAAACATATAATGATTGAAATGGATTATATAAGGGTAAAGAGAAAACAATATTATCTACAGTGTAGTTCCACTTGCTGCTAAAATATGAGAATACATTATATACATTATTATAAACGTATTTATCTTTCATTAAACTACTTTCTATGTTTAGATCGAAACGTGGAGGAAAAGTTCCTCCAAAAGTTCTATAAATGTGATGATACCCATTTTCATCAGGGTTTTCTTCTGTATATAATTTAACCCAACAATTTTCATTTTCACAAAATGAATTTTCATATTTAAGTTCTTCTATATCTTCAGTTGAAGATTGACAACCGATAATTAATAAAGTAATAATAAAAGAAAATACGATTTTCACAATAATTAAATATAAGGAATCTATATCTTTAAATGCTTAGAGTAGTTTGCTTATATACCATTATACCAGCTCTAGTCTCAAAAGAAAACTGATTTTTTTTGAGGGTGTGGGGGGATCAAATTAGAGTTTGTGGTTGATTTTTTAGGCTTTTCATAAACTAATCAGGGACAAGTTTCGGGACAAATTAAAAAATGAATTACTTGCACGTGATATTAATTATTTAGAAAGGGTCAAGCCTAGAGCATCTTTTAGTATTGGATTCTACAAAGGACATGGACTCTACCAATTTTGTATTGGTAAAAAGTTTGTTAGAGTAAACGTGTTGTTTGGTGATGATTTAGATAAAAAGAAATTTAACATGATGCTTGAAAATAAGTTAATCATTGAAGAAAGCATACCTGAAATTCAATGGCATAAGATTGAGGGTAAAAAAAGATCTAAGATTACTCTTGAAATGACACTTGACGAAAGGGAGAAAATGGGTTCAATAAATGATGAAGAAAATGATGATAAATATATTGAGTGGTATATTAACTCAATGGTAAGATTTTATAACTGTATCAATCCTATTTTGCAAAAAACACAAACAAAATTTTAACTAAAAATGCCCCTAAAATTAATTAGAAGCGCATTCATGAAAACAACAAAAATAGAAAGCAATAGTTTTTTATTCGTCTTCGGTTGACCTGAAATGTAATATAGCTTCTCCTAATAGAATAGAAGTTCCATCATCAGCTCGATAATAACCGCTAGGAACATTATAGAGTTTCTGAGAGATCTTGGCAGCTTTTAAGCTTTTGTACATTTTGACACCAAACAAGCTTTCGTCTGGTTTCCCGTTTTCGTCAAGCACACGCTGACTCTTTAAATATTCTTTAATCTCGTCCATGGTATTTATTAAAGTTTTCTTCTGGCACGGCCATAAGCATTTGGATATAAGCTTCATTCTTTTCTTCTTGACTTGTCCTGGTGTCAATCTCGACCGCTTTCTGAGTTGGAATGACAAACTTCATAAATTGAAGTAATGCGTTTACCCTATCTCTGGGTTGCATCTCATCTAAATCACTTTGGACGATGTTTATGTTGTTTTCTAAAAGCATAGATATACTTCGCTTTATTGTCTCAGTTGATTTGTTAGAAGCCCCCTTTGGCCTTCCTTTTGATAAATTATGTCCTGGTTTAAATGGCATATTTTTTAATATTATTTAATTATAATTCATCTAGTAATTTGATCCTACAATAAGTCGAAATAGAAAGGTGCTTTTCCTTTGCTTTTTGAATCAGCTTTTCCTTATCTGAAGGCTTCAATCTAATGTTAATTATTCCGTCTAAAAATTCCATAGTAGGTGTTTAATGTTCTATACTATATATACGTTTAAGATATCGATTAAGGGTCTAGATTTAAAGCCTGTAAGACATATGAAGACATAGTATTACATATGCTTGACATTTTTTTTATCTTTAGAATATGTCAAAACCAATACAATGAAAAAAACCACAAACGAAATTATTTGTCCAAATTGTAAAAAAACATTTAAAGTCGATGAAACTAGTTTTGCAGATATTGTTAAACAAGTCCGAGACGTTGAATTCGAAAAGGATATAGAAAAAGAAAAAAAGATTGCTGAAAATGAAAAAAATAGTGCTGTGGCAATTACTCAAGCAAGTCTTAAAAGTTTACATCAAGAAGAGGTTCATAAATTGAATAACAAAATTCTTACTGCGGATTCAGAAAAAGATAAAGCGGTAATGGAAACAAACGCAAAGTTGGATAAAACAATAAATGAGTTGAAAGCTCAATTACAAATTAAAGAGACAGACTTGTTACGTCTAGAAAGAAATTTAAAAGAAAAGCACTCTAGTGAGATCAAAAATAAAGATGAAATAATTAAAAATAGAGACAGGGAAATTATCGAAAGAAAAGATATGAAACTCAGACTTTCAACTAAAATGATAGGAGAAAGCCTAGAACAACACTGCGAAGTAGAATTTAATAAACTTCGTGGTAATGGTTTTGAAAACTCTTATTTTGAAAAAGATAATGATTCAAGATCAGGAAGTAAGGGTGATTATATTTTTAGAGAATTTGATGATAACAATAACGAAATTGTTTCTATCATGTTTGAAATGAAAAATGAGGGTGATGAAACGGCCACTAAAAAAAAGAACGAAGATTTTTTTAAAGAGTTGGATAAAGATAGAATAGAAAAAAAATGTGAATATGCAATTCTTGTTTCTCTATTAGAAGTTGAAAGTGAACTATACAACAGTGGTATTGTCGATGTCTCCCATAAATATAATAAAATGTATGTTGTAAGGCCCCAATGTTTTATTGCCATTATAACTCTTATCAAAAACATGGCCATGAAATCAATGGAAGAAAAAGCAGAAATTGCATTGCTGAAAAATCAAAATATTGATATTACCGATTTTGAAAAAAACATGACTTCCTTTAAAGATGCATTCAGGAAAAACTATGAATTAGCTGCCCGTCAATTTAAAAATGCCATTGATGAAATAGATAAATCCATTGATCATCTTAATAAAACTAAAGAAGCATTGTACCAATCAGTAAATAATCTAAGATTGGCTAATAATAAAGCAGATGATCTAACAATTAGAAAATTAACTAATAATAATCCATATATGAAATCACAGTTTGATTCAGATAAGGGTAAATAAGAAAAGGTATAATTGATGGATTGGTATTTACAAAAGAGATATTTTTAACTATGAGAAACAGGTAATATTGAATTTATAATTATGCTTTATAGATTATATAGAAGAATGTCTTCAAAAGAGTATATATGTAAAGATATTTCTAATTTGAGGCTGTATAAGGGTTATTATCTCGATAAAGCACATGAATATCGAGATTTTCATAATTATAGAAGAGAACTTATTTCTGAAAAACAAGTTTTTAAATTATTTGATAATCATCAAGCTAAAATCATTTCAGATTTAAATGAACACGAAATTGCTGATAATCTTAAAAACCAAGAAGCAGTATGGTATAACCCATATTATCTAAAAAAATATCAACTATTTATTCATTGGTACGAAAGAAGATATAATCAAAACATTTCTAATAAGAATATTTTAATCAACATGTATGATTATTCCAATTTTTTACCATCAAAATTTAATTCTAACAAAATCATTAAAATTTATAAAGCTGAGGAAAGTAAAAACTTTATTAGTCATAATATTAAGTCGATTTTTCAATCAAATAGATTTAAGGAGTTTAGTGTTTATTACGAGGTTTTAAATAAAATGTTCCCTAATATTGAAAACTTTTCTTTCCAAGATTTTTGTAGCAGTAAATTTTTAGATTATCTATTTAAAATTTTTCCAAATATTATTGGATTTAGTTCACCTAAAATTCATTACATAAGATTTACTGAATCAAATCTTAATGATGACAAAAATGAGGATAGATTTGAAAATGGTGGAGTTGAATACTTAAATAAAAATAGTTTCCCAACATTTCTACCAAATTTTGGTCGAAATGATAAAGGCGAATATGAAAAGCAATTAGATTTAGTTTGGTTAAGAAATAGGGAATTAGAAAATTGCATGAGGATTGAAAAAGGATTACCTAAAATAGGTGAAGGGTGGGTTAGTGAAACTACCTTGTATTATGAAATAAAAAATGAATTACCAAAACTAGAAGTTTTACATCACGGAAGACCAGAATGGTTGGGATTGCAACATTTTGATATTTGGATTCCATCTTTAAATGTTGCAGTGGAATATCAAGGAGCTCAGCATGATAGACCAGTTGATTTTTTTGGAGGAGAAGAAGCATTTAAAAAAAATCAGGAAAGGGATGAAAGAAAGAAAAAGCTATGTATCGAAAACAATGTTAGGCTTATAGAAGTTAGGGAGGATTATAAAATCAAAGAAATTATTAAAGAAATAACTATTTATAGTAGTTAAAGAAATGCATATGATTAAGTGAGTTTTTATCTTTAGTTTATGGAATCTGAGAGGAAAGAAGAAATAATTAAATATCTAGATAAGTATGGTGTGCCTTATCATTCTTTAGCTGTTTTTGGATTAATTTTTGAAACAGAGGATGAAAATGATTTTATAGCAAGAATTAAGAGAGAATCGGACAAAAGAATAGAGAGAACTCTTAAGGTTGGAAAGTATTTAATGCACAAATTAAAACCTACCACTAAAAATGAACCCGTATTAAATGAGTTTTTTGATTTTAATATTTTAAAAGAAGATCAGTACGGAATAATATTTGAATGGTTTGAAACTTCAACTGGTTTTAGAGTTAATAATTTTACTGATTTAATTGGAGTGCCAATGCTCAATGGAAACCCTTTTTTATTAGAAACAGTTCGAAAAGAGAGAAGTCATATATGTCTTGCAAAAAAAAATTTATATGGTAATTTATACATAAACGACAACAGAGTAATTAATGGCGTAAACTGCATCCGAACTCTCGGGAATATTCGAGTAATTAATGGTAGTTTAGGTATAGGAAATTCAATGGATAATTTGGGTAAACTAGAGAGAGTTTCTCAAGATGTTTGGTTTGGGCAAGGGGAACTATACCAAACCAATCTAAAAACATTATCCCCATTAAGGATAGTGGGTGGGAATTTAAATCTAAAAAATTTAGACGCTAATTGTGAAACAATAGAAAGAGTAAGAGGTAATTTGAATATTAGAAAAAGTAGGGCTTATAATTTTAAAAACTTAAAAGAAGTAAGAGGTAATATTTTAATGTCCAAAGCGTCAGTTAATGAAGTTGATTTTTCAAATGTTAAGATCGGGGGGAAAATAAAAATTTACACTGATAAACTATAATCCGAATAATTAACAGAATGAAAAACTTAACTATTTAATTAAAAATAAAAGAGGGGCTAACCTTTAAATTAAAGAAAATCAAACAAGCACAATAATTATTTTTTTAATCTGATGTGTTTTTGCTTGGCAAGTTGGTAACGATGTTGAAAAAATTCGAATTGATCTGATTCGCTATCAAAAGCCCTTATGTAACTATCCTGGCACATTATAGAAAGAATTTCTTCATTCAAATCATTTTCATCATAATTAAGGGGCTTAATTGCTCTGGCAATTCTTGCAGAATATGGATTTGCTTTCATCTCATGATTTGCCATTTCATTTAAACTTTCATAAACTTGAAAACCTCGATCTCTATCAATTTTATATGTGTTATTCTTTAATTTTGTTCTCAAGCCCGAATGACCTCTTCCTTCCATTAAAATTTCAATAGATGTAATGGGCCTAAGTTTTTTTGCAGTTTCTTTTTCCCATTGTTTTGCAATTTTTAAAGCCTCATCGACATCAAGGTTACCGTTAACTGCCGCATAATTTGCAAAGTCTAGCGCATTCCACCTCGAACCAGTATTATTAATTTCGATAGTATGTTTATCGTCTTTCCAGGTTTTACTTATAATATAAGGAATTGAATACCCTAATTTTCTTAATGCCCAAAACCGATGTTGACCATCAACGATTTGTTTTTTCTGATTAACAATAATTGGAATTTGAACACCATTTTCTTTAATACTATTTTCAAGTTTAGTCATTATAGAAGTGTTCGGTTGTCGGTTAGAGTCAAGAAATTCAAACATCTCATAATCTTTAGTCACACCAACTCTAAAATCATTTTCTATATCCATATTTTTATATTTAAAAACTATTTTCAACTAATATACACTTATTTAATTTTAAATTCCAAGATTTTTCTAATATTTTTCCAACTTTTTTCGTTTGTATTAAAATTTATTTATTTTTTAAAAATTGAATCATACTTTTCTTGATCCCATTCTGGATCTATTTTAACTGGAGTTGCATCTAGGGTTTTCATAATGTTCAAATAGTAGTCATCAATTGCCTCACCTTTTTCGATTAATCCCTTCTCAAACCATTCTTCAGCTTCAATTGATATTTCACATTTTAAGCCTATCTCTTCAGCCTTATTTTTCCATTCCTTATACTTTCCCTGGTCTGGGAATAAGGTCACATCTAAGCCCTTTAAAACCATGCATTTTTCATAAGTAAGGCCATTAGAACCACCCGTTGCAATCCACTCAAAAGCGGGACTACATTCACTCATTATTGGAGCAGCTTTTTCACTCTCAACAATTGCAATTGGCTTTCCTGAACCAATTAAATGTTCTCCGAAAAAACATTGTTTTAAAACATAATCTTCATTAAAAGAATGTACCCAGTCAATTAGCCCTGATCTCTTTCCTGTCTCTGGATTATATTCCATGATTTTTCCAGTTCTAATTTTCTTGTCTCGATCAATTTGCCAATAGATTACAGCTCCAGGATTTTTGATTGATCCACATAAATAATATTTCTCAATCATTCGCTCAGTTGCTTTCGTCCCAAACTGTCCCAAAAGGAATTTGACTAAATCTATATTCTCATGATCTGTGAATGATTTTTCAATGAAATACTCAGGCAATAAATCGGGTTTCTTAGTCTTAGAATATTTTATTTTATCCAGGTCAACAAGTGTCCCATTCTTATCATTAAAACAGCTTGAACCACAGTAATGACAATACCCTGAGTCCGTCCCAATATATGGGACATAACCCCCTTTATTCTCGTGTGCGCAGCATGGACAGGCCTTAACTCTTCGTCTATTTTTATCAAATTTTAATTCCATATTATATTGTTTTTTAGCTTGTCCCATTTCCCATGTCCCTAAGGTTTTGGGATTTGGGACAAAGACTATTATTCTGTTTCTTTTAAGTATCTATTTACAGTTGACTTACTGATTTTATACCCTTGAGATCTTAGCTCAATTTCAATTTCTCGGACTGTTTTTTTTCCTTCTTCTTTCAGATCCCAACAAAGCTTTTTTAGGTCCTGTTTTTCTTTAACAGATTCCCGTAAATGCTCAAAGACTTCACGCTCACCAGTATTTGAAAAATATCGGTTTTCATTAGCCTCAATTACAAAGCTTTCTTTCTTGTATTCAGGTGGTAAATAGTTCCCTTTGACTATGCACAGGTGCAGCTTGTTGTCATCAACAAAATCTGGTCTCATTTCAATGACTAACCTCATTCGAGCCTCAAAGGATTGAGAGCCTAAAAGATTGTCTTTTGAAGGTGCAAACATCTGAGTTCGTTTACCCGCATGGTGATTGAATATCACTAAGAATCCGAATTCCTTTGCGAGTTGATCATACACAGTTATAAACCTTCTAACCTGACCGCCATCGTTCATGACCCCAGGGAAAACATCTAAAAAAGCATCAATGATCAGTACATCAATTTTATTAATCGTTAATCTGTTTCTCAGAGTTTCAACAAGATTTTCAATTGCAAAAACAAAATCAACACCCTCAAACTTTTCAGACTTTAGGTTTCTATGCTCATTGAATGTTTTCAGACTGATTGTAATCTGGTCTTTGTCATCTTCAGTTGAAACATATATTGCCCTCTGGTGTTGGGTTTTTAAATCCCATCCCAGGAATGACTTGTCTCCAATTGAAACTGAAAGAGCAAACTGTCTTAAGAATGTACTTTTCCCCAGATCCGAACCACCCGCCAAAGCAATTGATCCACACCTGGGAAAAATAGGATCAACCAACGTTGGCAGCTTAGTAATTTTTCTTTCGATCAACTCTTTTGCATTCCATATATCCTTTTCGGGTTCTTCCTTATTACTAAGGGGTTTTAAAGCGACATCCATTATTTCGAGAATTTTACATCTTCATGATCTGGATGGTGACACCCTTCTTTATGAATGATAGGTTCAAAAAAGCGATTGATTATGGACTCTGTCACTTGATCTTCATCGTATATGCTCCAAAGCATTGCGCCTTTGGTTTTTCTGTGATACACTTTCACAAAGTCATAAATTGCAGCTGTATAATCATAAAACCATTCGTGCCATGCCTCATCAAAACTGTCTGGGTCTTCAAGATTTTCCTCAGTATATACTTCAGTGAAATACTTTTCTACGGAATAAGGGACTAGGCCACTTATAAAACCATGAAGGTTTTTTCTTCCTGGTCCTTTTCGGATCAGTTGTTCTATAAATTCCATGATTATGATTTTTTAGAGTTAACAAAATTTATTGCTTCTTGTTGAATTTCGAATGAGGCTTTAACCCGCCCACTCGCTATGTATTCATATAGCTCAGAAACTTTGAAACGAATAGGGGACTTCTCGAATTCCTGGTAATGTGGAATGAGTCCTTCGGTGCATTTTTTTCGAATGTTTGCTAATGAAACCTGGAAAATTGCAGCAGCTTCAGGAACCCCAATAAAAGGTTCGGGCCTGTCGGCTTTTTCTTGTAACTTTTTAAGTATTGGCTGGATTCCTGAGAGTATTTTTGAAGTAAGCTCCTCAGGTGTAGCTTCGATAAATGTCCTGTTTTTAGACATAATTGGTTGTTTAAAAATTAATTTAGAACAACCCCGAAAAGAAATATTTTTTCCTTATTTTTGAAATGCAAAAGACGTTGACAAAACACTTTAGCAAATAAGGAGCAATTATCTTTCTAGGAGGTTGCTCTTTTTCTATTTTGTGAAACTAATCACGATACTCATTTTCACTTTTTTATTAAACTATTTTTCTGTCATATAAATGACATTACAATTTTACGCAATATCCTCTAAAAAATAAGCACTAAGTTATTCGAGCTTATTAACAAATTGTGTCTTAAAACGTATGCTATCATTCATTATAATTAAGTATTATTCATTATAATTTGGTATAATTAAACATAATTTGGTAAAATTTGGTATTCTTTACTTTTTTTCATTTTTTCCCTCTTTTTTCAAAACGTCAGATAAGACAGATTGCATTGCTTTTTTCTCCTCTGAAGTTTCGATATATCCTTCAGCCATTTTTGGACTATTGACCATTAATTCACTCACTTGTTGAGTAGAAGCGCCAGTTTTCTTTTTGAGATATGTTGCAGCGGAATATCGAGCGTGTTTTGTCGAAAGCGAAGGCATTTCTTCAATCTTGTTCGAAAGTCTTTTAAGGTTTTTATTTATGGTGCTTAATTTACTACTGCAGTAAGCTTGTATTTGATCAGGGGTCATATCGTCTTTAAGAAAATTAAAAATGTATTTTCCACTACCAGGGTACTTATCCATAATTCCCTGAATTTCGTCTGTAATCCAAACTTCACCATAACGCTCAGAGCGACCTTCAGTCTTTATAGGATCAAAGTCAATTCGTTCTCCAAGTTCATCTTTAACAATCCACTCCTTTTCCAATGACACTATATCTGAAAACCGAATTCCATCAAAAATAAATAGGAAAAAGAAAACATCCTTTGCTAGTTCTTGCTCATAACTGGAAGTTTCTACTTCAACCAATGCTTGTAATTGATCTTCAGAAAGATTGTATTTC
>Ga0209709_10001436_pt1 | contig 22034 bp, 23 predicted proteins | sample ArcticOcean_MG_C_2_FD_187435 | JGI IMG/M metagenome (GOLD analysis project Ga0209709, IMG submission 187435) | Marine microbial communities from western Arctic Ocean - ArcticOcean_MG_CB4_136 (SPAdes) (version 2) | ecosystem: Environmental > Aquatic > Marine > Oceanic | place: Arctic Ocean...
GAGCAAAATGAATTTAGATTTTTTTAAAAAAGTCAGAATTTTAGATGGTGGAATGGGTCAAGAATTGCTTGCAAGGGGTATGGAGCCAAACGGAACGCTTTGGAGTGCAAACGCTGTAATACAGGATAAATATCACAAGCTGCTGTTAGACACACATTTAGATTTTATTAAATCTGGAGCTGAGGTTATTGTAACTAATACTTTCACTTTAAGAAAAAAAAGACTACGTGATAACGGTATTGAAGATCAATTTGAATATCTAAATGCCAAAGCTGCTGAAATTGCAAAAAAAACTAAAGAAATTTACCCCAATGTATTAATAGCTGGTGGTCTACCTCCTCAAAATGATACTTATGAAGTTGATGCTAGGAATAATATAGAAATAAAAAAAAATTTTTTTGAACAAGCAAAAGTTATAAATCCTTTTATTGATTTTTTTTACCTTGATGTTTTAAGTAGTTTTAATGAGATAAGTTTGGCTATCGAGGCTATAAAACCATTTAATAAACCATATTTAATTGGTGCTCATATCTCTCAAGGTACAAAACTACCTAGTAAAGAAAATATTTCTTGCATTATTACTAAAATTAAACATGAAAATTTACTAGGTTTAATTCTTTCTTGTATCTCACCTGAAAACTATGAAAAAAACTTAGATGAAATTAAAAATTTAGGTGTTCCATTTGGTTTTAAGCTTAACGCTTTTATAACAACTGTTTCAAAAGAGGGATATATTGCTAAATATACAAAAAGCAATGGAAACCCTAATGAATTTCTAGGACAAAGAGAAGATCTTAATCCAAAAAAAATGTCTACATTTGCAAAAAGATTTAAGGATGCTGGCGCTACAATTTTGGGAGGGTGCTGCGAAACAAGGCCCAGTCACATTAAAGAAATGTCTATGCTCAAATAGTTAATCATTATCTGTTAAGCCTGCTCCAGCTCCACTTTGTTTTAAGCTATCACTTTCTTCAACAAAAGTACTTTCAGAAAGTTCATAAAGTTCTTTCCATTCATTTTCTTCAAACGTATCCATATTTTTTAAGATGTTGATTTCAATATTATTTCCTGTCACAGTAATTCCACCGTTTATAGAATTTGAATATATGCTATTGTTATAATTTAATAGATAGTTTCTAGTATCTATCTTTAAAAATATTTTTCTTCCAATAACTTCAGACGCTCTACTAACAAAGGGTAAAAAAAGTATTGGAAATGCCATGTTTTGGAATTTTATTTTTTCTAAATTTTCTAAAGATTTAATTTGGTCCAAAAAAGTTACACCAGCAATTATAGGGCAAAATTCAAATTGTGATATCTTATTTTCTTTACTTATAAGATTTATTTTCTCAAATTTTTTTTTGCTTTTTACTTTCAAATAATAGTTTAAATTTTTAATGCCTGGTATTCCAAGCATTTCCAATATTTTAGTATTTTTTCCTACTTCTTCTGCGATACCCCAGTCAAAGCCTGCTGCTCTACTTGCTCTTTTTGATATTGTATCTATTTCACTTAATGACTTCATTTAATTTAAAGAGTTATAAACCCAGCTATCATCACAGTCTTTTAACTGCGTGGGTAGTGGAGCTCCCTGAAACATACATATTCTTAACCACTTATCTGATCTTGGGTCAAATTTAAGAGCACCAAAGAATGATAATTTTAATCTTAACATATCAATAGGAACTATCGATTTGCCAATTGTATTATCTTGTATTTCTGAATATGGAAATTTTTCTACAATAAATGCTCTTCTAACTACATGTCTTAGGTGATTATTTTTCGATAAAAAATTACCAATTGTAGAGCTATTTTTTGAGAATAATAAAACTTCATACAGTCTCTTGATATCTCTAGCAATAGCAAGTGGCTGCTCTAATTCAGATCCTTTTTCCTCAAATCTATTTGCTAATCTAGGCTCCTCCTTATTTCTAGAAATAAACCAGAAATTTTGATTATTTTCTTTTTCTGAAAAGTCTATTTTTAATATTTGTTTATATTTATCCTCTAAAATATTTCTTAACTCAAGAACTGTACGATCTGCTGGTATATTAAAATATAGGTCTTCTTCTGAACTCATTTTAGTAATTAAAGGTTTAATTATTTTGTCATAAGGCTCCATCATCATTGAAACAATATATTCTATACACTCATCTCCTGAATTTTTTTCTAACCATAGGTATAATTCATTAAATGCAAATTCATTAGAAAAGTTGAAATCTTTTTCAATAAAGTTAATAAAATTATTTAAATCATCTAATAAAGATTTAATTTTTTTCTGTTGATATTTACTATCTGTATTCCAAGAAGTAATATTTTTAAGTGATTTTTCTAGATATTCTTTGAATAAATCGCTATCATTTTTTTCTACTTTTTTAATCTCTCTAATTTCCTTTAAAGCTGTTTCTCTTGCTAAGACCCAATTATTTAAAAGTGTAGGATGATTAACTATAAATGGTGCCATGCCTAGACCTGTGGAATTTCCGATACCAAGGTTTCTACAAATTTTAGGATCTAAACTAACTGCTTTTTTAGGATTTTTGTTTTTTGCTATATGGTTAACTTGGTCAAAAGTAAATTGTCTAACCAGGTAAACTAACATCATTTCAAGTCTAAACGGCCCATAAATTTCTTCTCTATCTTTAATTCTAAATCTATCAGCTAATCCAAATTTACCTGATCCGTAAACAGCAGTGGTTCTATATAGATACCCAACACTTGTAAGTAATGAAATATTGGGCTGATTTCCTTCACTTAACTTTTCTACAACATGATTAAATACTCTTAGTGATTTGTTTGCTCTGGATAGTGTTAATTCCTTATATGAAAGCCTTCCAACTTCTTGTTTGGGGACTTCATGTTTTAATCTCTCAATATCTTTTTTTGTGGGGACGCCGTCATAAAGGGTAAAAGCTGCATCCCATTTTGTTGCTATAACTCTATCTGATCGTTCATTTTCATTTATCTCATTAGCAAAGCAAATTAAGGAATAAACCCTATCCCTTTTTTTAAATGAATAGACTGCCGTTCCATAACCAAATTCATTTAACTCAAATAAATCTTTCTTATAATCCCACTCTTTAAATTCTTTTAAAAAACTCCGTAAAAAAGATAGTTTTGATTGGTGAAAAGATCCCAATTTAGATAATTTCATCACAATATCTGGATTTCTTAAGTTAACCTTCACTAGTTTATTCCCTTATAAAAATTATACCAATTATTGCCAAGAATTCCATTTGCTTCATTTTCAGAAAAACCAATTTTTTTTAAACCACTTTCTATATTTTTAAACCCCGTTGCATCCAAAAACCAACTTGGTTGCTTAGGAAAACCTGGTTTATTTTTAGAGCCTTCTCCATAATTTTTAGCCTTAGTCCAAGTTCCGTTTCTCATCCATTCAACTACACTGTCAGATTGATTAAGGCATAAGTCAGATCCAATGCCAATATTTTTTGTTCCCATAATATCAGCTGTCCTTGCTGTCATTTCACAAAAACTTTGAAGTGTACAATTCGTACCACCTTTTAAATGATGTGTGTATAAAGAGAGGCCAAGCATACCACCGCTATTTGCTAAATTTTTTAATAAATCATTTGATTTATTTCTTTTTGCACTGTGCCAAAAACTTGGGTTTGCATGAGTTATTGCAATTGGTTTTTCACTAATCTCAATTGCGTCAAATGTACTTTGTTCAGCTGAATGAGACATATCAATAACAATGCCCACTTTATTCATTTCTTTAATTGCCTCTCTTCCAAAATTAGTAACTCCACTATCATTTTTTTCATAACATCCAGTTGCAAGAAGTGACTGGTTATTATATGTCAGTTGCATAAATCTACACCCCTGTTCATGAACTTTTTCTATCAAACCAATATCATCTTCAATAGGTGAGCAATTTTGGAAACCAAAAAAAATTGCCGTTTTATTTTCCAATTTTGCTTTTTCAATATCTTTAAAATCTTTACCAAAAAAGATTAGATCTGAATTTTCTATAAAATGTTTATTCCATTCCTTAATAACATCTTGCAATTCAGTAAAGTCTTCATGATAAACAATAGTAACATGAACAGCATCTAATCCTGCTTCATGATTTAATAGAAAAATTTTTCTTGACCATTTGCAATATTGTAAATTATCAATTTTATAATTCATTTTATTTAAATTTTTTTAATATATAGTTTATAAATAATATGGGTCGTAACAATAAAAAGATAGATAATGAATACAGTCTTTTTAAAAACTTTGCCCCATCACCATTAATATCTGTTAGATTCCTTAAAAACTTTGGTATAGGCTGAAATTGTATAAAATTTTTGTCTCCAGGATTTTTAAATACTTCTTTAAATTCTAATTTATGATCTGAAAAAAATAAATATTCTCCATAATTATTAAATCCCATTCTAATTGGTTTACAAATATTATATACTTCACTTGCAGTTATTGGTTTTAACATATTGTTATTAAATTCTTTTTTAGAGTAAATTAAATTACACGCTGTAACTTTAATTAATTCGTATTCTATTTTTTTTGCATAATTATCTATTGCCAGGTAACTGTTGCCAACAGATTTATTTGTGTCATCTTCATAAGATGTATCAAATGGAATTGTATTATTAAACTCAATAATTACTACATTCGGTTGTAAAATATTTAAGCTTTTCCAAATTAATAAATCATTACCATCGACATCAATTGATAAAACGTCAATTTTATTTATATTATTTTTTTTGATTAAATCATTAATATTTTTAGTTCTATAGTCGATTTTTTCATTAATTAATAAAATTTTTTTATCATCTTTGTAATTTTTACTTAATTCAGAAAACTTGTTTTTATCAAGTTCTATAAAACATCCAGACCAATTATTTTCAAATAATAGTCTACAATTGCTTAGATACACTCCATCCCAAGCTCCAAATTCAAAAAAAAAATTATCTTTAGTATCTTTTTTCTTAAAGAAATCTAATAAAAAAAGATCTTCTTCAAATTGAGAGTATGTTTTCATAAATTTGTATATAAAAAAAATATATATTAATTTAACCAAAACACGAAAAAAAACATCATCAATCTTCTTATTATATTGAATTTTTTTTAATAATTTGAAATAACTATTTAGGTGATAAATAAATTAACACCTAATGCCTAAAAACAAATCTAACAAAGTTTCTATTGTAATGGGAAGTCAATCAGACTTTAAAACAATGAAATTATGTGAAAAAGTTCTTAAATTACTTAATATAAAATTTGAGACTAAAATTATTTCGGCCCACAGAACTCCAAAAAGAATGTATGAATATGCAAAAAATGCAGAAAAAAAAAATATAGCAGTGATTATTGCTGCAGCTGGTGGTTCCGCACACCTACCTGGAATGATTTCAGCTTTAACATATTTGCCAGTTTTAGGTGTTCCAATCGAAAGTAAAAAACTTAAGGGTTTAGATAGTCTTTTATCTATAGCGCAAATGCCAAAAGGAATTCCAGTTGGGACATTGGCAATTGGTGATGATGGAGCAATCAATTCAGCATTATTAGCTGCATCTATTTTGGGAATCAATGATAATGGAATTAAAATAAATTTAAAAAAATGGCGAATTAATCAAACTAAATCCGTTAAAAGAAAACCAAAATAAATTTAAATATGTCTAAGCCAACTTTGGGTATTATAGGTGGAGGTCAGCTTGGTAGTATGCTGGCTTCAGCAGCAAAAAAATTAGAAATAAAAACTGTTATTTTTTGTAATGATATCGACGCTCCAGCACAAAAATTTGCAGATGATTTTATTTATGGTGATTATAATGATCAAAAAAAAATTAATGAATTTATAAGTAGAGCGAACATAATAACTTATGAATTTGAAAATATTCCATATGAAACTTTAAATAAAATTAATAAAACAAAACAAGTTTTGCCAAAACCTTCTGTAAATCGAATAATCCAGCATAGATTAGCAGAGAAAGATTTTATTAATAAATTAAATATCAGAACTACTCAATATCTTTCAGTTACAAGTAAATCAGATATAGAGGCTGCTCAAGACTTCCTACCTGGACTACTTAAAACAACTACTCTTGGTTATGATGGCAAGGGACAACATCTTATAAACTCAATTGAAGATATTAATGAATTAGATATTGATTTTTCGAAAGAATATATTTTAGAAAAAATAGTAAAACTAAAAAAAGAAATTTCAATAATTATTACACGATTTAGTGATAAGAAATATGAAATTTATGAACCTATTGAAAATTTACATGAAGATCAAATATTAAAATATTCAACTATACCTGCTGATATAAGTGATAAAATTTTAGAACAATCTAAATTATGGGCAATAATTATTGCTGAAGAATTGAGATATGTTGGGACATTATGTGTGGAATTTTTTATTGATAGAAATGAAAATCTTTATGTCAATGAAGTAGCTCCAAGAGTTCATAACTCGGGTCATTTGACTATTAATGCATATAATGTAAGTCAATTTGAAAACCATGTAAGAGCTGTTTGTAATTTAAAACAAATTACTCTTAAGAAAATTTCAAATGCTAGAATGATTAATATCATTGGTGATCAAATTACCGTCTATAAAAAAAAAAAATTAGAGCCTGATGAATTTTTCTATGATTATTTAAAAAAGGAGATTAAAAATAAAAGAAAAATGGGTCACTTAACTACTCTAATTAGATAAATAAATTTATACAGATATATAAAATTATAGGTTTTTTAATTGTAATTTTTTTATATAACAGCTTAACAATTGCTATGGAAAAAAAACCTTATCATCACCTGCCAGATGGAACATTTAGAAATCCAGAGGGATCACCTGAGAGATCTAAAGATGTTAAATTTTCATACAGGCAATTTATGAAAGAAAAGAAAAAAATAGATCTATCAGTTCCAAAAAGTCATGCTGTTGATAAAGAGATAGTATTATCCAATTTAAAAAAGCATGAAAATGAGGATTATATTGTGTGGATTGGACATGCTACATACCTAATAAAATTAGGTAATACTACAATTATCACAGACCCTGTTTTCTCAAAGAATGCTGGTCCTTTAATTTTTGGCCCAAAACGATTTACTGAACCTGCTTTAAATTTAAATGAAGTTCCAAAAACTGATTTATTTTTATTAACACACAATCATTATGATCATCAAGATATGGGTACTATTAGAAGATTTCCATTTAAAAATGCTAAAGTTCTGTTGCCACTTAAACTCGGAAAATATTTTACACCATATAGATTTAAGGATGTTAATGAGATGGATTGGTATGATGAAATTAAAGTTAATGATGATTTGAAAGTAACCTTTTTACCTGCGGTCCATTGGTCTAAAAGAAGTTTAACAGATACAAATAAAACTCTGTGGGGAAATTTTTTAATTGAATATAAGGAAAAAAAAATACTTTTCGCCTGTGATACAGGTTATGGAAATATTTATAAAGAACTTGGAGAAAAATATGGTCCAATAGATATAACCATGATCAATATAGGTGCATATGATTTTAAACCAATGTTTGATAAATCAATTTATCACACAACACCAGAAGAAGCTTTAAATGTCGCTCAAGATTTAAAAAGTAAAAAGGTTATTGGAATGCATTGGGGCACCTTTGTTCTATCTCTAGAACCAATAATGGAACCACCCGTGAGATTTAAAGATAATGCAAATAAATTTGGTTTTAATAAAGATGATGCCATTATATTTAAAGTTGGTGAATTCAAAAAAATAAAAGATATTTTGAAATAAATGTTAAAATCTATAGAGGGAAATTTTGATAACCCATATGTAAATGAAATGTTAGTTAAGCATTTTATTGAATTAAGATCTGTGTCACCTGAGGGCAGTGCACATGTTTTAGATATTGTAGGACTTAAGGATCCAACTATAAAATTTTGGAGTTTGTGGGAGGATGAACAATTAATGGGTAGTGGTGCTCTTAAATTTTTAGATAAAGATCATGGTGAGTTTAAGTCTATAAGGATTAATGATAAATTTAGAAAAAAAGGCAACGGAATTAAAGTAATAACTCATTTAATTGATGAAGCTAAAAAATTGAATATTAAGAAGTTAAGTCTAGAAACGGGTGCAGGTATTTTCTTTAACCCAGCTAGAAAATTATTTACTAATTGTGGTTTTAAACTTTGTGAACCATTCTCACATTATAAAGAAGATATTAATTCTGTATATATGTGCTTGTTAATAGGCAACTAAGTGTATTTTTATTACAATCATTGGTTTAATTTAGTTGACAAATCCTTAATAAATCTAAACAAAGCCGTATTGCTTAATTATAAGTAATAAAAGTAACATAACAAAAGTAAGAAGATAAATATGAGTCTACAAGGAAAAGTAAAATGGTTCAATCCAACCAAAGGTTTTGGTTTTATTGAAAGAGAAGATAAAGAAAAAGATGTATTCGTTCACGTTTCAGCAGTAAGAGATGCTGGCATGAATGGTTTAGATGAGGGTCAAGCTTTGACTTTCGATGTTGAAGATGGTCCTAAAGGTCCTTCAGCAGTAAATTTAAAAACTGCATAATATTCACACTTTCTATTGGCTGCAATTTTTTAATTAAATTAATTTTTTAATTATTTAGCTAAAAGTTTCAGCCAATACCAATTAAAGATTTTTAAGAAAATCACCTACGCACATATTAAATTCTTCTGGTTTTTCTAAATGAACGTTATGTGAACAACCGCTTATAATCTCCAGATTGCTATTTGGAATATTATTTTTTAAAATTTCAACCTGTTTATAATTATAAGCTCTGTCTTGATCTCCCCAAATAATTAGAGTTTCATTTTTTATATTTTTTAAATTACCTGTTCCACTCCAATTCTTCATTGCAACAAGTCCATTATCTGCAGCTTCTAAAGATGTTTGTTTGTTAGCATTATCACATAAATAAAAATATTTTGCTTTACTTCCATCTACAAACCAAGTTTTAGCTATTCTATTAGCTGTAAGTTCTAACCCATTAATTTTAAATTTTTCTCTTGATTCGTTAATTGTTTCAAATCTACCAGGTATATTTCCTATTGAACCTGTCCCATAACAAATTAATTTTAAAATTTTATCACCCATCAACTTTGCCATTTCTTGCACTATCATCCCCCCCATTGAATGACCTAATAGATTAAATTTATCTATTTTTTTTATTCTTAAAGAGTCTTGTATTGATTTAGCCATACACTCGATAGAGTCACAGGATTTTATTTTATTACTTTTTCCAAAACCAGGTAATGCTGGTGCAAGAACCCTAAAATTTTTTTTAAAATAATTGATCTGAGGCTCCCACATATCTGAAGAGCCTAAAAAACCATGAATCAAAACTAAAGGAACTCCACTACCTTCATCTTCTACATATATATCTTGCATAATTTATATAACTATTATTTAATTATTATATTGATTGAATGACAAAAAGACAAATAACAGATTTTAAAAAACTTAAATTTGAACCCTTTGATAACTATGGTGTAGTTGTACCAGGCATGAGCTGGCATAAAATAAGTTACAAAAGAGACAAAGGTGGTCAAGGAACTTATGTTTTAAAAATGGAACCGGGTGCAAAAAGTTTGCTACATGAGCATACAGGATTTGAAGAATTTTTGATGTTGAAAGGAGATTTGGTTGATCCTGATGGTAAGGTTTTTAAGAAAGGTGATTTTGTTTCTTTTGAACCTGGGTCACAACATTCATCTTACACAAAAAATGGTTGCTTGGTTTTGGTTTTTATGAGAGGTATTAATAAAACAATCTAATAAAATTTTTAAAATACAAAATTATGATCGGAATCTTAGGTGGAATGGGAACTCAGGCCGGTCTTGATTTTTGTAATAAGCTAGCAATGATTAATAGGGGAAAAGTTGATCAAGAGTATCCTCTTTTCATTTTATACAATAAATCAGATATTCCAGGAAGACCTGAATCTATTAGTATCCACGCTAAATCTTCATCAGATAATCATGGAAGACCTAATAATATAAAAAAATATAACAAAGTTTTAAAAAGTTTAATTACTGGGTGCCGATCACTTGAAAAAAGTAAATGTAAATTTATTGTTATTCCCTGCAATACAGCGCACTACTGGTATGACGATCTTCAAAAAAAAATTAAAATTCCAATAATAAATATGCCTAAAGAAGTTTTCACTTATACTAAAAAAACCTGTAAAAAAAATTCAAAGATAGGGCTTTTGGCAACTGAAGGTACGTTAAAAACTGGTGTTTATAATAAATTTTTTGACAATAATTTCATTTTAATTAAACCAAATAACATTTTACAAATAAGAAGTGTCAATATTGCCATCAAATTTGTAAAAATGGGAAAAATTAGAGAAGCTGAAAAAGCCATTCGGCCAGCCGTAAACTATTTAATAAAAATGAAATGTAAAAAAATAATTCTTGGATGTACAGAATTACCTATAGCAATTTTTGCTTTTAAATCTTTTCAAAAAATCAAATCATCTAAAATTTTTCTAGATCCCAATTTAATGCTTGCTAACGTTTCTATGAAAAAATATTTAATCAAATAATGCAATTGGATAAAGAAAAACCTTATGTCATATATATGGCAGAGATTATCTATACAAACATAGCTGATATTAAAAAAAATAGTCCAGATATTTCAAATATAGATGCCATTGAAAGATTTATGTCAACAAAGATATATCAAGATATAAGCAGTGGAAGTTTTCATGATGATTGGTTTAAAGAGCTAAAAAATAATAAATATATTGATAAAAAAACTGGTAAAAAAATTCCTGATGAAACTATTAAGCTTTTAAGAGTACAAAAAAACATAACAATTCAACAATTAATAAAATTCCCAGAACTATACTATGCTAAAAGTTCTTTTCCACTTGAAATTTCACAGCGTGCTTTTGATTTTTTATGGAGAATGTGTGAAAGTTATGAGCTTTGGTGCAAAGAAACAAAACAACAAAAAACTTTATCTTTAAGTATTATTAGTTAGTAATATTTAATTTTTTTCTAGTTTTGGTTATTCGTTTCTTTACCAACTTTTCAAATTCTGTATCACCACTCTTGGGGTTTAAGATTTCTTTGATATTTTGGCTTGATGACTTTCCTGTAATTTTAGTAATAGCCTTGTCTGAGCCATAACTTAATCCTGCTTGATAAATATTTCCTGAGCCAGCAAATGTAATTGCAGGTCCTAACAGCACACTATTTTGAGCGCAATTATTCAATAGAATTAAAAAAATTACACTAATTAAAATTTTTTTTATATATAACATTTCCCTTACACAATTATTATTCATTTTTTTGCACAACTCAAGATAGAAAAAGTACCTTTGTAACCAAAATAGGCTCTTATTTATAATTGCTATTAAGTAATAATTTAATTTATATGCTTACAATGATCAAAATTTTTCCATTTATTTTCATCTTTTTGTGGTCATCAGCCTTTATTACCACAAAACCTATAATAGATTACAGTGATCCATTTACTGCTTTGGCGTTTAGATTTTTATTTGTAGCTTTAGGATTCTTTATATTCTCACTTTACACCAAACAAAAAATAATTGTGCCCAAAAAAAGAATGTTAGAATCCATGTTAAGCGGTGTTTTGTTTCATGGTTTATATTTAGGAGGAGTATTTTTTTCTATATCAAAGGGTATGCCCACAGGTATGGCGGCTTTAATAGTTACACTACAACCTATATTAACCAATATTCTAGCAGGTCCTTTTTTAAATGAAAAAATTTCTTTTAAACAATGGATAGGTGTTTTTCTTGGCTTTATAGGTGCTGCTCTTGTTTTGGGAATAGATATCAGTTCAAATTTCCCAATCATTGGAGTTATTTCTTGTTTTGTAGCTTTATTTGCCATTACAATTTCAACTTTGTGGCAAAAAAAATTAAGTAATAATTTATCTTTATCTGTTAATAACTTATACCAAGCAATTGGTGGTTGTTTATTTCATATTATAATTATTCTTTTTTTTACTCAGCCCTATATAAATTTTTCAAAAACTTTCTTAATTGCTATAAGTCATCAAATTTTTTTGGTTTCATTTGGAGCTTTTACAATTTTGATGTACTTAATTAAAAATAATTCTGCCAGCAAAACTGTTTCTGTTTTCTTCTTGATACCTCCAGTTTCTGCTATTATGGCTTATTTATTTTTAGATGAAAATTTAGATAAATTTGATATGTTTGGATTATTACTTGCAACAATTGGTGTTTATATAGCGACAAGAAAAAATTAAAATGATTTTTGAACAATTATTCGATAAAAATTCCTCTACTTATACTTATATTGTTGCCTCTAGGGCTGGTGCAGAGGCTTTAATTATTGATCCAGTTTTAGATAGTGTAAATAATTATATTACACTGCTAAATAAACTTAACCTACAGTTAGTAAAAGTTATTGACACACATACACATGCAGATCATGTCACAGGTGCATCAAAATTAAAAGATGAAACAAATTGTGCAACTGTAATGGGACAAAATTCTCTATCAGATATTGTGGAAATAAAAGTTCATGACCAAGAGTTAATTAAGATTGAAGGATTGGATATAAAGGCTATTTATACCCCTGGTCATACTTCAGATAGTTATAGCTTTTTAATGAATGATAGAGTTTTTTCTGGTGATACTTTGTTGATCAATGGCACCGGTAGAACAGATTTTCAAAATGGTAGTGCTGAAGATTCATATAAATCAATATTTGAAAGACTTTTAAAGTTACCTAAAAAAACTCTTTTATATCCAGCTCATGATTATAATGGAAAAAAATTCAGCACTATTGGTAATGAAAAAAAATTTAACCCAAGATTACAAGTTAAGAATATTAATGAATATAAAGTTATTATGAATAATTTAAATTTACCAAAACCTAAATTTATGGATCATAATATAAAAAAAAATATAATGCTTGGTGCTGATTAAATATTTTTATAGCCAAACTCTAATGAAGCGTCTGTTATTGAATGGTGAAAGGCTTCAGCAAAACTTCTCAAAGAAAATAATCTTATTTTACTAGGGTTGTCTTCTAATATGTCAATGTTAACTGAAATTCCATTAAAAGTAGAATTTAAACAGTTATTTTTTTTTAGTTCATTAAAATTAAATGGACACCCTTTTTTTAATACTTCTTTTGCTTGGTTTCCTTCAATTTCTATAATAGCTTTTGAGTGAGATAAATCAGTAATAGCAAAATTATTTTCATCAAATTTTTCAACTAATTCTTTTAAAAGATCTTTCTTACTTGAAACTAAAAGCCAGTTATTTGGACCATTCCATAATACTCTTGTATCATTATTATAAGAAATATTAAGAGCTTCATTCTTTAAAATTAGATTGTCAATTTTTACATTCTCGATTAATGTTGAGGAATTTTTATACTGGGTTATTTGAACAATTAATAAATCTCTATTTTCTGATATTTTTAATAAATCTTTTTCATTTTTATTCTCATAATCGCCAAAAAGACCTTTAGTATGAATATTTTCTAGAGCTGATATTGAGATCATGACCTTACTCTTTCACCTTTCGGATCCACATAATGCGAGGAAACTATCTTAACTGGTATTGTTATATTTTTTAATGGAGACATTGCAAATAATTTTTGACCAATCATATTTTTTCCATCTTGAAGAATGGCTAAAGAAAAGGGATTATCATATTCAACACTCCAACATGACGCTGAAATATATCCCAACTTAGGATTTGGAAGTTGTGCATTTGCATCTCTTACTAGATGTGAACCTTCTGGAATACTAGTTTTTTTATCTAGAGGAACAACTCCTACAACTTTTTGCCTATCTTCTGCTACAAAAGCTTTTCTATTCAATGATCTTTTTCCAATAAAATCTTTCTTTTTACTGATTAGTCCCTCTAAAGAATTATCATATGGAATTGTTCTACCATCTAATTCTGAACCAGCTACATGTCCCATCTCAATCCTTAATGTTGATAGAGCCTCAGTTCCATACGGCTGGATTTCAAACTCTTTACCGGCTTCCATAATTTTTTCCCACATATATTTTCCATTATCAGATTCAACATTAACTTCATATGCAAGTTCACCAGAAAATGAAATTCTAAAGATTCTTACTTTAGCACCAGATAACTTTGTTTCTAGATAACCCATGAATGGTAAACCTTCATTTGATGCATCTATTTCAGGAAATAATTTCTGTAATAAATCTCTAGATTTAGGTCCTGCAATTGCTGCCCCAGCCCATTGCTCAGTTGAAGAAACGACATTTACATTTAATTCTGGCCACACTAGTTGTAAATAGTACTCAAGATGTGACAAAACATTTGCTGCTTGAGCAGTAGTTGTTGTCATATGATAATGATTTTCTGAAATTCTAGTAGTGGTTCCATCATCCATCACAATTCCATCTTCTCTTAACATTACACCATATCTTGCTTTACCAATTGGAAGTTTTAACCAGGCATTTGTATATACTCTATTTAATAATTCTGCTGCGTCAGGTCCCTTAATATCTATTTTGCCTAAAGTAGTAACATCACAAACTCCAACATTTACTCTAACGTTTTTTGCTTCTCTCTTAGAACCTTCAAACAATGTTTCGTTTCCCTGTTTGTAATATCTTGGTCTCAACCAAACACCCGCATCAACAAATACTGCATTATTTTTTTCATGCCAGGAGTGTATTGGTGATTTTCTTGTTGGTCTAGAATGTTTACCTACTTCTCTTCCTACAATTGCACCTATAGTAACTGGTGTATATGGAGGTCTAAAAGTAGTGTGCCCCACTTCTGGTACAATTTTATTTTCTATATTTGAGACTAGTTGTAAACCGTTGAGGTTACTTGTTTTTCCTTGGTCAGTTGCCATTCCAAGAGTTGTGTATCTTTTAACATGTTCAATAGATCGATAACCTTCTTTTAGTGCAATTTCAATATCTGAAACAGCCACATCATTTTGAAAATCTAAAAATCTTTTATAAGTTTTACCTTTTGGCATAGGCACACACCAAAATTTATCATGAGTTGTTTTATTTTTTTCAACTACAGTAGGATATGAGATTTTATTATCATTTTTAGTTATTTTTTTTGATAACTCATAGCCTGCTTCAAATGAATCTTTTAAAGTTTCTTTAAGAGTGAATGTTCCATTTGCCGCTCCTAAAGTAGTTTCATTTTGTTTTGATATTCCTGGTACAAAAGCATCTATATCTTTATCAAATTTAGTTTTATTACCTGATTGAGAAGCTAAATGTATTGTTGGCGTCCAAAACCCAGATACACAAATACAATCACAATTAATATTTTCTATAACTCCCAAGTCATTTTTATTATCTGAAATTTTAGCAATTTCTGCAGCATTCACTTTTTTATAACCCTTTGCAACAACAACTACATAAGAAAATTTAATTTGTATGCCTAGTTTTTTTGCTTCTTCTATTATTTCTGAATTAGGTTCTTTTCTTGTGTCTAATATAATTGGCTCAACTCCATTTTTTTTAAATTCAATTGCAGTTTCATAGCCGCTATCATTGTTTGTAAATATTAAAGGTTTTTTTCCAACTAAAACTCCATAGACTTTTAGGTATTCTTTTGCCGCTGATGACAACATAACACCAGGGGTGTCATTATTTCCAAAAACTAATGGTCTTTCGATTGATCCTGATGAAATTAAAACTTCTTTTGCTCTAATATACCAAAGTCTTTGTTTTGGATGATATTTTTTCGTTTTAGGGAGATGATCACTTATCTTTTCTGACATAACTAACATGTTATGATCATAATAACCAAAAACTTGGGATCTATTTTTCACGGTAACATTTGGCATCTCTTTAAGTTCAGCAATTATATTTTCTGCCCATTCCTTCCCTGTTTGGTTTCCAATATTAGCCTCACTAGTTAGTAATGTTCCTCCAAATCTAGGTTTGTCTTCTGCCAATATAACTCTCGCTCCATTTTTTGCTGCAGCATATGCGCTAGCTAAACCTGATGGACCAGATCCTGCAATTAACAAATCACAGTATTCATATTTATGTTCATATCTTTCCTTATCATGTTTAATTGATGCAACACCAAGACCTGCAGCTTTTCTAATAAATGGTTCATAAACTTTATACCAAAAACTTTTTGGCCACATGAATGTTTTGTAATAAAATCCAGCCGGAAGAAAAACTTTTAAAAAATTATTAATTGCTCCAATATCAAAATTTACACTAGGCCAACAATTAACACTAGTTGCTTCTAATCCCTCAAAAAGCTCTTGCTCTGTGGCTTTTACGTTGGGTTCTGTCTCATTATTTCTATATAGTTGAACAATTGCATAAGGTTCATCAACGCCAGCACCAAAAAAACCTCTTGGTCTGTGATATTTAAAACTTCTTCCAATTAAATGAACTCCATTAGCAAGCAGTGCAGATGCTAAGGTATCTCCTTCGTAACCAAGGTAATTTTTTCCATTAAATTTAAATGATAATTTTTTATCTCTATTTATTAATCCAACAGTATCTAGTCTAAAATCTTGTGCCATTTTTAAATATCTTCGTTAGCTTTTAATGTTTTGAATATTTCATGAGTTGCTGTATCTCTCTCTACTTTAATCCACTGTCTACAACCTGATAAATGCTGCCAAAGCTCTAGATGCTTTCCCCTTAAACTTTTTCTATTATAAACAAAATTATCCCAGTCTTGGTCTGAAATTTCTTTATTTAACTCAGGTCTTTTAACGCTTGCATCACCCCCGTAGGAAAATTCATTTTGCGATCTCATTCCACAATGTGGGCATTTAATATGTAGCATTTAAGAAATCCAAGTTTTCGTACCAAGTCCCTTTTCATCAAGTAAGTGACCTGTATTAAATCTGCTTAAACTATAACCTTCATTTAGTTTGTGAACTCTATCTTGTGCGATTGTATGAGCAAATGTCCATCCTGATGCTGGTGTAGCTTTAAAACCACCATAACACCAACCACAATTTAAATATAATCCTTCAATGTGAGTTTTGTCAATAATAGGTGAGCCATCCATAGACATATCCATAATCCCTCCCCATGTTCTAAGTATCTTTAACTTACTTAAAAATGGCATCATTGCAATTCCTTCTGTTAATACATGTTGAAGTGTGGGTAAATTTCCTCTTTGGGCATAACTATTATAACCATCCAAATCACCTCCCATTACCATTTCACCTTTATCAGATTGACTAATATAGAAATGTCCTGCTCCAAAAGTAACTACTCTATCTAACACAGGTTTTACAGGTTCTGAAACACATGCTTGAAGAAGATGAGTTTCTACTGGTATTCTCATATTTAATTTTTCGGCTAAAATGTTTGTACTGCCTGCAACACATAAACCAATTTTCTTAACTTTAATGTCTCCTCTGGAAGTTCTAACACCATTAATTTTTCCACCCGAAACATCAAATCCAGTTACTTCACAATTTTGAATTATATCTACTCCCATAGAGTCTGCTTGACGTGCGTAACCCCAGGCTACAGCATCATGCCTAGCTGTTCCAGCGCTGGGTTGCATTAGTGCACCAAAAATTGGAAATCTTACATTTTCTGAAAAATCTGCCATTGGAATAATTTCTTTTACTTCTTCTCTATTTAAAAGAACTGCATCAATACCATTTAATCGCATGGAATTTCCTCGCCTTGCATAAACATTCATTTGTGCATCAGAATGTGCGAGGTTAATAATTCCCCTTGGAGAAAACATTACATTGTAATTTAAATCCTGGCTCATCTTTCTCCATAGATCCATTCCAAATTCACTAAACAATGCATTATCATCATGCATATAGTTTGATCTTATGATTGTGGTATTTCTTCCAACATTTCCACCACCTATCCATCCCTTTTCAATAATTGCAACATTTGTAATATTGTGCTCTTTAGCAAGATAATATGCGGTAGCTAGGCCATGACCACCACCCCCAATAATAACAACATCATATTCTTTTTTTGGAGTAGGATCTTTCCAGGCCAAATCCCAATTCTGGTGACCAGAAAATGCATTTTTTATTAGGTTAAATATGGAATATTTTTGCATCTAAATATTTTATATAAAAGAATATAAATAGTTCTTATTTTTTTTATATATATTTTTTAGAAGTTTCCAAAATAGATAAAAGAAGATATGAGTTCTTCAAAAGAAAATTAAATTTTATAGGAGGTTTAAATGAGCGAAGTTAAGTCAGACATTCAAATAGCTAGAGAGGCTAAAATGCAACCTATAAATGATATTTTAGCCAAGATAAATGTACCCGATGAAAGCTCAGCTTTTAGTCCGATGGGCAGACACATTGCAAAAATTAATTTAGAATATTTAGATACTTTAAAAGATAAACCAAATGGAAAACTTATTTTAGTAACTGCAATCACACCCACTCCAGCAGGTGAGGGGAAAACTACAACTTCAGTTGGTTTAAATGATGGGTTAAATAAAATTGGAAAAAAATCTATTGTTTGCTTAAGAGAGCCAAGTCTTGGTCCTTCTTTTGGGATGAAAGGTGGAGCAGCAGGTGGTGGTTATGCTCAAGTAGTTCCAATGGAACAAATTAATTTACATTTTACTGGGGATTTTCACGCAATAACTTCAGCTCATAATTTGTTATCAGCATTAATTGATAATCATATCTACTGGGGGAATAAATTAGATATCGATGTTAGAAGAGTTGTTTGGAAAAGAGTAATGGATATGAACGATCGTTCATTAAGATCTATAAATATAAACTTAGGTGGAGTTGCAAATGGTTTTCCAAGAGAAGATGGTTTTGATATAACTGTTGCCTCTGAAATCATGGCAATCTTTTGCTTATCAAATGATTTAGAAGATTTAGAAAAAAGAATAGGAAATATTACAATTGCCTATACTAGAGATAAAAAACCTGTTTATGCGAAAGACTTAAAAGCACAAGGTCCAATGACTGTATTATTAAAAGATGCAATTAGACCTAATGTTACTCAAACTTTAGAAAACAATCCTGCAATTATTCATGGTGGTCCTTTTGCTAACATTGCACATGGATGTAATTCTGTAATCGCAACAAAAACTGGGCTAAAACTTGCTGACTATGTTGTTACAGAAGCAGGATTTGGTGCAGACCTTGGTGCAGAAAAATTTCTTGATATTAAATGCAGAAAGTCAGATTTAAAACCTAGCTGCGTTGTAATTGTTGCAACTATTAGAGCCTTAAAAATGCATGGTGGTGTAGAAAAAAATGATCTTAAAACAGAAAATGTGGAGGCCTTGAAAAAAGGTTTAGTTAATCTTCAAAGACACGTCGAAAATGTTAAAAAATTTGGATTACCAGTTGCGGTAGCTGTTAATCATTTTATTAAAGATACAGATAATGAAGTAAAAGCTTTGATAGAATTTTGTGACACTATTGGTGTTAAAGCAAGTCTCTGTACTCATTGGGCAAATGGTGGTGAAGGTACAAAAGAACTTGCAACACATGTTGCTGAATTATGTGAGAAAAGCGAAGATAAATTTAAATTCTTATATGAGAGTAAAGCTCCTCTATTTAAAAAGATAGAAACAATTGCAAAAGAGATTTATAGAGCAGATGAGGTGATTGCTGATACAAAAATTAGGGATCAATTAAAAAGTTTTGAGGATGCGGGATATGGAGACTTTCCAATTTGTATCGCTAAAACTCAGTATAGTTTTTCAACAGATCCAAGCTTAAAAGGTGCTCCTACAGGACATGCTTTACCGATAAGAGAAATTAGACTTTCTTCAGGTGCAGAGTTTATTGTTGTTGTGTGTGGAGCGGTTATGACAATGCCAGGTCTGCCAAGAGTTCCCTCAGCAGACTCAATTAAATTAAATAAAAATGGTGAAATAGAAGGTTTATTTTAAAAATTATTTAATTAAATTTAACCAATTTCTTAATTCGAGCATTCTAGATTCTTTTTTAGAGATTTTAATTTCTTCTTCTATAAAATTAATATGATTATTAACTTCGTCTTCATTTTTAAACCTATTTCTATTTTTAATTAACACATCTTTTCTAAATTTAATAATATTGACCATCTTTTTATAAGTAATTTCTGGATGATATTGTAGCCCCCAAATTTCACTAACACCTGTTTTAAAATTAAGCCCTTGTATTTTATTAATTTTATTAGAAGCTAAACAAACTGCATCATTAGGAATTGTGACTACTTCATCAAAATTAAATGCTGGTGTATTAAATTTATTACTTTTATCTTTATAAAGAGGATTGCTTAAACCTTCTTTGGTTATTTCAATATCATTTGCAATTCCAATGTGAGAGCCTTTAACTCCCCTTTTAACTTCACCTCCAGCTGCTGTTACAGCTACTTGCATTCCCCAACAAATCGCTAATATTTTTTTAACATTTTTAAAACACTCTTTCATAAATGATATTTGTCTTCGTATTTGAGGGGTATCATTGTAGATATTTAGACTACTACCACCCCAAATTAATCCGTCATATTTCTTTAATTTAGGTAGTACTTCATTAAAATTTAATTCCATACATGGGCTTAATACATCTATTTGTAAATTCTTATTATAATGAGCTAAGCTTTCTTTTAAACTTTCGGTATGGGTGGGTATTCCAACATCTTGAAATATTTTTCCTTCTTCTGGAGTATTTCCTTCACAAATTAATAAATTTAAATCTCTCATTTACCAATTAATCTCTAATTTTTTGTTTTTACATATTGTGTTTAACATACTAAACATTAATGGAAAATTTTTTGAATTAAGGTCTTGTAATATCTTAGGACCAATTTCTAAAGCGAGTTGAGCACCTTCTACTGTAATATCTTTCATAAATTTTTCTTTTGCATCTTTATAGAGATATCCTTCACCTAAATATTTTCCCATCATGCTATTTCTTCCACCTATTGCACTAACATATAAATCTCCTAATCCAGCTAAACCATAAACTGTTTCAGCTTTTCCCCCATAATGAGAAACAAATTCTACCATTTCAGAGATTGATCTATGAATTAAAGATGCTGATGTATTTAAGTAATATTTAGATTGAATTTCCTTAGATGCTTTAGAGTTGCTTAATCCTTCAGATGCTCCAATTAACATTGAGTAAATATTTTTGATTGCGCCAGATAACTCTATACCTGTTAAGTCATCTGATATTTCTGTTGAATAATAATCTGTTGTTATTATTTTTTTTAACAACTCAGTTTCTTTGATATCTGGATTTGCAATAACCGTCCCTGTTCTCATTTTATTTGCAAGTCCTGCTGCTAAACAGGGGCCTTTAATGGCCGAAACATTCACTTCTGTGTGACCTTTTTCTTTTAGAAGTTTTTTAATTTTATCTGAAAGTGTCATTAGCTCATTCTCTTCAATCGCTAAACCCTTGGTTAATAAAATAATTGGGAGGTTTATTTTATAATTTTTTGATATTTGATCAACAAACCAATTAATTCCTATAGAACTTATTCCTGCAACAATTATATCAACGCCACCCTCAAGTATTGAACTTAATTTATCAAATTTTTCTACTTTTAATTCTAATGGTAATTCTGTATTTAAAACAGGATGAAAATTGTTGTTTGATTTGATATTTGTTATTAATTCATCCTCAAGGTGAGTACCAACAAGTGTTACATCATTTTTATTTTCAAGACATGGCACTGTAAAAGCTGACCCCATAGCACCAGCCCCGATGATTATAATTTTTTTCATAATAAGTATTATTTTATTTCAATTTTTAGCATTTTGTTAGTAAAGTAAACTTATAAATGTATTGTAGAGAGAGATAATTAGATGACTAAAGTAGCAATTATTGGAGCTGGACCATGTGGATTATCTGCTTTGAGATCCTTTGAACAAGCCGAACAAAAAGGTGAAAAAATACCAGAAATAGTTTGTTTTGATAAACAAGAAGATTGGGGGGGATTGTGGAATTACAGTTGGAGAACTGGTTCTGATCAATACGGTGACCCTGTACCTAATAGCATGTATAGATATCTTTGGTCAAATGGCCCTAAAGAATGTCTAGAATTTGCTGACTATTCTTTTGATGAACATTTTGGTAAACCGATTCCATCAT
>Ga0209709_10001438_pt1 | contig 22024 bp, 32 predicted proteins | sample ArcticOcean_MG_C_2_FD_187435 | JGI IMG/M metagenome (GOLD analysis project Ga0209709, IMG submission 187435) | Marine microbial communities from western Arctic Ocean - ArcticOcean_MG_CB4_136 (SPAdes) (version 2) | ecosystem: Environmental > Aquatic > Marine > Oceanic | place: Arctic Ocean...
ATTAGGTAAAACTACTCCTGCTGAATTTAAAGCAAAAGAAATACCTGTGCCTGAAGCTACAGTTACAATTTCATTTGTAGTTCCTGTGATGGCTAAAGTTTCACTATTTAATATAACTGCTCCAGTACCTGAATCTCCTGTGAAATCTAAATCACTAGCGTTATTTAAACTTTTTACATAAGCAGTAGTTGCAACTTTTGTAGAATCATCTGATGAAATTTGTGTTGTTGCTGTTGAACCATTAGGAATTACTATAGTAGTTGGAAAAGCTAAACTGATTCCTTGACTTGCTGCTGCTGTAACGATTTGATTAGCTGTTCCTGTAACTGCTAAAGATTGAGTGTTAAGGTTTATATCTCCTGTGCCACTATCTCCTGCTGTATCTAGGTCTGAGGCTGCATCTAAAGTGTCTACATAAGCTGTTGTTGCTACCTTTGTGGAGTTATCACTTGCTGTTTGTGTAACTGCTGTAGTTGCTGTGTTTATTGTGCCATTTAAATCTCCTATATAAGTTGTAGCAGTAACTATTCCATTGACATCTAAAGTGCTTGATGGAGTAAGTTTGTTAATTGCTATTCTTGAGTTTGTTGGGTCTGTGTTAAATAAGTTTCCTCCTCCATCATCTTTAATTCTGAAAGTATGGCTACCACCTGAATTGTTGACCTGTAAGCCACCTTCAAAGATACTTGATGCTACAGTACCATTTACAGTTAAAACATCTGTAACAGTTAAATCATCAGCAATGGTTACATCGTTTGACAATCCTATAGTTAAGGTTTGAGCATTTCCACTTGTTACTATTTCGTTTGTTGTTCCTAGAACACTAAAGTTTTGAGAATCTAAATCTACTACTGGAGTTCCTGTGTTTGAATCTCCTAAAAAGTCTAAGTCAGCACTTGTAAATTGAGCATCTACATAAGTTTTTACTGCACCACTTGTAGGAACTGTAGTATCGTTATTAAAGTTTTCAATTCCATCTGCTGCTGTTACCCATTGAGTAATAGTAACACCTGTTCCTGTATCTTTTAAAGAACCCCATTCAAGTATTGAGTTTACTTTAAAATCTCCTGCATTATTGGCATATAATCCTGAACTATTTCCTGCTCCATCTGTAAGCAATTTTAGAGTTGCTGTTAATGCTAAATTATCCGTAGTCTTTATAAGAGAAGGATAGGTATCTGAAATTCTTGTGTTATATAGAGTTGCCATTGTTATTCTTTTTAATTTTTATAATATTTTTTAAAAACATTTTAAGTTTTTGTATGTTTTTTAATTTTGGTTTATAAATCATAATACCCATCCATTAAAAGTTGCTTCCTGTGAAGGGAATATATCATCATTTGTGTTACTAGTGTATTTAGGGAATGTAGTTTGGTTAAAAGCCATATAATCTACAAACCTTCTTGCATACCATTCAAAATTTGTTCTAGCTTTTTCCACTAAAAAATCTACTTCATTCTTAGAAACAGATTCTGCATTTTCAGATGTATGTTTAAAAACCCCTCCGTTACGTATTTGATAAGCAGCAAAAGGATAATAGTTTGCCTGTGCTGCCCAAATAAGCATAGGTTGTATATATTCAGTTAATAATGTTTTATATGCAGCATTTGCAGCATCATCTATATTAGGAATTTTAATAATCATTTCATTATAAAGTTCAGTACCCATATACTGCTGAATATCAATTTCTTGAGCAAGTTTGATGAACTGAATAAATTTGTCAGTATCAACATTTCCATCCATTATTGAATTTCTTACTAAGTCTGTACGGTTTATAAATAATTGTGTAGCCATAATTTTCTATTTTGGATATGCACCTCTATTAGGCATATTAACTGGTGCTTCTTTTGCCTGTTTATGACCAAAAGGTCTAGGTCTATACGATACTGGTATTTCCCTAGTCTTTTTATAATCATCTAAATACTCTGACTTTTCTGTATTAGCTTTTAATCTATACAGCACTTCTTGCCAAGCGTGTCTACAATAAATGCCACCTTTAAATTTAAATAAGTCATAGGCTCTACCTTTATGTCCTAACACCTTATTTACACCATCTCTAGAGGCTCTATCAATATCCTCTAAGCGATAAACTACCTTATCAATAGCTAATCTCATCATATTATCACAAAAGTCTCTAGATTTACCTGTTTTAAGAGCCTTATTAGATTTCTTAAAATACCTATAACGTACCTTATAGAAACTTTTATCTAGAATACTAAAGCCATTAGGGTCAGAATAGATTTCATCCTTTAATCCTATTAGTTTTTTTATCTTTGAAAGGGTACTTTTTTTAGGTTTTATTAAAAGGTTTGCCCAATTATCTGTATCTAAGTTACCTTTATTATATTCCCTGTGGTCTACAATCTCCCAATCTTTAGACATCTTTCCACCTTCTAATGAATTAAGGATTCCTTCACCTAATTCTTCTGTTAATTTAGGTTTTTCATATTCTTCGTGAGTCTCACAAGGCATATACCATACCTTACCATCTTCATCGTGTTCGTGATAACCCACACATCCTATTAATTTTGCTACTTCTAGTGCTTTTTCTTTAGATTCAAAGGCAGGTTTACCACCTATTTCTTTAAGATTAAATTCATTCATATTAGATTTAATCCATCCGCATATTTTAGGTGCAGCTTTAGCACCATATCTAGCTGTTTGTTCCTTAATACATTTATCCCAAGCATAAGGTTCTAGTTCTACCTTACTCATTTCTATACCAGTTTCTTCTTCAATATCTTCATCATCCTGTAATGTAGGGTCTACTTCAGTAAACTCTAAAGGTTGAAGCGTTGTAAAGTATAGATTTAAGGCAATATCATTGTATGAAAGTAAAACATCAAAGGAATCAATCAAAAGTTCCTGAAAAGGTCTTATAACTGTGTTATCCATTAAAAGAGATGCTGTCTTGATTTCATCTGCATTGTTTCCTAGTCCTGTACTGTCTTTTATACCAAGAAGCATTGGACTAACAATCCTATGAGCAACCATTATCTTCTTAGAAGATTCATCACTTAAAAATTGGTATTGTTGATGTGCATCACTAAGCTGTACTGGAGTAATCGTTGACTCTTGTTCTTTATTATCATTAAAACTTAATATAAATTTTCCTGCATTTGATGTGCCACTAAACTTTTGAGCAATTTTAGACTCTATTAATCTTCTTTCTTCTTGGTTTGGAACTCCATTATTAAACGATATAAGCATACTAGGTGAAAGACCGTTAAGTATATTGTTTAAATGGTAGTTAGATATTTCTTCTTCTAATTCAGCGTACTGTAAACCACCTTGATAATCTACAGGACTATAGTAATAAAACCCTGCTTTATAAGGTTTGATATACATTATCTCAATATTTTCCTTAGACATACCATATGCAGGTATTCTAAGCGGAATATTGCTAGGCTTAATGTTTTGCCAATCTTTAAAATAGTAATATGCAGGAATTTCACCTTCTTCATTTGCTTTTTCTGCTCTTAATGTCTCTATTGGTAAATGTTCAAGTAAAGATATTTTACTTCTGTCTTTAGAGTATACAACTTGAACCGCACATTGACCCATTAACTTTAAATCATAACATAATTTTCTAACTACATCCTTTTTGAACATAGAAATCATCTGAGCATATTGGTCAGGTTTTTTATTTGCATCTGTAGCGTTTAATCCCTTACCATATATTGCCTGACTGATTCCATTTATAGCAGCATTGTTTGTAGGACTTCCATTATATCTATCTATCAAAAATTGAAAGTAATTATTGTCTGCTCCATATTCTACCCAATCCCTACTTTTTACTTCTATAATTTCAGGACTTGTATATGTACTAAGATTAACAAAACTTACTTCTGAAGTATTTTTTGCAAATTGCCCTATAGTATTTCTTTTTATTTTTTTTCTCATTATGTTACAATATACTCATTATTATAAGCATCGGTTGTGATGTATTGCCCTTTGTTTATGTCATAATAGTCTCCATCTGTTTGGTTTACTAATTGGTCAGTACAAAATATCCTATCTCTGTATGCTACTACTTTAAAATTAGATGTATCATCCCATAATTCATTGAAGTTTTCCCATAAACTATAGTTTGTATTCCAAAAAGCATAGTCTGAATACATTTCAACATCATAGAAATGATTTAAAACTAATACAGGATTAAAAGTAAAATTAAATACTAAATAATTACCTGAAGTAGTTGCTGTAGATATAACGCTACTTGTGGTAACATTTGTAGAATCATCTCTATAAGAAAATGTAAACTCAGACTCATATTCTCTTGGTATTACCTTTAAAGTTTGTGCCGCAGCAGATGTAGTTAAAACTATCATAACTATATAACGAAAATATCTAATGAATTTGTAGAAATAAAAAAAGCACCCCAAAAGGTGCTTAATTTAAATCAGAAAAGTATTATTAGTTTTGAATCTAATTAGGAGTGATTTGCTCGGAATCTCCTGTTATTGCAGGAACTACAAAATAAGGTGCAGTTTCTTCCATTCCTTCCATAACTAGGGTAAATCCTGATAAATCACCTGCTGCTGCACCAGTTACTATAGTGCCGCCAGTTACTTCCATTCCGTTTTCATAGCCACATAAGAATTGATTACCGTAGTAATCCTCTACTACAATAGTAGGTCTTGCAACAGCTATTAATTGAATTTCATTTTTTGTAGCATTATCTAAATAAGTTAATGTTAAATTTAGAGTTTGTGTATAAAATGTCGTTCCGTTATCCCTGCTAGATGTGATGCTAGTTTCTAAGCTAGAATTTCCTTTTACATCAAATTGAAACCACACAGGTGTGTCAGTAAATGCAGTAATTATATTATCAGTTCCTATAGTAGCCACTACAGGAAAGTCAGCCATAAATACAGTCTTTATTCCTCCAAATGCTGATTTGCAAGGTACTTTTCTTCCAGTTGTTAATAGACAAGCCATAATTTTTATTGTTTAAAAAAAAAGGGTAAGTAGGATTATACCTAACCTACCCTTCTTTATAGTTAATTAATTTTTAAGAATAGTAAACTAAGTCCTCAGAAATACCATATTGAACACCTGCTGTAAATCTCATTATAAATCTACAATTTTGACTTCCATCAATATCTTGCATATCTAAAACTTTTACTTCATTTAAGTTATTTAAAAGTCCAGTTCCAAAGTATAAGTTACTTCTTTGTGCTGCAAACATTGTATCTGTAGACATTCCAGGACAAACAAAGATTTTAACTCCGTTTACTGTAAGTGAACCATTATTCCACCATTGAGTACCTTGATTATTTACACCATTAGCACCTAAGCCATTTGCTGCAAATCCTCCTAATGCTTCAACATATGCTTTAGCAGTAGCACTTGGAATATAGATAAATAAATCTTCTTTTCCATAAAGTGCAACAGGGATAGCATTGACTACTCTAGATAACTCTGCTATAACATTAGTAGCAGTAATTGCAATTCCTACCAAATCTTGAGCAACAGGAATATTTCCATCTGCTGTCATTAAGGTTTCAAATCCATCATATTCTCCTGCTGTAGCAGCCACTCCTGTGAAGATAGTTTGCTCAGTTTTTTGAGCAACTTCAGCAGCCACGTGAGAAATCATAAAGTCACTAAATTTAGGAGGTAAAGTTTGAGCCATACCATATCCCATAGATTGTGCTTCCCAATCGTTTACAAAATCTTTTTTACAAAGTTGTAAATTTACCTGTAGTTCTGTTGGTTGTATTATTCTTTCAGTTAATGTAACTGTAGAATTTGGATTAAAATCACAAGTTGCATCAGACACCAAAGAGCCTGTTGCTAATTTTTTAATTACTTCTTTAAAAGCAATGTTTGGTTTTATTGATAGTCCACCATCATCTATAGTTGATGCACTAAATAAAGCTGCTGCGATATACTCACCTGCAAACTCACCTGCATAGGTAGTTGTGATGTTAGTAGTAGTCGCTAATTCAATTTTTCTATTATTCATTATTATTATATTTAAAAGTTTATATTATGCTTCAAATGCCCAAATTCCTTGAGAACCACAAACATACCATTCAGTTGAACTAACTGCTGTTACTTCTACCCAATCTCCTTTTACAGAAGTTGCACCTGTATTTCTAATGTATTTAGCTATTGTTCCTGCACTTGAAACTACAGTAGCACCTAAAGTGAAACTACCTAATACATAGTTGTTTGCGTGTGGTTTTACAGTTAAAGCATCTGTTCCTGCTGTTCCAATATTTCTGCATCTGTAAGTCAGACCAACAATATTAGAATTTAATTCAGGTAATGTCAATTGATGACTTCCTGAAGATAAGTTTTGGTCAACACCTGCATCACCTGCGGCAAGACCTTTATTAGCTGAATGAGATTCTTGAGAAACCTGATTGTAGCTAATATCATTTGATGTATATCTATATGTACTCATAATTATTAATTTATTTGTTTAATTTGTTTAATACTCTGTCTAAAGTTGTTGTAATTTTTCCTTTACCATAAACTCTTTGAATGACTTCATTAGTTTTAGCTTCAGGATTATGCTTAATCGCTTTTGCAGAAGGCTTAGACAATTCTTCTTTTATTTCTTCTTCTATCTTTTCTTCTTCTTTTTTAGATGCTTCTACTTTATCTTTTTTTAAGTCAGCAATTGCATCTTCAAGATTTTGTATTCTTTTTTCCATTCCTTTCCAATCAGCAACATCTGCTTCATCATCTTCAGCTAATTCTTGTTCTTTTAAATCAGAAGTAATTTCTTCACCTTCTTCATCTTCTTTAGCAGGAACTTCATCTGAAACTTCTCTAACATCACCAATAATACCTTCTTCTTCTACTACTAACATTCTAGAATCTTCAAGCATATATTCTCCTACTGGCATTGCAATTTTTTCATCATCTGTTTGAATAAAAATTTCTTTTCCTTTTTCAAAGGATTCAGCACTTACTATAGTACCGTTTTCTAACTTCATATCTTCTAATTTTACTTTTAGATTAAGAAGTGTTTTAATTTGATTTAATAATTCATTTGATTTCATAATATTATAACGTTTTAATTTTTAAATTTTGCATTTTCAACTTGTTCTTGTTATTACACCTATCCCTTGATTCCACATATCACCCTCACAACATTCTCTAGAATATGTCTTTTTATGTCTACATAAACATCCCCTTTCACTACCTTTAGGACTTGTGCGACTTGGAATAAATGTATTATTTGCTCTAGTCATTTGTTAATATTTTTTTAATTTCAGTAAGTATAACTTTTGCTTCTTTTTCTTTTTTATTCATTTCTACTTTATCAGCAAAATATCCTTCAATACTAAAACCCTTTACTTTTCCATTTTTTACATAGTCATTCCAAACTTCATCATTATTTACTTTTACTGAACCCATCCAAGTTCCAACAGGTACATTAAATCCATACTTTCTTGACTTGTCGTGAACTTCATCTTCTACTATCCAAGACTCAACCAAAGTTAATCCACTAAGTTGATGTTGATGTTCTAGAGTTGAATTGTTTTGATTACCATTTTTTAAGTACATTTGAGATGCTTTATTAATAGTATCTTTTGAAAAATAAATATAATATTCATCATCTTCTGACTGTCTGTAAATTGGTTTGTTAGGAACTAGCAATGCACCCATTAATATCTTTTTGTCTTTGGATATTTCAGCTAGTTTTATTTCTTCTATTTTTTCTGCTTTTAAAGCTAAGAAGTTTTCTTCAATAGCAGGATTTTCTACGATTGAAATAGCTTCTATTCCCATCATCTCTTGAGCCTCATCAAGTATCAATTCTATAATCTTCATAATTGTATAACGTATTTAATTTAACATTTTGTATTTATATAGCTGCACCTTCTATTATGTTACGTTCAAGGCTTTGAGCATTAGTAATATCATTGGATACAACATAAGCCTGAATGGTTTGTTGATTTTGTTGACCTATTGCATCTGCTAACTGATTAGTACCACTAGAACCTACAGAAGTAAATGATGGAGGTGATGGAGTTGCAGCCGCTTGATATGAAGGAATAGGAACACCACCACCACCTGCTCCTGCATTTGCTGCTGCTGTCTTTGCAGTTCCAACTGCTGAACGTATTGAACTTATTATTCCAACTGCCTGTAAAGCGTATGCAATTAACATAGGTATATTTTGCGGGAAACCTATTTTAGCAGTATTGGCTGTACCCGCAGCTAGAGCAGCAGAACTTTCTGCTGCAACTAATGTAGAAAATGTTAAAGTTTTTTTAGCTTGCATTATCATTTCTTTTGCAGCCATTATTTGCTTTACAATTAATGCTGCTTTACCTGCTTTACTTTCAGCACCAAATAAACTTATAACTCCATCAACTGAAGCCTTCTTTGCATTGAAAATCATTTGCTCTATAGCTATTTCTTCATCTGCAATAGCTTTTTTTCTTTCTAATCTTTTATTTTCTTCATCTACTAATACTGCATCATCAATTACTTTCTTTGCAGCAACTTCTTCATCTATAATTTTTTGTTCTTCTTTTTCAGCTAATTTTTCTGCATCTTTAATTGCTTTTAATGCAGCAGCTTCTTCAGCTTTTAATGCTATAGTTTGACTAGTTACCTCTTTAGCTTTAGTTAGTTTAGCAGTTTCTAATTGTATTAATGTAGCTTTAAGTTGTGCTTCTTCTTCTAAGTCCTCTTTTGTAGATTTACTTAATTTGTTATCTTCAATTTTTGCTTTTAATCTTAACTGTGCTGCAAAGATTTCTTTGTTTGTAATTTCTTCTTCTAACCTTCCTGCTTCTTCTAAAAATCCTATTCTTTGTTTAGTAGTAAACATTTCTCTATTAACTGCTTTTTCTAATAAATCTGCTCTATCTCTGTCGGCAGTTGCTCTATCTACTAATAACTTGCGTTCTAATTTATCTGCCTTTGCTCTCATATCAGCAATTTCTCCTGCTATCTTACCTTCTTCAACTATTTCTTTTACAAAACCTTTAACTCCAGTTGTAACTTTTTCTAAAGAATCTTCAACTCCTGTTAATACATCTACATAAGAACTGCCAGCTTCCTTCGCATCATCCATTGCTCCTTTGAAATCTCCTTGAAATACTTTCTTAATTGCTGAACCTAAAAAACCAACCGTATCTATTGCCGCATTAAACCTATTTATTATTTGAGATTTTATCAATTCAACAAAACTATTCAACGCCTCTATTGGACTTGTAAATACCCATATTAATTTGTCTCCTAAATTCGCAAGTACGTCTATTAAATTGCCAGTAACAGAACCAATAACACCCATTAATTTTGAGAACTTATTTTGTCCTTCTTCTGATGCTGTAAAGGCTGCTGACAATGAAACTATACCTATGACTAATGCACCTATTCCAGTAGCTATAATTGCACCTCGCATAGTTTTAAAACCAACAATAACTCCTTTGATAGATTGACCTGCTGCTTTAAATCCTGAAACCATTCCACCAGTAGCTGAGTCTGCTGCTCCTTCTATTCCTGATATATCACTAGATGTTTGTTCTAAATCTTCATTTAAATCCTGAACGTTATCTTGTGCTTGTGCTGTATTTACTTTTAATGTAGTCTCTATTATCTTTGCCATTTTATTTCATTTTTAATTTGTTTGATTGCAGATTTGATTCCTCTAGGTAAAGCATATTTACCCTGTGCAATTCTTATGTTTTCAGTTTCTCCATTTACCATTAACAAAAGGTCTAATATATTTTTTATCATTATACTACATTTAAAATTTCAATACTACTTTCTCCACTTATTAGATTAGTTGTAAGTGAATTAATTTTATAATTCTGCTGTCTTACTTTTAGTTTATCATTTAATTGTAAATTATAAATAATTTGTAAAGGTAAAAATGCTTTTATTTTTGTTAATCTTCTAGATGAATTAAAAACATCAGAGATATAAGTGAGATAATTGTTTTGAAACAATGTTCCTGTAAAACTACTATCTAAAGTATACTCATTTACTTCTAAACTAAAATTTATATTTGTAGTGCTTACAGATGAATCAATATCTAAACTATTAGATGGAATTATATAATCATTTATTGTTGCAGCTACTGAAGGTGAAGTTAATATAGCTATATCAGTACCATTTTCAATTTTATAACCATAAAATATTAAAGGTTTACCAAAATAAGACTGCTGATTATCATTTACAAACCTTCCATATTGTATTGTCTTATATGCTGTAGTTCCTGCATCTGCTAACCTTTCAAATTGCATATGTTCAAAAGGAACGCTTACTTTATATGTGTTATTAGGAGCATCAAAAGTTTCATTGTTTAAAGTATATCTTAAAGTTCCCCATCCTATGTTTTCAAGTTGCTCATATTGTTTAGCTAATAATGTTCCTCTACCTGAATATGAAAATTCTATTTCTTTAAATGGTAAAGCTACATTTACTTGACTGGTTTTTACATCTAGATATTTATCAATATCCCATACTACAGATGAAGCACTATAATAACTATCTAAAGTTTTTACTACTATGGTATTAGTTTCATCTACATAAGCTGTGAGATTAAACATTTTAAAAATGCCTGTAAGGAAATCTATTACTTTTATTTCAGGAATTTGTTGAGTTATTATAAAATCAAAAGTAGTTACAGCTTCAAATTGTAAAGTAGAATCCCATTGGTCTGACCACCCTGTACTTGCTCCAGTACCTGCAATTATCCATTCAATATCTCCTGCACTAAATATTACAGAACCAGTAGAGCCTATTGATACCGTATAATCAGCAGGAGTTAAAGAACCCATTTCAGTTTTTCCTATTGTTTGTGTTCCAATTAAATCAGTAATTTGATAAAATAAAGAACCATTTTTAAAAATTTGTACATTATAAGGAATAGTATTTGTTCCACTTGTAGGAGTTAGTACTAAATCATTTTGAAGTAAAGCACCGTATTGAATATTTTGTGTAAAGATTCTTAATGCTCCATTAACCATACCAGTATCAGGAGTTCCAACAGTATTAGTAAATTCAGGAACTTGATTATAACTTATTGATACCTGTTGAGCAGGTTCTACATCTCCAGTTTTTCTATGTAGCCACATATATAAACTTCCAAATGGTGCAGAATTATTTAAAAAGTCATTAGAGAAAACTATGTTTGAACTAAATCCATTTGCTACTGCGTATCTTGATTCTATTGCATCTATAATAGGATTTAATCTTATTGCAAATTTAAGCTGTGACCATAAAACGCCATTTGTTCCTGAAGGATATAAGTTTCCTGAAGTATTTGTTTCTGATGAATTATAATAGAGTTGGTCTGTATGAGTTATTAATGGAGTAATGATAGTTCCTAAACTACCCTCTAAGTTGTTTTTAATATTTGTAGAATTATAGATTAAATTATAAGAATTTAAAGTTGATAGAGAAGATAATAAGTCCTCACCTAAAAGGTCTTTTAAGTTTATTGTGTTTCCAAAGAATGTAATTCTATAGTTATAGGCTTTGTTCTTTTTCATTTCTACTCCTTCAAGTTTTATGAAACCAGTTTTAAAAGGAATATAATTTAATTCTATAGATGCATTTACTTTATTACGAGCATCAAACCCTCCTGAAATATCAAAGTTATAATAGTGTTTAAAAATTTTGTTATTTGTAGAAGAAGCAGGTAAGGTAAATGTTTGAGTAAACTCTGTAAATATCTTAGATATATCTTTTACATTCTGTATTGTTTGAGTCATTGAAACAGATTCATCACTGAATAAATCTATTCTTTCACCACTTATATAGAGTTGTAATTTTTGCATTATCTAACATTATTTATGTAATCAAAAGCATCTTCAAAATCTATAGTATATTCTATTAGCCTATCATTAACAGAGGTCTTATGAATCATTTCACTTGTTTTTACATTTACTGGAACAACTTCATTAACAGCAGGGTCATTTGTTTCAGGTCTTGTCAACCACACAAACTCAGACAATAATAATTGCTCAAAATATTCATTAGCAAATTCAGGGTAATATCCACTACTTAAAAGGTTAGACTGAATACCTCCTTTATTAAAGATTTTCTTAGTAGCTGAATTAGTTGAATAACTAGATGCTCCACCTGTTGAGGTTATAGTATTAGCTTGAAATTTTTCTACAGTTGTAGATGTTGAAGTTACTTTTTTAAGAAAGAAATATAAATCTTGTAATGCTCCATACTTATTTACAAAAGTTATTTTTCTACCATCTCCATATTTAGTGCAACTTATTCTAACTATGTTTAAATCTACTCCTGCTACAGTACCTTGTAATACAATAGCAGTTGATGAAAAAGCAGGATAAGATATGGTATGCCCTGTGTCTATTGCAGGTGCTTGACCTGCTGTATTGTCAGGAAGATAAACATAGAATTTGTCAGTTGTGCTAACAGTATCTTGATTAGTTTCTTCTATTAACCAAGTAGGCTTAGACCTATCAGGAAAAGGAATATCAGGATTTACACCTTCCATAAAAACACCATAACCCTCAAAACCATACGCAGTAATCCCTGTGCTACTTCCTACCTGTGAACCTCCTGCATTTGCAGCAGTCCAAAAACTAGTAGTTAATAAAATGGTAATAGTTTGTGCTGTGTATGTTCCATTAAAAGTAATGGTTAAGTAATCTCTACATAATTCAGATATTTCAAATATTACATCTGTTCCTGCTGTACAGTCTTTAATAATAGTATATCTTAAAGTTCCATCTATAGTAATAGTTACTTTAGCAGATAGAGCAGTTGCAGGTGCTGTAGGACTATGATAATGCGGACTTCGTAATGCTATATTTGCCATTGTTGTTTATTTTGTTTCTCCAAATACTATGTTATTCTCTATGTCTAAAACAAAAGCATCTACTAAGTTATTTGCCATCCTTTGTAAACCTTTATCAAATGGTTTTGTAAAAAACATAGTTGCTTTTAATCCTTTTCTATAAATGCTGTTTACTATAATATACTGCATAGACTTATAACTCATAAACCTACCTTTTTTGTCTTTCCATTGAAATCTCTTTTGTCTTAACCATTTACCTATTCCTTGTGTTAATCCTCCTGATTTACCTGTTCCCCTTCCAAATCTAAAAGGTGAATTGTTAGATTGTGAATAAGTAGATTTTATTCCTTTAACACCTTTGTCTTGAAATGCTCCATAATCTTCCATTAAGAACTCTAAAAGAAAAGCATCTTTTTCAACATCTAAATCATAAGTTATAGATTGATATAATTTACCTGAAGATTTGTTTCTTCCTTTAGTTAAATTGCTTCTAGATTGTTGAACTACATACTTTGCATATTTAGTGAGAACCTGTTCTGTTTTTTGAAAATCCATTAGCAAATAGTTATATCATTATAAATTAAAATATCCATTGTAGAGTTCCATCCTGCTAACTGATTCTCAAACCTATCATAGAAAGGTTCAAGGCTAGGATTCCCATCTAACTGGTATAATGTCCTGTGTAAGTCACCCTTTCTAAGCACTTGAATAAGTTTATTAAGAACAGCTAACTGAGTGTTTAAAATATCTTGTTCGTTGTTGTTTCCTGTAAAGATATTAGTAGTAGCATTTTTAGACTGGTCTACAATATCCATTGCTAAAACTGATATATTAAAACGTAATACATTTTCTTCATCTGTTACGTTATTAATCATAATATGACTTAAAGGAAATATGTCTTGTTTCTGTAAATTGATTTGAGATAAATCCCCTGATGTTACAGTATTAACATCTATATTTTTTAATAACTCTGTTTTAATAGTATCGGTAATTTGATAAAATCCTCTAACCCCTTGATTACTCATAGTTTGTTTTTAATTTGCTTTGCTTCTAATTCATTCTTGTCTTTCATATATGCTAACATCATAAGACATTCGTGTACATTTAATTTGGTGATATGTTCAATTCGTGTAATATCTCCTTTAGCGAGTCCGTAAATTGAGTTATACCATCCCCACTTTTCTGAGAATTGAGAAAGTCTGTCAATGCCGCCTTCTCCTTGTTCTCCAAAGAGTTCAGCATAATTTGTGATAAGTCCATCCCTAAATGATAAAAAAAAAAAATAGAACTGTTTACCGCATCCATAGGCATATTCAATAATTGACTATTAGATTCTATCTTATAATCTTCTATGGAATACTTATGTTTAAACTTATTTGTTATGGGTCTGTAAAGAACATTCATAGCTTTCTCTATATTATCCCAGTCTCCAATATAAGTATCCAAATCAATATACTCTCCTAGAGATAAATCATCTAAGGAAGGATTGAATCCATACTCTACATTATCAAGTTTAAACTGCTTTACTAGTTCAGGTTTTTGTTCAAATAATTCTAATAATATCTTACAGATTTCTTGAGAATCTTTAAACTTTAACCGCATCACTTCTGTAAATTTTATGTTACAGAAAATCTCTATCATTTTTGTTTGTAGAAACTTTTCATCATCATTATCCTTTTGAATTTTAACAAAATGTTTGTACTGTTTTAAGGTGATTTCGTTAAGGCTCGTTGGAACTGTGATTTTAACTTTCATAATTATATAACGTAATATAAGAAGAAATTTATAACAAAAAAAAAGGCGGTCATTTCTAACCACCTAATTTCCCCAAAGCAAAACTATTTTTAACTCAGTTGCAGAATGTGTTTGTCAATAGCTACTTCACTAGCTAGTGTTATATCTTGGTTTACTATATACTGAATATCAACACCTTCAGAAAGTTCTAAAATTAATCCATCTGTATCATAACTCTTTAAAAATATCTTCTCTATATCTATTCTATCATTATCATCAGGCTGTAAATATCCATCTCCTTTCATTCCTTTTTGATGAGTATAAAATACTTCAAAAGTAAAATTATCGTATTCAAATTCTGTACTATCCATTTAGTTCTAAATTTTTAAGGTTATCAAATTTCTTATATAATTCTTGTAATTCTAAAGATACTTTGTTTTTCTCATATCTATAGTCAGATGCAATCTTATCTTTTAATGCAATATCTTGCTGAATCCTAACTACATAAAAAGCAATCTCAGTTAAGGCTTTAGATAAGGCTTGTATTTCCTTATTGTCAGGCTTAGCCTTTGACCACTTAGATGCTAACTCTATGCAAAGCTGTGCATTAGTATAATATTCTAAATCGTGTAAGTTCTGTATTTTGTTCATAACTCTAATATAATTAATTATAAATTGTTTTCATAATATTTAAAATATCGCTAATCTTTAAAGGCTTATTTGTTACAGCTTTTTGTTTATGTAAAGAAGTATTTAGTTTTTCTATCCTTCTTTTATTTCTCATTTTTCTAGCTTTCTCTACAGCTTTCTCGTAACTATTGTTTTTCATTTTGTTTGTTTTAAATTAATCTTTTAATGCTTCTCGGAAAAATTCCTTGTTCTTCTAATAATTCTTTAGCATCTTGTACTGTCCTGACATTCTGTAATACCACAGTAATTCTAGCTATATCTTTAAGAAAAAATCCATCACCAAAATTTTGTGGATTAAATGTTATGTCAAATTGATGTTCAAATGTTTTTGTTTTCACTTTGTTCTGTTTTTGTTTTGTGTCTTATTGACAAGACAATGATAACACTAATATAGTTATAAACAAAATAATTAATAACTTATTTTAAGATATGTAATATCTGCCCTTATTAGGATTCTGAAGCTGATAGGTAACTGCATACCTTGCAGCATCTAGTAAGTGATTCCACTTATCAACTGGAGTTCTAGATTTCTTTTCTAACCAAGAGTAGTTGTTTAGTTCTTTAATTAGATTAATACTTTGTTCATCAATGATTAAATCATAATCTTGAAGTAATGATATGCCATAAGTTATAGAACCTTGACCTTTGATTGCAGGAACTATATTACATTTAGTTGCTTTGATTTCTGATATTAGTCTAGGCTCAGCAGAGTCAGCTACTATCAAACTATCTTTAGCGTGTTGATGGTTTAATAAACTAAGCTGAGATGTTGTTAATCCTTTAAGATAAAAACATTCCTTTAAATAGATAATCTTATTTACCTTGTCTATATATGATTCTATAAGAGTAGATTCATCTGCTGCAAATCCAAAGTCTTGACCATAAACAGATATTCCTAATCTTTTAAATGTTCCTATTTTCCAATTATTAAATATTACTCCTTCTGCTTTTGCTAACCATCCTCCCAGTATTTGATGTTTGTATTTTTCAGGTCTACGTTTTTTAATGCTTTCTATTTGTTTGATATAACTTTCAGATAAGTTGTCTATGTTGTCTAGATATGTAGTATGTATATAAGTAGTATTTCCTTTCGTTGTATTAACTCCATCTTGAACTCCTTTGTCTTGAAAGAATCTATTATATATCCAATGTTCTTTAGTGACTGGATTAAGAATTAAGATAACTCTATTCTTACTTCCTAATTGTCTTACTGATAAATCTATCTTATCAAATGTATCTTCGCTAATGAGTTCTTCAGCCTCATCCATTATCCAAGTTGTAACGCCTTGTAAGGACTTGAGGTTTGCTGTTTGGTCTCCACTTGATGTTTTGATACCTTTAAAGATTATCTTGCTTCCTGAGTGCTTATTCCTTATCTCATCTTTTGTTATATAGAAGTCATTAAATTTATCTAGTAGTTCTAGCTTTTCTATAAATTCAGGAATGATAGAAACATAAGCTGATGCTAGTGTATATCTTGTAAATAATATAGTGTGTCCTTTCTCGTATGTTAGTAATACTAATAGAAGATTTATAGAGAATGATTTACCTGAGCCTCTACCTCCTGTAACCATAAAGTATCTCGCATCTGATTGAGATATAGGAGCATACTTATTGTGAATTTTTATCTTCAAGAACCAAATTTAATTAGGTCTTTAAAGTTGATGTTTAAGCCTTCACTAGAATTGATGTCTACTGATTCTTTAGGTTTACCATAACGATAACCAAAGTATAAGGTCATTGCTCTACTATCACCTTTAGATATTTGTATTCCTAGAGTTTTAATAACTTCATCATTATCAATTAACATATCTAACCTTTCAATCAGCTTTAATTCATCTGCTTTTGTAGGTCTACCTGCAAATCCTTTAGTAGAATGTCCTCCGTTGTTTTTTCGTTTATCCATAATTAATATAATATTAACTAATTAATATTTTTAATATAACGATTTTAAATTAGATTTTTTATTTAATTTTTTATTTTAGTGATAAATAAGATTTGCTGTCTTGTCTTTTTAATACATTCAATTCTCTTTTTTTTTGTTGGAAATTCTTTAGGAATTTTAAGATAAATCCATCTTGCTCTAAATAACTTCTTTATATATTTAAGTATTCTCATTCTCTATTTCTTTTTGTAAGTTAGCTAAGGCTCTCCAAGCTACTTTTGCTGAATGTTTAATGCCATCAATATCAGTTTCACCTACTTGTATAAGATGTCGCATTAAAGCATCTAATTCATCTGTAGATTTTTCTCTATCCCAATGTAAAGGTTTATCAGGATGATGTTGTTGATTACCTTCATAGCTGCATTTAGCAACCTCACAAATAGCATCAGGAAAATATTTTAATACTCCTGTATAAATAGGTATTTGTTTTCTTTTTTTTTGGGTAGTATCAGCAAAATAAGATTTCTGTAAATTTGCCTTATCTTTTTGTAAACTTGCCTTATAAGATTGTAATTCAGTTTCTCTTTTAAGAAAAATTTCATTAGCTAATCTTATAGCTTCTTTCTTTTCCTTTCTTTCAAATGAATTTTTAGGTTTTACTGCATAAGATAAACCCATTGATTTCCTTTGTCTTTTAGCTTTTTTATTTCCATTCTTATCAATATAATACCATAAAAAAACATCAGTATAAAAATACATTTTACCTTTTACTATTTGAGTTCTTAAGTTTAATTTCATTTTCATTTTAATTATTTTATTCACCAATATAAGCAGTAGATTTATCAGAGTATTTCCATTGCCATCCTTTAAGAAGAAGTTCCAATTTTTCAATTGCTTCATCTTCTCTTTCTTTTGGAATCTTAGATATTAATTCTATTAATGGATTTGTAGAGGCTTCATAAACTTCTATCTTTTGTTGTAAGTTTTTACATTTATTTTCTAGGTAGTGAACTCTATCTATTTCATCTATAGACAAATTACTTTTAAAGTAGAACATCTTTTCTATGTCTTTAAGTTTTTTGTTTGATTTTTTATATGTTTTATACAGCTTTATACTGTGCATTACTGTAGCGTGATTCATTGACTTTCCTTGAGACCTAAAAAAAAGTGCAATGTTAGTCCATCTCATCCCTAGTTTTTCTCTAAGTAAATAAGAAAACAATGCTCTCATTTCTACTACATTTTTTTTTCTTGTATCTTCAAAAATATTTATTCCTGAGAGTTCTATAATTTTTTTAGCAATATCTAATGGTTTTAAATTATGTTTCATTGTGTACGTAATTTTAGTAAGTTGTAACATTCAATATATTTCTGTTTAGCTTTTCCTTTATATTCTTCTTTAAATAATTGATATAATTTTTTAGTGTACTGGTATTTTGTTTGACAATTTTTTAAATAGTATTCAGCAAACTTTTTTCCTTTGCCCTTAAAGTAGTTTACATTATCTGCTGTATCTCCCATAATACATTGCTCATAGAAATTGTATAAGGCTTCATCTTCTGTGATGTCTAGTAGTTCTCTACGGTTATAATGGTAGTTGTATATTAATGCAGGAAATTGCCTGTAATCCTTATCTATTGAAATAATAAGTACGTTGTTTCTTCCTACTTTATTTGTGAGTTGTTTCCAGTATCTAGCTACAAGGTCATCTGTTTCTATTCCAAAAGCAAATTTACTGTTGTATTGGTCTTTAACATATTGGTGCATTTCGTGGAGTAATGGAGGTAGTTCATATTTCTTTCTATTGGCTTTATAGGTAGGATTTAACAGCTTTCTAAAGTTTCCTTTGCTTCCATTAAAGGTGATGATTTCTTCTATGTCAAAAACTTCTTCTAAGTTATTTATTATTTTCATAAATTGCTCATCAAATTTATGTATAGAATCTTGAATTTTAGTATAATATTTTTCTTGGTTGTTTTTTTCTTTTGCTCTATAACAGCTAGCAAATATTAAACTGTCTGCATCTACTAATAAAATCATAATAAATAAAGAATTAAACTATGTAACCAAAATAAAATAAATAAAACAATTATAGTTTTTAATATTCTTTTTTGTTCCTTTTTCTTTTTTGCTTTTTTATATTTTCTTATAAACATATTTACAAAAGTACTAAATTATTACTTATAAACAAGTCTGTTAATAACTTATTTTATATTAATAATAGTAGCTTGATTTTCTTCTAATAAATACACAGGTTTAAGTAATCGTTTTTTAGTCCACATAGTAGTATCAGGACAATACTTTTCAACTGGTGGTGGTAACTCTAACTTATTTAAATAGAACATATAATTCCCTTTAGGGTCATTCACAAAATATAACTTAACTATGTCTTTATCTAAAACCATCAAAGAATCATACTTATGCTTTTCAATCATTTTTTCTTGATAGTATTTAGTTCTGAATTTCATTTCTATAACACAATCAAATCCTTTAGGAGTTTTTCCTTTAGCATCATAATGCTCATAAGAATCTCCAGTATGTTCTAGCTTCCATCCATCAATATTCAAAATCATAATGAGTGCTTTCTCCCATCTATGAATATTTTTAATTCCCATATATTTTATTCAAATCTGTTATCCATTGAACAATAATTTTCGGTGAGCAAGTACAAGGTACGTAATACGAATGTTTGAAGTATTCGCTGTGCAATTTGCAGACCAGTTCAAGTTCTCCACTTGTAAGGGTGTTGCGTTTAGATAATCTAAAAGTCCTCCATTTTTCATAATCTTTTGTATTAAATTTTACCATCGTTTGATTTTAATATTATTCAGGTTTTTTTTTCTATCATCACAACCACAATCATCTCCCCATATCTTTTTAACTATCCACTTAATTCCTGTGTATGTTGTAATTGTTTCTATGATGTTTCCAAGTTTCATATAATATTTTTTAATTCTTCTCGTTTAATATAATAAGCATTAGTATATTTCATTACTTTATAATTCCATTTATTAATATCTTTATAATCAACAAAATAAAATTCAGCTTCTGTTTTATTTAAAATATATATGAACCAATATTTATCAATTTTATTTAATCCTTTTTCGTGTGCTTCTTTATTCACTAATAGATGAGCATTATTAAAATGTAATGTTGATTTAATATCTATCCTTTTATTTCTAAAAATAATATCAGCATTTTTTGATGGATATAAATCTAACAACTTAGTCATTTGAAATTCAATATTTTTATTTGTTAAATAATCTACTGCAATTAATTCTCCTAAAATTCCTATAGTATCAACGTGAGTATTTTTATCTCCCCTATCAAATCTAGGATTTTTTTCTAATATATTTTTATTAATAATACTTCTAGCATAACCAATCTGTTCTGATATTTCCCAAAATGATTTAGGATATTTATAATTCATAATATCTTTTTTAGTAATTTCTTTTTTACTTTCTTATAAGTGTTATATAAACTATAATATGGAATCTTAGTTTTCCTAGATAAAGATGCTATAGACTCACCATCATTTACTAACAAGAAAACTCTTTTATCATACCAGTACATTTTATTTAATTCTTTTTGAACTGTTTTATATTTATCTTCATAGTCTATATCAGCTTCTAAACTTTCTATATTTTCTAGACTTACCATATGGATGTTTTTTCCTTTACGTTTAAAGTCTATAAATAATGTTCTTAATGTTTTAAATATATAATAGTAATTTATATCATCATTATATTTTATGTCTAAGCCTTTTTTTAATTTCAATTGAATCTTTATATAACATTCTTGCACAATGTCCTCAGCGATGTATCTATCGCATCCAAACGAAGCGACAATATCAATCCAAGTGCTATGTTTTTTAAATAGCAATTCCATTGTTTTTTTTTCCATTTTAACATCAGTTTATAGGGTCATATAAATCCCCAATTATTTCAGGTAATCCAAAGCTGTTTACCTTAAAACTAAAAGTTTCAAATGAATAACCTCTGCTTCTTTTGCATTTTACAGTCACCCATTCTTTATTAACTGTGTTCTTTTCAATTTGTATCTGTGTTTCTGTTTTCTTTTCTAAGAATGAACCTAGATGTCCTGTAGGTTTATCTGAACCAAAATTGGAATGAATCACCGTAATTATATGACAATTATAATTCGCTGACCATTCCATTAATTTCTGCACAACTTTATTAGATTCCTCTAAGTTGTTTACATCACTTACAAGGTCAGCAATTCCATCTATTATAACAAGTCCAGTCCTTTTTTTATTTTTTAAACAAAACTCTATAAACTCCAATCTTTGCTTAAATCCTAAAGTTCTTAAAGCATAAGTATGATAGCAATTCTTTGCTACATTTACATTCATAGAAGTTATTCTCGAAAAAACTCTACTTGCGTGCCATAGTCCTTGCTCTGTATCAAAATGTATTAAGCATTTATTTTTTCTATGTCCTTTTATATTTCCTCCAAATTTATTAGAACCTGATAAATAAACAGATGCTAACAAAGATATAAAAAATGTTTTTTTTGCTTTTGGTTCTGATTGAACTAAAGAGAAATTCCCATAAGTACCTAAAGGTATGGGTAACAACTGGTCTCCTTTTTTTGATTTGATTAATTTTTCTCCATAAGATAAAGCTACTGGAGGATAGTCTAGAATTACTGATGCATCTACAATACATTCTTTTTCTAGTTGTAACATTTTAAAATAGTATTCTTCTTGCTTGGTTTTTTTATTCATATATATAAAAAAAAGGAGGATAAGTACTGATACTTTTATCCCCCTAATTATATGGAAATTGAACTATTTTTAAAAGGGTAATTCTTCTTTATTTTCAACTGCTTCTTCAGTTGCATCTACTGTGTCAATTAATGTGTTTTGTTCTTCTGCTTTTACAATATTACCATCAGTCCAAATTACCTTACCATTACCGATATAGTTTTTAGGCTTT
>Ga0209709_10001439_pt1 | contig 22016 bp, 21 predicted proteins | sample ArcticOcean_MG_C_2_FD_187435 | JGI IMG/M metagenome (GOLD analysis project Ga0209709, IMG submission 187435) | Marine microbial communities from western Arctic Ocean - ArcticOcean_MG_CB4_136 (SPAdes) (version 2) | ecosystem: Environmental > Aquatic > Marine > Oceanic | place: Arctic Ocean...
TCTCTTATTCTAGAAATATAAGTTTCATTGTTACCTTCTGCTTCAAATGGTGTGCTATATTCACCATCTGCTCTTGAGTCATAAACTTCACATCCATCAGCTTTACTAAGTGCCTCTCTAACTTTTTCTAAAGAAAATGTTTTTTCGAATTCTATATTTACTGACTCAGAGTGAGAAACTAAAACTGGAACCCGCACACATGTTGCTGTTAATTGTATTTTTTCATCAAGAATTTTTTTTGTTTCATTGGTCATTTTTAACTCTTCTTTTGTATATCCATCGTCTGTGAATACATCTATTTGTGGAATTACATTAAAAGCTATTTGTTTTGTGAAATTTTTCGATTTAATTATTTTATTTTCTAAAAATAATTTAGTTTGTTCTATTAATTCATCCATAGAAGCTTTTCCTCCACCTGAAACAGATTGATAAGTAGAAACAACTACTCTTTTAATATTAAATAGATCATGCAAGGGTTTAAGAACAATCACTAATTGCGCTGTTGAACAATTTGGGTTTGCTATAATATTTTTTTTCATATTTTTAATTGCTCCTGGATTTACTTGTGGAACAATTAGAGGAACCTCTGGATCCATTCTAAAAAAACTAGAATTATCAATTACAACTGAGTGCTTAGCAGCTTTTGTTGCATATTTCTCTGAAATCTTTCCACCAGCAGCAAAAAAAGTAATTTTAACTTTTGAAAAATCAAATGTTTCAAGATTAAAAACTTCATGCTCCTTACCGCCAAAGTTTATTTTTTGTCCAGCACTTCTTTTTGATGCAACCAAATATAGTTCTTCAACTAAAAATTTTTTTTTTTCAAGTACTTCAAGCACTTTTCTTCCAACATTACCAGTTGCTCCTACAATTGCTATATTCATGATATTCTTTAATTTTTATACTAGGTAAAAAATATATCACAAACTTTTATATAATTACTATTAATACGTAGCAATTATTAGTTAAATAAATCAACAATAATTACATTTATAAAATTTAAATTTATTTTAAATATCTATTTTTATTATTTGATAAATATTTATTAAGAAGATTTGGAATGACTAATAAATAAACTCCAGAAAAACCATTCAAAACTTCAGTCATAGAATTTCTTGAATTAAAGATGACCTCTGTTGTTGTAAAGAAATAGGCAAACAATAAGAAACCTAAAACTATAAATGTAAACAATAAAAGAGTTTTATTTAATGGGTCATTTTTTAAAAAATTAATCGAAATTACTATTAATGGTAAAGTGATTAAATATATTGGACTTTGAATTAAATAAACAAATATATAAAATAATATATTAGTAATTCTATAATAAAATTCATTAAAATCAAAAAATAGTACATCTGCCTGTAATTGCACTTCGGTATCAATCGAAGGCACACCCAGCATGTGCAATATTAAAAATCTTAAAAAGATTAGTAAAAAACAAGACGAGATTAGAATTAATTTATTTTTCTTACTGATTAATTGATTAAAAATTATCATTGAAAATATTAAAAACGTAAAAAAAATAATCCCCTCTTGTTTCGTCCAAAGTAAAATGTTTCCAATTCCTAACAACAAAAATATTATTGGAAATTGATTTTCTTTTTTTTCTGGTTGATATAAATAGTTCACAAATTTTGCTGCAAATAATAAAAAAATAAAAATTAAAACATCTGAATCACCATCAAATAATTTATATTTATACGTCGCTAATATTATAAATAATGAAAAAATAGATCTCAGTTGATTATTTATTTTTAGAGTTTCTGAAAATGAAAAAATACCTAGTATATAGAAAAATACATAAGAAATTCTACCTAGATATTCATAATTATTAAATGGAAATTTCCAAAAAAAACCCCAAATGTAAGGTCCTAAATGTGGATAGCCAGAAAGAGGCAATTTATTTAAATTTAAAAAATCTTCATCCTGGTAAAAGTTTAAAGCTTTTAAATACCAAAACCATTGAACATCCCACCCAAATACTATTTCGTATGCTAAGTCTAATGATAAAATAAAAAATAAAAATAAAATTATTATATTTTTATAACTAAAATTTATTTTAATTTTATCTACAAAATTTTTTATCAAAGCTAAACAAATTGATAATATATAAAAGTAAAAAAAGTATGTTGAATTAATTGAAAAAACTGAAATTAATATCAGCAAATTTAAAAAAATTATTACATTCAAAATAACTAAGTCAACATTTGTGAAATGTTTAACTTTTATAATTTTATTTACAATTTTTTCATTAAGTATTGGGTTATTAAAAAACAAGTAAATAAATAGAACCTGAAATATAATTAAACTAATTTCTTGAAGATACATAATAACAATTTTTTTCTTGGTTAATTATTTTGTAGTTTTCAATTTTAAAGTAATTGTTGCTACTTAGAATGATATTATTTATATTTTTTAAATTATTGTTTTGCAAATTATCAAACTCTATCAAGAATGTACCGTGATAAGAATTAAAGTTTTCAGTTTTAAAATCTATATTAATTGGTTTTGAATTAATTATTTGATTTATTTTTTTTTTATAAACTAATTTTTTTTGTTTCCTTGAGTTTATTTCATATAAATTTAATGTACCATTTATATAAGTTTCATCGTTGTAAATTGTAGTAAATTCTATTTTATTAATAGATTCAATTTTTTGAATTTGATCGTTAAAAGTCCATTCATTTTTTTTTTGTTTATTGAATATGAAACTTAAAGTTTTTTTATAATTTAATAAGATTATTTTATTATTATTTTTTTCCAGTCTTAAATCATAAATAGACCAGTCTGATGGTGATGTTTGATCAAAATTTATTATTTTAGGATTAAACTTTAATTTAAATTTTTCTTTAATAAATTTTAAATATCCCACCGAAGGTCCATTGCAGTATCCATAAACATTTTCTATTCTTTTAGAATAATTTTCTTTTTTTATTATTTTAAAAGTTTTTTTAAATATATTATTATTATTAATTATAATTATAATTAAAAAAAATATTACCCATGTGTACAAAATACTTATAGATTTTTTGGTTTTTTTTTTCATATTCATTAAATCATATACTTTTTTGCTATTATATCAGAAATTTAAAAAAACATTCATAATTAACATAATTTTGAAACTCACTCATTTTTCTAGAATTATCATGACATAAGAAAAACACAATATGACAAACTTTATGAATTTAACCGAAAGATATTTAAATATTATAAAAATGGGTTATAAAAATAATCAATTATGAAAATTCCAAAAACAAAAAAAATAAATAAGTGTAGATTGTGCCCCAATACCAAATTAAAAAGAATTCATGATTTTGGAAGACATTATGTGAGTAATTTTGTTACAAAAAATAATATTAAAAAAGGAGTTAAAGCTCCTTTAAATTTGGTTTATTGTAATAATTGTAAACTTCTTCAACTTGAACATTCTGCACCCCAAGAAATAATGTATAAAAAGTTTTATTGGTATCGATCTGGTGTCACCAACACTATGAAAATTGCATTGAAAGATATTTTTTTAAAAGTCAAAAAAATGTCAATATTAAAAAAAGGTGATACAATTCTTGATATAGGCGCCAATGACGGCACGTTATTGAAATATTTTAAAGATGATGGATTTAATACTATTGGGTGTGAACCTGCTAAAAATTTAACTAATGAATTAAAAAAAAATTGTAATCACGTAATTAATAATTTTTGGAATTTTAAGTACTTAAATAATATTTTAAATAAACACAAATTAAAAAAACCTAAGATTATCATGGCTATTGGTATGTTTTATGATCTGGAAGATCCATCTAAATTTATTTCTGATGCAGCAAAATCCCTAGACGACGATGGAGTTTTTATAGCTCAATTAATGTGTTTAAACTCAATGATAAAAGAAAATGACTTAGGGAATATATGTCACGAACATCTTGAATTTTATTCTTATCCATCTCTAAAATTTCTTTTTGAAAAAAATGGATTTAAAATAATTAAAATAGAAGAAAATGAAATTAATGGAGGCAGTTATAGAATTTTTTGTAAAAAAAATGTTAAAAAATCAATTTCTTATAAAGAAAAAACTAGCTTAGCAGATATTAAAAAATTTATAAAAAGAGTCGAAAAAAATAAAAAAACATGTTTATCTTTTATAAAAAAATGTAATAATAAAGGTGAAAAAGTGTTTCTTTATGGAGCGTCTACCAAAGGAAATACATTATTACAATATTATGGTATTGATTCTAAAATGATTAGCTTTGCATCAGAACGTAGTCCTGAAAAATTGGGAAAATATACGATTGGATCTGGTTTAAAAATTATATCTGAAAAAGCTGCTAGAAAATTAAATCCAAAATATTTTTTTGTGATGCCATATGCATTTATTAAAGAATTTATAATTAGAGAAAATAAATGGCTTGAAAAAGGGGGAAAATTTATTTTACCCTACCCAAATTTCAAAGTTTTAAAAAAATAGATTAATGAAAAAAAAAATTTTAATACTGGGTGTTACTGGACAAGATGGTTCTTACATGGCTGACTTTCTTTTAAAAAAAAGAATGGTAGTTCATGGACTTTTACGTAAATCAGCAACGGGAAACACAAAAAATATTAATCATATAATTAACGATTCAAAAATATTCAATAAATCCTTTTTTCTACATAAGGGTGATATGTTGGACTCCGTTTCTATAAATAGTATAATAAATAAAGTGCAGCCTGATGAAATTTATAACTTTGCAGATCAAGATAATGTAAGTTGGAGTCAAGATATTCCTTTATATTCTTATAGCACAACAACTTTATCTGTTATTCAAATTTTTGAATTTTTAAAAATACAAAATAAAAAAATTAAATTTTTTCAACCTGTATCTTCAAACATGTTTGGAGCGACTAAAGAAAATTCTTTAAATGAAAATTCAAATTTAGCTCCAAGAAGTGTTTATGCACTGGCAAAATCATCTACATATCTTGCTTCTAAAATGTATTCAAATATAAATAATTTATTTATATGTGGCGCAATTTTTTTTAATCATGAATCGCCAAGAAGATCTCCAGAGTATGTAACTACTAAAATTATTAAAAGTGTATGCGATATCTATCATGGTAAACAGAAATATATATATCTTGGTGATATATCTGCACAAATCGATTGGGGCTATGCAAAGGACTACGTGGAAATGGCTTGGAAAATTACGCAACAAAAAAAACCTGATTTTTTTATTATTGGAACGGGTGTAAATACATCTGTAGAAAAATTTGCTGATATATGCTTTAAACATGTGGGTCTTAATTATAAAAAATATTTAAAAGTTGATAAAAAACTTTTAAGATCAAATAAAACTAAAAATTTAAAAGCAAATCTAAATAAATCTAAAAAAATTTTAAAATATAAGGTTAAAACAAATATTCATGAATTAATAAAAATAATGATGGATAGTGAGTTAGCTAAATACACTTAATTTATTAATAAATATTGTGGCAATATAAATAAGGAGCATAATAATACAAGTGACTGAAGATATAACTATTATACTATCAACTTATAATGAAAAAGCGTCTATAGAAATCACTATTAAGGAATTAATTAAGCACATTAATAATGTAGAAATAGTAGTTGTTGATGATAATTCTCCAGATGGAACACTTGAAATATTAAAAAATATTGGTTATCCAAAATTAAAGATATTTAGTAGAAAGAAAACAAAAGGTCTTGCTTCTGCTTTTCTATTAGGATTAATTAATTCTCAAGGAAGTATAATAGGATGGGTTGACTCTAATATGGGCTCTGTGGTTAAAAAGTTTCCTGAAATGATATTTGGCCTTGAGAATGCTGACATAGTTCTTTTATCAAGATATGTTGCTGGCGGCAAAGATGATAGAAGCACAATTAGAGTTTTATCAAGTAGAGCAATCAATGGTTTTGCAAAATTTATTCTTAGATCAAAAATTCAAGATCTCAGCAGTGGAATTTTTGTAATGAAAAGAAAAGTACTGCTAGATGTTGTTCCAATTGCAAGCGGTCATGGAGAATTTATGGTAGAATTTTTACATCATGCAGAAATAAAAGGAAATAAAATTAAGGAAATACCATACACACATCGTATTGATATTGAGGGAAATAGCAAAACCTTTGCTAGCACACCAAAATTTTTGATATTTGGTTTTTTTTATGTTTTAAGATTATTTCAAACAATTTTTAGAAGATAAATTTTATAAATTAAAAATGATAGAAAATATTAAATATAAAAAAATGTTATACGCTCTAATCGTGCGAAGAAAATTTAGAAAAAAAAATGGAATAAATTTTTTTACATCTAAAGAAGATACTCAACAATTCGGTTATATGAAGCATAAAAAAAATCATCTAATTATGCCTCACAAACATAATAAGAGAATTACTAAAATCATGATTACAACTGAGGTAATAATTTTACTCAAAGGAATATTAAGAGTTGATTTTTATAATGAAAAAAAAAATTATCTATTTAGTAAAAAAATTTATGGAGGTGATATAATTATGTTAGTTAATGGAGGACATGGTTTTAAAATATTAAAAGATGTTGAAATGATAGAAGTTAAACAAGGGCCCTATAGTCTATCAAGTGATAAAATCAAATTTAATAAAATTGATGAAAAAAAAATTAAAATTAAGTAAAAAAATTATCTTTCCTGTTAGTGTTCCTTATATTTCACAAAAGGATATAAATAGTGTTAATAAATCCCTGAAAAGTGGTTGGATTTCATCAGATGGTCCTGAGGTAAGAGATTTTGAAAATAAATTTGCAAAATATGTTGATAGAAAATTTTCTATAGCAGTTTCTAGTGGAACTGCAGCACTCGAAATTGCTATTAAAGCCTTAGGTATTAAAAAAAATGATGAAGTTATAATTCCTAATTTTACGATAATATCTAATGCTCTAGCAGTTATAAAACAAAATGCTAAACCAATTTTAATAGATTGTAATTTAGATAATTGGAATATTAATATTGATGATATTGAAAAGAAAATAACAAAAAAAACTAAAGCAATAATAGTTACTCATATCTATTCTTTTCCAAATGAAATGGAAAAAATTATTAAAATTTGTAAAAAAAATAATATTCTAATTATAGAAGATGCGGCTGAAGTTTTGGGTTTAAAATATAAAGATAAAAAATGTGGGTCTTTTGGAGATATTAGTACATTTAGTTTTTATGCAAACAAACAAATCACAACTGGTGAGGGTGGCATGATTTCTTTAAATAATTTGAACTTATATAAAAAATGCAAATCTCTAAGAAATTTATGTTTTGGGGAAAAAAATAGATTTAATCATCATGATATTGGTTGGAATTATAGAATGACAAATATTCAAGCTAGTTTGGGGTTAAGTCAAATGAATAATATCAATAAAATAATTAAAAAAAAAATGGATATTGGTGCCCGGTATTTTAGTAATTTGAATAAAAATGATGATTTAAAAATTTTACCTCCATCAAAAACTTATTCAAAAAATATATATTGGGTTGTTGGAATATTAATTAAAAATAAAAAAATAAAAGCATCAGTACTTTCAAAAAAATTATTAAAATATGGAATTGGTACAAGACCATTTTTTTGGCCTATGCATGAACAGGATGTTTTCAAAAAAATGAAATTATTTAAAAATTTAAAGTTTCCTAATTCTACTTACTTAAGTCGTTATGGTTTATATCTACCTTCATATTACAAGTTAAAAAATAAACAAATAGATTATATTTCATCTGTGATAAATGATATTTTATAATATTTTTTGAAATTTAATTTTGAATCTAAACAAAAGGTAGATTGCAAATTTTTCCAGTTATAATTTTGTTGTTTATTTCAATTTTTACAAATTGTGAAACGTCCCAGAATGGTTTGTTAATCATTGCTATGCCAATTACTTTTCCAATATGAGGTGAATAACAAGCTGATCTTAATTCTCCTATTTTAATATTTTTTTCATCTTTTACGTCTAAAGAATTTGATAGACTTATTTCTTTAGCATCAAATTTAATTCCCCTTAATTTTCTTTTAACTCCTTCTGCTTTAATTTTCCTTAATTTTTCTTTACCTAAAAAAACTACATCAGAATCTAAATTTACAAATTTATCAAAACCACATTCAAATGGATTGTCATTATTATCGAAATCGTTACCATATGAAAGTAAAGCGCTTTCAATTCTTTCGATTAAATTTGGGCAACCTGGACCTACATTAAACTCTTTTCCGACTTCAAATAAATGATCATATAATTTTTGTCCAGATGCTGTATTCTGAACATATATTTCAAATCCCCCTTGTTTCGACCAGCCAGATCTTGCAATTAAATGTTTGGCTCCTTTAAAATAAAAATAGTCAAATCCAAAAAATTTTAGCTCAGCAATTTTTTTTCCAAAAACCTTTTCAATCAACGCAAATGATTTTGGACCCTGTACTGCCATTATATCAACTATTGGCTCTATAATTTTAACATCAAATTTATGTCCTGATGCCAAACCTTTTGCAAAGAAAATTACATCTGAATCTGCTATTGATACCCACCATTTATTTTCATCTAGTTTTAAAACAACTGGATCATTAACAAGGTTTCCATTTTCATCTATTATCGGGCAATAATAACATCTCCCAATTTTTGATTTTGATAAATCTCGACATGTCATCAATTGCACCAACTCAGTAGAGTCTTTTCCTGATATTTCAACTTGTCTTTCTGCAGCAACATCCCACACCTGAACATTTTCTTTTAAATGTTTGTAACTATCTTCTATTGAGCCAAATGCAGCAGGTAGCAACATGTGATTATAAATCGTGTATGCCGTAACTCCCTGCTTCTCTATTCTTGAGGTATATGGTGTGCTTCTTAATCTTCTGGATTTTGCAATTGAAAATTTTTTCATTTTTTTAAAAATTCAGAGATCTTTTCTCTCATTTCAAAAGCTTTTTCAAACATAATCATATGTCCACAATCTTTTATTATATGTGTTTTTGAATTAGGAATAAGTTCGGCAAATTTCTTACCTTTTTCAAGGTTAACCATCTTATCTAACTCACCAAAAATGAATAAGGTAGGGCACTTGATTGACTTTAAAGCTTCAGATCCATTTTTATAATTATTACAAGCAACAAGATCAATAGCTAAAATTTCTCTAATATCTCGTGGAGAATTAATAATTTTTTCTACAGGATTGCCTCCAATGAATTTTTTAGAGTCCTCGTAACTCCATTTCATCATTAATTTAACTGCTTGATTATCTCCATCTTCAGCAAGATCTATTAGGTCTTGATTAACTGACATTCTATATGACCCACCAACAAATACTAAACTTTTAACTTTTTTCGGATATTTAGAATAATATTCAAGTGCCTCCAAACATCCTTGTGAGTGTCCTATTATTGTTAACTCTGAAATATTAAGTTCATTAAAAACTTTTTCTAACCAGTCTGAAATTTTTTCTATCGTTGTTAAACATTTACCTTCAGAATTACCGTGTCCTGGCAAATCTATTGATAAAATATTATAATTTTGATTTGATAAATATTGTTCTGTTAAAGACCAAACAATATGTGACAGACCACTTCCATGAAGCAAAACTATTGTAGCTTTACCTTTATTAATGCCTTGGCCTACGTCTGATACAAAAACTTTTTTACTATCTATTTCAAAAATCAACTTAGGTCCTTGACTTTTTTTCTTAGCTCAAATTTTTGTATCTTTCCTGTTGATGTTTTTGGTAATTCGCAAAAAATAACTTTTTTTGGAAGCTTAAATCCTGCTAAAGTTTCTTTACAAAAATCTATAATATCTTTTTCTTCTGCAGACTTGTCCTTAATTAATTCAACAAAAGCACAAGGTGTTTCACCCCATTTTTCATCTGGTTTAGCCACAACAGCTGCCAACGATACTGCTGGATGTTTTGCAATAGCATTTTCTATTTCAATTGAAGAAATGTTCTCTCCACCTGAAATAATAATATCTTTAGATCTATCTTGAATTTTAATATACCCATCTGGATACGTAATGGCTAAATCTCCTGTATGGAACCATCCTCCTGCCATTGATTTAATGGTCGCTTCTTTATCTTTATAATAACCTTTCATTACAATATTTCCTCTAATCATAATTTCACCCATAGTTTTTCCATCTTTGGGTGCTGGCTTCATTGTCTCAGGATCCATTACAACAGCTTCTTCTGTATTGGGGTATCTAACGCCTTGTCTTGCTTTAATTTCATTTATTTTATCTCTTTCTAATTCATTCCATTCTTCATTCCATGCACATTGCAAAATATGTCCATAAGTTTCTGTTAATCCATACACATGCATGACTTCAAACCCTAAGTTTTCCATTTTTTCAAAAATTACACTTGGTGGGGGTGCGCCAGCAGTTAAAACATTCACTTTTTTCTTTAATTTTTTTTGATCTTCTTTAGGAGCATTAACTATCATATTTAAAACAATTGGAGCTCCTCCAAAGTGTGTTACGTCATATTTATCAATTAGTTCGAACATTTCTTTTACATCAATGTTTCTTAAACAAATAACTCTCGCGTGTAGCATTGCAAGTGTCCATGGATAACACCATCCATTACAGTGAAACATTGGTACAACACATAAAAAATTTAATTTATTGTGCATATCCCAAGCAACGGCACTACCTGTAGCCATCAAATATGCACCTCTATGGTGATAAACAACACCTTTAGGGTTTCCTGTTGTCCCAGATGTATATCCTAGTGAAATTGCTTGCCACTCATCTTTTGGTTTTTTCCATTCATAGTTTTCATTTCCACTACTCAAAAAACTTTCATATTCTAATTCACCAATTTTTTTAAAATTACTTGTGTCTATGTCCTTGTCATCTATATCTATAATAATAATTTTATTTTTGGCATTTTTTAATGCTTTAGCAATTACTTCATGAAATTGTCTGTCCACAATCAAAACTTTTGCATCACTGTGTTCTAAGATATAACTAACTGTTTTAGGGTCTAACCTTGTATTTATTGCATTAATTACTGCACCAACCATAGGTATTGAGTAGTGAGCTTCAAAAATTTCTGGTGTATTAAAAGCCATTATTGAAACTGTGTCTCCAGTTTTTACCCCAAGATTATCTAGTGCACTAGCAAACTTAACACATCTTTTGTAAACCTCTTCCCAAGTATAAGATCTACTTTCATAAACTACAGCTTCGTAGTTTGGATATATATCTTTTGTTCTTTCTAAGAATGTTAAGGGAGATAAAGGAACATAGTTGGCGTCATTTTTATCTAAATTTGCATTATAGTGACTCATACTAATTAAATTTAAAATTCATTATATAATCACTACCTGTTGTAGCTGTCTTAAAATGACTTTCGGCTCTTGGCAAAACTCTTTTAAAATAAAAATTTGCAGTTTGTATTTTATCTTCATAAAATTCTTTATTTTGATCATAATCTTTAAAGCTTACCTCTAAAACTTTTATCCATGCATGAGCTATAGATACAAAGCCTAATGCTTTTAAATAGTCATTGCATGCTGCACTTGCATCATCTTTTGAGTTTTTTATTTTTTCTTTAATCCAAGAAGTAAATTTAGATAAAATTTCTATGTTTATTTTTAATTCTTCTGTAAAAGGTTTCAATTTTTTATTTTCATTATTACAATCATTTTTAATCATCTTCAAATATTTGTTAATTACATCACCATTTTTATTTACTAATTTTCTAAAAACTAAATCTGCAGCTTGAACAGAATTCGTTCCTTCATAAATTGGGGTAATTCTATTATCTCTATATAGCTGCTCTATTCCTTGGTCTTTTGTATATCCGTAGCCTCCATGGACTTGCATTGCGTCACTTGTTATTTCCATTCCCATGTCAGTAAACATTGTCTTAACTACTGGCGTCATTAAAGAAACAAGGTCGGATGCTTCCTGTTTTACTTTTTCATCTGGATGATAAAGACTAACTTCTGTTTGTTGAGATAGCCAAAAACATAAGGCTCGCTCACCTTCAATAATAGATTTCATATTAAGGAGAGATTTTCTTATATCTGCATGTTCAATTATAAAGTCTGCCCCATTGGTTGATTTAGTATTGTTCGTTTTTCCTTGTTTTCTTTCTTTCGCGTAGCTTAAAGAATTTTGATACGCAATTTCAGAAATGCCTAATCCCTGAATTCCAACGATAATTCTTTCTAGATTCATCATGGTAAACATGGCATTTAATCCTTTGTTCTTTGATCCAATCATATAACCAACTGCATCATCAAAATTTAGTACACATGTGGCTGAGCCTTTGATTCCCATTTTGCTTTCTATGGATCCTGTAGAAATACCATTTCTCGCTCCAATAGATCCTTCTTCATTTACGATAAATTTAGGCACTAAAAATAAGCTTATACCTTTCGTTCCAGCTGGAGAGTCTGTTGTTCTTGCTATCACCAAATGAATTATGTTTTCCGTTAAATCATGATCACCCGAAGTAATGAAAATTTTCTGTCCACTTAACTTAAAAGTTCCGTCTGTTTGTTCTACAGCTCTTGTTTTTAAAAGACCTAAATCAGTTCCACAAATAGGCTCTGTAAGACACATCGTGCCACTCCATTTGCCTTCTACCATTTTTGGAAGGTACTTTTCTTTTAATTCATTTGTAGCATGATGAGAAATACAGTTATATGCGCCTATACTTAGTTCGCTATAAAGTTTAAATGACAAGCTTGCAGATGATAACATTTCATCAAAAAAAGCACTTACAGTTTTTGGCATTCCTTGACCACCATATTTAGGGTCACACGAAAGTGAAGTCCATCCATCTTCAATATACTTTGTATAAGCTTCTTTATATCCAGGAGGTGTTCTAACTACCCCATTCTCTAAAATAGTTGGATATTCATCGCCAGATTTTGCTAATGGTAATATAATATTTTCGTTAATCTTGGCCGCTTCAACCAAAACATCTCTTACTAATTCCGAGTTAACTTCTTTATATTTTTCTATTTCATTATAATTTTTATTATTTCTTAACTTATCAAAAAGAAACATCATGTCTTCCACTGGAGCTGTGTAATTTGGCATTCCAGAACCTTAGAATAAATTTTTAATTATTGCAATTTTGAAATTATAGCATCACCCATTGCAGATGTTGATACTTCTTTTGTTCCCTCAGAAAGAATATCTTTAGTTCTAAGTCCTTCATTTAAAACGTCTTGGACCGCTTTTTCTAAAGCACCTGCTTCATTATCTAAGTCTAACGAATATTTTAATGCCATTGCAAAACTTAAAATTGATGCAATTGGATTAGCGATTCCTTTACCTGCTATATCCGGTGCTGATCCATGAATAGGTTCATACATTGCTCTCATTTCTCCATCTTTATTTTTTGCCCCTAGGGAGGCAGATGGTAGAAGACCCAAAGATCCTGTTAACATTGAAGCTTGGTCTGAAAGCATATCCCCAAATAAATTATCTGTCACGATTACATCAAATTGTTTAGGATTTCTTAGTAATTGCATTGCACAGTTATCTGCAAGCATATGACTTAATTCTACATCTTTATACTCTTTATCATGAAGCTCTTGAACTTCTTCTTTCCAAAGCTGTCCTGCTTCCATTACATTTGATTTTTCACATGATGTAACTTTATTTGATCTTTTTTTAGCTAAATCAAAAGCTACTCTAGCAACTCTAACTATTTCACTAGTTGTATAAACATGAGTATTAATACCTTTTCTTTCACCATTTTCGATGGGTTTAATTCCTCTTGGTTCTCCAAAATAAATTCCACCTGTTAACTCTCTAACAATCATTATATCTAATCCTGAAACTATCTCTGGTTTAAGAGTGGATGCGTCTACTAATTGTTCAAAACAAATTGCTGGTCTTAAGTTTGCAAACAATTTTAATTCTTTTCTTAATTTTAATAATGCTCTTTCAGGTTTTTTTAAGAAATCTAAATTATCCCACTTAGGTCCACCAACTGCTCCTAACATTACAACTTCACTCTCTAAAGCTTTATAGAAAACCTCATCTGTAATTGGAGTTCCATGTTTATCATATGAACAACCTCCAGCTAAATCTTGATCAATTTCAAAATCTAAAGATTTATTTGAATTAAACCATTGAATAACTTTTTTAACTTCATAAATAACCTCGGGTCCAATTCCATCTCCAGGTAAAAGTAAAATTTTTCTTTTCTTGATTTTAATCATTAAATATCCATGGTTTTTTATCTTTTAAATTTTTTTCAAAATTATTAATTTTTTCTTCTTTAGCTAATGAAAGTGAAATATCATCAAGACCTTCTAATAAACATTTTTTCTTAAAAGGATCAATATCAAACTTAATCTCACTATTTCCAAAAATGATTATTTCTTCCTTTAAATCTATTGAAATTTCTTCCTTTCTTTTTGAATATTCTGCTAGTTCTTTAATTTTTTCTTCTTCTAAAATAATTGGTAAAATTCCATTTTTAAAACAATTACTATAAAAAATATCAGCATAACTAGAACTTATAACGCATGTGATTCCAAAATCTAACAATGCCCATGGCGCATGCTCCCTTGAGGATCCACAGCCAAAATTTTTACCTGCAATTAATATTTTTGATTGATTATGAGGTTTTTGGTTAAGAATAAAATCTTTTATTTCATTACCATCATCATCATATCTCATTTCAAAAAATAAATTTTTACCAAGGCCTGTTCTTTTAATTGTTTTAAGAAATTGCTTTGGAATAATCATGTCTGTATCAATATTTACAATCGGTAAATATGCAGGAATACTTTTAAGTGAATTAAATTTTTGCATTTTAACTCTGATACTTTCTAACATCATCGAGGCTTCCAGAGATCGCTGCAGCTGCTGCCATTCCAGGGCTTACTAGATGAGTTCTTCCACCCCTACCTTGTCTTCCTTCAAAATTTCTGTTTGAAGTTGAGGCACATCTTTCTTCTGGTTTTAATTTGTCCGCATTCATCGCAAGGCACATTGAACAACCAGGCTCTCTCCATTCAAAGCCAGATTCTATAAATATTTTATCTAATCCTTCCTGTTCTGCTTGTTCTTTAACTAGGCCTGAACCTGGAACAACCATTGCATGAACATGTGATGCTTTCTTCTTGTCTTTTAATATTTTTGCAGCCTCTCTTAAATCTTCAATTCTGCCGTTAGTACAACTTCCAATAAAAACTTTGTCTATTTTAATGTCTTTTGCCAATGTGTCAGGCTTTAGACCCATATATTTTAAAGATCTTTCCATAGAGTTCTTTTTATCCTCGTCCTGTTCTTTTTCAGGATTTGGTACCTTACCATCAATGGTGATTACATCTTGTGGAGAGGTTCCCCAAGTGATCATTGGCAAAATATCTTCTGCTACTAAATTGATTTCCTTATCAAATATAGCTCCATTATCAGTTTTTAAATTTTCCCAATACTTCATTGCTTTATCCCAATTCTGATTTTTTGGTGACATTGGCTTGTCTTTCAAATATTCAAAGATTTTTTTATCTGGGGCTATCAATCCTGCTCTGGCTCCTCCTTCAATAGTCATATTACAAATAGTCATCCTCTGCTCTACGCTTAAGGATGATATTAGAGTGCCAGCATACTCAATAACAGATCCAGTTCCACCTGCTGTACCAATATTTCCTATAATCTGTAAAATAACATCTTTAGAAGTAACACCTACGGAAAGTTTTCCATTAACATTAATCCTAAAATTTTTTGCTTTTTTTTGAACAAGTGTCTGCGTTGCTAAAACATGTTCCACTTCTGATGTCCCAATACCAAAAGCTAAAGCACCGAATGCACCATGTGTGGCGGTGTGGCTGTCTCCACAAACTATTATCGTTCCTGGTTGAGTAAAACCTTGTTCTGGACCAATTATATGAACAATTCCCTGTCTCTTGTCATTCATTCCTAAATACAGTACTCCAAATTCTTTACAATTTTTTTCCAAAGTATCTACTTGAATTTTAGATTGCTCATCAGCTATTCCTTTAGATCTATCGGTAGTCGGAACGTTATGATCTGCAACTGCAAGAGTTAAACTAGGTTGCCTTACTTTTCTATTAGAATTTCTTAATCCCTCAAATGCTTGTGGACTTGTTACTTCATGAACTAAATGTCGATCAACGAACAATAAAGCTGTTCCGTCATCTTGTTGATGAACTAAATGATCATTCCAAATTTTATCATAAAGAGTTAAAGGCATTGAAAAAAAAATTATTTTTTTTCTTCAGAACTTTCTTTTTTTTGTTCTGTTTGAACTTCAGGTTTTTTTTCTGATTTAGCTATAACTGGAGCTATATTTTCTTCATTAACTGTTTCTGGTTTAACATCAATTTCTATACCTATTTTTTTTCTAATTTTTTCTACAATTCTAGCTGACTTACCAGTTCTGTCTCTTAAATAATATAATTTTGCTCTTCTAACTTTTCCCGATCTTACAACTGTAATTGTATCAATCACTGTGCCATATAATGGAAATGTTCTTTCTACACCTTCGCCAAATGAAATTTTTCTTACTGTGAAAGATGAGTTTATGTCTCTATTTTTTTTAGCTATACACACACCTTCAAAATATTGAATTCTATCTTTTTTACCTTCGGTAATTCTTACACCAACTTTTAATACGTCCCCTGGAAAAAATTCAGGTATTTTTTTTTCAGTTAATATTTTTTTTACGTTATGTTGGTTTATTTGTTCTATTGTTTTCATGTTAATATTTGTCAAATTAATTTTTTTTATATTTTTTCCATAAATCTTTTCTTCGGACCCGTGTTATAGCCTCAGATTGAGACAAACGCCAATCTTTAATTTTGCTATGATCACCTGATAATAACACTTCTGGAACACTTTTTTCCTCCCAAATCTTAGGTTTTGTATATTGGGGGTACTCCAATAATCCATTCATGAAACTTTCTTCATCTTTGGATTGATCATTACCTAAAACACCAGGTAATAATCTTAGGATGCTATCTAGCACAACAAAGGATGCTGTTTCCCCTCCTGATAAAATGAAGTCTCCAATGCTAAGTTCTTCTATATTTCTTGTTGATAATATTCTTTCATCAACACCCTCGAAATGACCACATATTAAACTGATCGATTTTTCTTTTGATAACTCTAGTGCTAATTTTTGATCAAGTTTTTTTCCCTTGGGGGATAAATAAAAAATTCTTTCACCTTCTTTTTTATTTTGATCAATCGATTTTGCTAAAACATCAGCTTTTAACAACATACCAGATCCACCTCCAAAAGGAGTGTCATCAACCGTCTTATGTTTATCTTCTGCAGCATCTCTAATGTTTACAATTTTTAGATCCCAAATTTTATTTGATAATGCTTTTCCATAAAGCCCTTTATTTAAAGGGCCTGGGAAAATATCTGGGTAGAGTGTGAATATCTGAGCTTGCCACATGAATCCAACTATTTAGCTTCTTTCTTTGAAGCTGCTACTGGAGCTGCCTCTACTTTAGGAGCTTCTTCCTTTGAAGCTGCTACTGGAGCTGCCTCTACTTTAGGAGCTTCTTCCTTTGAAGCTGCTACTGGAGCTGCCTCTACTTTAGGAGCTTCTTTCTTTGAATCTGCTACTGGAGCTGCCTCTACTTTAGGAGCTTCTTTCTTTGAATCTGCTGTTGCTTCGTCTCCTTCTTTTTTTCTTTCTTTTTTAGGAATAGCTTTATTTGGATTATTACCATTCACCGGCATCGGAATTATTTCATTTTCACCTAAAATTCTTGCAACTCTAGTTGTTGGTTGAGCTCCTTGACCTAACCAATATTTAATTCTTTCAGCTTCTAATCCTATTCTTTCTTTTTTATCTTTAGGTAAAAGAGGGTTAAAGAATCCTACTTTTTCAATAAATTTTCCATCTCTTGCACGACGACTGTCAGCCACAACCACCTTGTATACTGGTCTTTTCTTTGTTCCGCCTCTTGATAATCTTATTTTTAGCATTTCTTCTCCTTTATTTATTTAAGTTGATTTAGTAGTTCTGGAGGTATTCCTTTATCTGACATACCCTTCAAGTTTCCTTTTGACATCTTCTTCATCATTTCAGACATCATTTTAAATTGCTTAAGCAATTTATTGATAGTAGCCGCATTTGTTCCAGAACCATTGGCAATTCTTTTTTTTCGTGAACCATCAATAATTTTTGGGTTTCCTCTTTCTTTTTTAGTCATAGATAAAATTATCGCTTCATTTTGAGTAATAATACTTTCATCAATTCCCGAAGCATCCATCTGTGATTTCATCTTAGAGACACCTGGCATAAATGACATTATTCCTTCTATGCCTCCCATTTTTTTCATTTGTCGTAATTGAGTTAAATAGTCTTCCATAGAGAATTGTCCTTTTTTTAAATTCTCTTCTGCTTTTTTCATGTTCTCTTCACCAAGATCTTCTGCTGCTTTTTCTACTAGAGATACAATGTCTCCCATACCCAATATTCTATTAGCTATCCTGTCTGGGTGAAAAATTTCAATATCATTTATTTTTTCACCTATCCCTAAAAATTTAATTGGAACTTGAGATACATACTTCATACTTAGGGCCGCACCGCCTCTTGCATCACCATCTGCTCGTGTTAAAATAATACCTGTTAAATTTACAGTATTCTTAAATTCTTTTGCAACTTCTGCTGCTACTTGTCCTGTTAAAGAATCTGCAACTAAAAATACCTCTGTTGGATTAATTATGCTTTCTATCTGTTTGATTTCACTCATCATCTGAAGATCTATCTGTGTTCTACCTGCTGTATCAAACAATATAATCTCTGCACCATTGAGGTTTGCAGCACTAACTGCTCTTCTACAAATATCTGCTGGTAACTGTGCTTCAATAATAGGAAGGGTCAAAATACTATTTTGTTCCCCTAAAGCCCTTAATTGTTCTTGAGCGGCAGGTCTATATACGTCAAGACTCACCATCATTATTTTTTTCTTTTTACTTTTTTCTAAATATTTTGCTAATTTTGCTGTGGTAGTAGTTTTACCAGAACCTTGAAGACCCACTAGCATCATTGGGACAGGTGGAACTGCATTTAAATTAATATCAGCATTGCTTTCACCTAAAAGACTAACTAGCTCATCATAAACAATTTTAACAACCATATCTCCTGGAGAAGTTGATCTAATTATCTCTTGGCCCATAACCTTTGGTTTAACTTTTGCTATAAAATTTTTAGTTACATCTAGGGACACATCAGCTTCTATGAGAGCCTGTCTAATACCTCTTAGGCCTTCATCTACTTGATTTTCATCAAGTGAAGCTGCTTTTTTTAAAGAAGAAAAAATTTCTTCGAATTTATTTGTTAAGTTTTCAAACATATTTAATACACACAGCAGTTTCGCACTAGTGGGCGAATATCGCTGACTAGTGTTGATCTCTTTGTTTCCAAAGACACCACAAATTTAACGTTTTTGTGGAAACGAGGACAACTTATAATAGAGGTTCAAAAAGTCAATAAATAAGTTAAATATCTATGTATGGATATTAAAGCATTTAAAATGGATGGTTTAGGCAATGATTTTATAATTATTGATCAACGAATTAATGATCTTCATTTAAGCAAAGATCAAATAATTAAAATATGTGATCGAAATTTTATTGGATGTGATCAGCTTATTTTAATTAAAAAAAATAGAAAAATACATGCTGGTTTAGAGTTTTATAATTCAGATGGCAGTGTCTCAGGAGCTTGCGGAAATGGAACTAGATGCATTGCTGACTTTTTATCAAAAGAGAATAATCAAAAAGAAATAACTGTATGGACATCGTCCGGATCTTTAAAGTCTAAAATTTTAGGAAATAATTTAGTAGAGACTGAAATAGGTATTCCAAAAATAAATTGGGAAGAGATTCCTTTAAGTAGAAAATTAGATACTAAAGACCTTAAGATTGAAATTATAGACAAAAACAATAACAAACACATTGGTGGAATTGCAGTAAATGTAGGAAACCCCCATATAATTTTTTTTGTAAATGATATTGAGGATTTTGATTTAAAAAAAATTGGACCAGAAATTGAAAATCATGAATTATTTCCTGAAAAATGCAATGTAACACTAGCTAAGGTTGTGAATAAAAATTTAATAAAGGTTAAAGTGTGGGAAAGAGGTGCAGGACTTACAAAAGCTTGCGGTACTGCAGCTTGCGCAACTGCTGTAGCAGGTAACATTAAATCATTAGTAAATAAAACTGCAAATATAGAATTTGCACTTGGAAAATTAACAATTTCGATTGATGAAAAAAATAGTATTCACATGAAGGGACCAGTTTCTAATATTAAAGATATTGAAATTAAATTGTAATGGGTATTTTTAATAAATTTAAAATTGGTTTTAAAAAAACCGCATCTACTTTTACATCTGGCTTAAAAGATATAATTATCAAAAAAGAAATAGATGACAAAACATTAGATCAAATTGAAGAATATTTGATTCAATCAGATGTGGGTCTAACTGCGGCGAGAGAGATTAAGCAAATTGTTGCACAAGAAAAAATTGATCCTAAAAATGATACCATGGATGAAGTAAATTCAATTCTTAGAGATTATATAACTGCTTTAATGAAACCTTTGGAGAATAAGAGTTTCTTTAATAAAAAAGAAAAACTAAATGCAGTCTTAATCTCAGGTGTTAATGGTGTTGGAAAAACAACAACTATCGGAAAAATAGGTAAAATTTTAAAATCTAATGGTAACAAAGTTATGTTTTCTGCTTGTGATACCTTTAGAGCAGCTGCAATAGAACAGCTAGAAAATTGGGCAGATAAAATTAATGTTCAAATTACTAAATCTGCGCAAGGATCAGATCCTGCTTCTGTTGCTTACAAAGCCGTAGAGGAAGCAATTAAGGGTAATTTCAATCATGTTTTAATTGATACTGCTGGAAGGTTGCAAAATAAGAAAAACTTAATGGAAGAATATAAAAAAATAGCAAATGTGACTAAAAAAATGGACTCCGCCGCTCCACATGATGTAATTTTAGTTCTTGATGCTACATCAGGTCAAAATGTCATCAACCAGGTAGAGGAATTTAATAAAATTATTCCAATCACTGGTTTAATAATGACAAAATTAGACGGGACTGCAAAAGGTGGTATTTTGTTAGCTCTTGCTAAAAAATATAAGCTTCCAATAATTGCTCTTGGCCTTGGTGAAAAGGAAGATGATTTACAAATTTTTGATGCAGAAAAATTTGCTGAAGCTTTTACCCAAATTAATTAATTAAATTATTCGAAATTAAAGGCTTGTAATAACTACATTTATAATTTTCTTTAAGATTTGAGTGCCCACAATTTTTAGCAATAGAAGAAATTATAAAATCAAGTTTACCACTTGATGGATAGTGATTTAATTTTTTATTTGCAATATCAAATTTAAAATTCTTCTTAATATTTTTAATTGCACTAATCATTATCAAAGTATTATTGTCCTTTAAAAGATAGTAAGCAAAATCTTCGGGGAAAACTGGAAAATTGTAATCTTCTAATAAATATTTTACTTGTGAGGGAAACCATTCATAGGAAATTAATGGGGAAGAAGTTTTTGTTTTGTAATCATAGATATAAAGATCTTGTGGAAAATCCGTAACATAATTAAAGTCTTCTCCTCTTGCTAAAATCGCTTTTTCTCTAGTTTTAAAATATAGAGAAAAATTCTTATCATGAGAATTCATTTGACCTATGTGAAAAAGACTATTTACTGAAGATTCTGTATTTTCTGCAATTGCAGAATTCGAAATAAAAATTAAGGTAAATAAAGTTACAATCAATTTGATCACTGTCTACTTATAGAAATGAAATTTGTAAATTATTTGGTCGGATTGTGGCTTAATTTAAACTCTTTAAATATTCCTTCAAAATTGATATCATCTTTTCGTTGTATTCCATCATATGATTGTCTTTTTCAGAAAAATAAGAATATTTTGGCTCATTAGCTAATTCATACATTTTTTTACCCATCCAAAATGGCACTATTTTATCTGCTTCTCCATGCATAATCAAAATTGGAGACTTAAGATTTTTAATTTTTTT
>Ga0209709_10001442_pt1 | contig 22004 bp, 20 predicted proteins | sample ArcticOcean_MG_C_2_FD_187435 | JGI IMG/M metagenome (GOLD analysis project Ga0209709, IMG submission 187435) | Marine microbial communities from western Arctic Ocean - ArcticOcean_MG_CB4_136 (SPAdes) (version 2) | ecosystem: Environmental > Aquatic > Marine > Oceanic | place: Arctic Ocean...
TATGAATAAAATTATTTGTCCATCGTTTCCAAAAATAAAAAAAGTAAGTAAAAGAATTTGGGGAGAAGAAATATTGCTTGCATTGATACCCAAAAAAATTTCATTAAAACTATTAAAGATCAAATAAAAAATGAGATTCAAAAAACCTTTTCTAGTCGCAGAAATATCAGCAAACCATAATGGAAAAATTTCAAATGCATTAAAACTTATTAAACAAGCAAAAGTATATGGTGCAGACGCTGTAAAATTACAAACATATAAACCTGAAACTATGACTTTAAATTCAAACAAAAAATATTTTAAAATTAAGAAAGGACTGTGGAGAGGATATAAGCTTTGGGACTTATATGAAAAAGCACAAACACCATATGAGTGGCACAAAATATTATTTGATTATGCAAAAAAACTAAATATTAAGTTATTTAGCACCCCATTTGATGAAGATGCAGTAGATTTTTTAGAAAAGTTAAATGCTCCATTCTATAAAGTGTCATCCTTTGAACTAACTGACTTGCCTTTGATTAAAAAGATAGCATTAACAAAAAAACCTATTATTATTTCTACGGGGATGGGTACAATTGCAGAAATTGAAGAAGCGTACAATGTAGCAAAAAAATATGGCTCAACAGATATTACACTCCTATATTGTGTAAGTAATTATCCCTCAAAAATAGAAGATTTTAACTTAAACAATATTTTGATTCTAAAAAAAAATTTTAAATGCAAAGTTGGACTATCAGATCATTCTGTGGATAACAGAGTTGCAATTGCAGCGATTGCATTGGGAGCAGAAGTAATAGAAAAACATATAGCTTTAGAAGGTCAACGAGAAGGATTAGATATTAAATTTTCTTTAAGAGGTAAGCAGATTAAAAAATTTAGAGATGATATTGATATTGCTTATAAACTTATAGGTAAAAATTATTTTTATAGAAATAAAAGTGAACAAAAGAGTAGAGAGTTCAGAAGATCAATTTTTGTATCAAAAAATATTAAAAAAGGTGAAAAACTCACAAAAGATAACATTAAAAAAATCAGACCAGGGAATGGAGTACATCCACGATATTATAATAGTATAATTAACAAAAAAGCACCAAAAAACTTATTTAAAGGCGATCCATTAACTAAAAAAATTTTAAGTTTATTAAAAATAGATATAAAGAAGTAAATAAAATCATAGTCACAAATTAATAATTACTTAGATATGAATAGTTACCTCAAACCTTTTTTTTATTTTTTTTACGTCCAAAATTTTTTTAAGACAAAAAAAATTTATTTAATTTTTTTATTATATACATTGGGAACTCTTGTAGAAATGCTTAATATAGGGATAATTCTTCCATTTTTAAACTTCCTATTAAATCCAGAGTCAATTAATGAAAAAAGTAAATTATTTTTTAATTTTAATTCATTTTTAGTTGATAAAAACTCAAAGTATATCTTAATTTTATTAATCATATCTTTATTTTTAATTAAATCATTTATTTTAGTTATGGTTGCAAAACATCAAGCTAACTTCTTTGCTATGATGCGAACAAAAATTACAACTTATTTTTTTAATTTATATCTATCTAAAACTTATATTTATTTTTTGAATGAGAAAGATTCATCAAAAATAATCAGAAATGTAACAATGTTAAGTAGTAGTTATTCTGGTTTTTTAGAGAGGTTTTTATTGTTAGCAAATGATTTTTTTATATTTATTGGTGTAATTATTATTTTATTTATATACGACCCAATTGTGTCAAGTTTTGTATTTGTTACTCTTTTCTTTTTTAGTTTTTTATTTACTTTTGTAACAAAAAAATATTTTTTTAGTTTGGGGCAAAGTTTATTGTCATTATCATCAAACTTAATTAAAGATATTCAAGAAGCATTAGATAATATACTGCAAATTAAACTTTTAAAAAAAACAGTTTTTTTTCAAAAACAGTTTGGTGCTAAAGCAACAGATAATAGTAATAAGATAGGAACGTTAACTTTTTTACAATCTCTACCAAAGATATTTATAGAAATGATTGCTGTTATACTTTTATTTTCTGTAATTTTTTATTTGATTTATTCAGAAAGATCTCAAGAGGTAATTTTGATTACGTTAACTTTATTTGCAGTGGCTGTTATCCGAATAATTCCTGTGTCGAATAAGCTGATTTCTTTTTTAAACACTTTTAGTGCATTTACTCCAAGTCTGGAATTACTTTACACTGAATTAAATAAAGAAAAAAAAGAAAGCATAAATTATCTTGAGTATGATATAAAAAATATTGAAGATTTAGATAACATTAATATTAAAGATCTAGCATTCGGTTATGATAATAGAAAAAATCTAATTTTTGAAAATGTAAATTTATCTTTTGATAAAGGAAATATTTATGGATTAGTTGGAGAAACAGGTTCAGGAAAAACTACTTTATTAAATATTATTACTGGACTAATAAAACCATCAAATGGTTCGGTTATGTATAATAATTTTGAAATTAACGATAAAACACATAAAAAAATATCTTATGTTTCCCAAAATACATATTTACAAAATAGTACTATAAAAAATAATATAGCATTCGGTTGTAATGAGGAAGATATTGATTTTATTAAGATCGAATCATGTTTGGAACATGCAAAATTAGAACAATTAATAAATAATCTTCCTGAGGGGATTGAAACAAATATTTCTGAATTAGGTGCAAATTTTTCAGGAGGGCAAATACAGAGACTATCAATTGCAAGAGCTTTATACGCTGACTCCAATCTTATAATTTTTGATGAACCTACTTCGTCGTTAGATGAAACCACTAAAAAAGAAATATTAAACATGATATCAAAAATAAAAGAAAATAGGATCATAATAATAATTACTCATTCTAAAAAAGATTTAAATATTTGTGATAAAATTTTTAAAATTGAAAACCGAACAGTAACAACTCTAGATAATGAAAAATAAATCTCCAAAACTAATAGTAGAGATAGCAAATAGTCATAATGGTAGTTATAATTTATTAAAAAAAACTTAATGGGTGATATATCTCATGCTAAAGATGTTCAGTATTTGATAAAAAAGATTTATGAAAAAAAAAAATAAAGAAAATAATAAATTAGCTTTATTTGGTGGAAAAAAAACTATATCTCATAAATTTACTAGTTATAATTCCATTGGAAAAGAGGAACTTAAAGCGGTCAAGAAGGTTGTAAAATCAGGAGAGCTTTCTTCTTTTTTAGGAACTCATTCCAAGGACTTTTATGGAGGAAAAAAAGTTATTGAATTTGAAAAAAAATGGAGCAAATTATTTAAAGTTAAATATGCAATTTCAGTAAATTCATGGACGTCAGGTCTAATAGCCTCTGTAGGATCATTAGATATAAGCCCAGGTGATGAAATCATAGTAAGTCCATGGACAATGTGTGCATCAGCAACCTGTATATTGCACTGGAACGCTATTCCAATTTTTGCAGATATCAATTTGGAGGATTTCTGCTTAGATCCAGCTTCTGTTGAAAAAAATATAACAAAAAAAACTAAGGCAATTTTAACAACTGATATAGCTGGACACCCGTCTAGATATAACGAATTAAAAGATATTGCGTTAAAATATAATTTAAAAATAATTAGTGATAATGCACAATCAATTGGATCAAAATATTATGGAAAGTATTCTGGAACAAATGTTGATATTGGTGGTTATAGTTTAAATTATCACAAACATATTCACACTGGTGAAGGTGGAGTAGTTGTAACAAATAATAAAATTTTGTCTGAAAGAATAAAACTTATCAGGAATCATGCAGAGGCCGTAATTTCTGAAAGAAAAAGTATTAAATTAAATAATATGATTGGACATAATTTTAGGTTAGGAGAAATGGAAGCAGCAATAGGTGTGGAGCAGATAAAAAAATTAAAAAAGATTGTTAAAAAAAGACAAACAATAGCAAGCTATTTAAATTTGAGACTTGGTAAATTAAAAGGCTTAATCATTCCAAAGGTACAAAAAGGGTCTACTCATTCCTATTATATATACATGATGAGAATCGATAGAAGCATCTTAAATGTAAGTAGGGATTTGTTATTTGAAGCTTTGCAAGCTGAAGGAATACCAAATATTTCTAAAAAATACCAAAATTTACATTTATTACCTATGTTTCAAAAAAAAATTGCATATGGAGATAAAAATTTTCCATGGAGCTATAAACATGCTAGAAAAAATATAAATTATAAAAAAGGAATATGTCCAAATGCCGAATTATTGAATGATAAAGAATATATTGGTTTTGAAATGTGCAAAAGTCAACTATCTAAAAAAGAATTAGAAATGCTTATAAAAGCCTTTAATAAAGTTTGGAATAATATCTCAGAGCTAGAAAATTATAAAAAAAAAAATTATTTTAAAAAACCTAAATAATTTTTTTAAAAATTGTATTTATGTATGTAAATAAAAATATTTTAATAAGCTGTCATGATGCCGGTGCTGCAAATCTTATTTATTATTGGATGAAAAAATTTGATAAGAATAATTTTTTTTTTTATAATAAAGGACCCGCTAAAGAAATATTTAAAAAAAAAAATGTTGAGTTATCAAAAATTAAAAAATTAGATATTGATTTAATAATAACAGGCACCAGTCAATTCTCATCATTGGAAAATAAAGTAAGAATTATTGCTTCAAAATTAAATATATTTTCAATTACTTTTTTAGATCATTATGCAAATTATAAAAAGAGATTTTATTATAACAATAGATTTAAATTACCTGATGAAATTTGGAGTTTTGATATTTATTCATATAAACTTGCAAGAAAAATTTTTAAAAATGTTCTGATAAAAAAAAAAATTAATTATTTTATTTATAGTTTAAAAAAAAAAAAAATTAATTAATTTATTTAAAATTTAAAAAAAAAAATAAAACCAAAAAAAACTAAAAAAAACAATTTTTTATATTTTTCTGAACCTTTTTTTTTCAAAAATAAAGATAAGGAATTTTATTATTTAAAAAAATTCTTGGAAAGGTTTAAAGATGAAAAAAATTGTAATATTAAAATTAAGCTACATCCTTTAGAAAGTTCAAAAAAGTATAATAAATTGATAAAAAAATATAAACAAATTAATATTAAAGTATTTAAAAATTCTAAACTTGAACATTTAATTAATTGGTGTGATAAAATATTTGGTTGTCAAACTTATGCTATGATAATTGCTAGTAAATGTAATAAAAAAGTATACACACTTATGCATCCAAATCATTGTATGTTACCCAAAGGTTTAATAAAAAATTTCTAAATACTATTATGAAATATTGTAAAAATGTTTGCAGCCTGACACCAGACCTAATATTGTTTTTAACAAATTTGGTATTTGCCCCGCTTGTGTATATTTTTACTCTACAAGAGAGGTTAACTATTCAATTAGATTTAAAAAGTTAGAAAAAATATGATGATAACTACTTAACATTTGATGAGGAGATTTATTAAAAAAAATTATAAACTGAAATATTTTATCAATAATAGAATTCTTGATAATAAAAAAAGCCAATATATTATATTTGGAAAAGGAGTATAGAGTGAAATTAATACCTTACGGTAGACAAAGTATATCTCCCGAAGATATAAAATTAGTATCCGATTCTCTGAAATCAGATTTGATTACTACAGGCCCATATGTAAACAAATTAGAAAAAAAAATAGTTTCATTATTAAAGACAAAATATGCAATCTCTTGCACTAGCGGAACAGCAGGTCTCCATTTGGTATTGTTGTCTATAAACTTAAAAAAAGATGATGTTATAATAATGCCAGCAATTAATTTTGTTGCTGTTTATAGTTTATGTAAATTAATTGGAGCTAAAATTTTTTTAGCAGATGTTTCACCCGATACAGGTCAAATGACACCAGACAGTCTATTAAAGTGTATTAAAAAAAATAAAATTAAAAAGGTTAAAGCAATAGTCACAATGTATCTGGGGGGATATCCACAAAATGTAAATGAATTTTATAAAATAAAAAAAAAATACAAATGTTATTTAATTGAAGATGCTTGCCACGCTTTGGGTGCTAAATATAAAATAGGCAAAACAGCATTTAATATAGGATCTTGTGCTCATTCTGACTTTTGTGTATTTTCATTGCATCCATTAAAAACAATTACCTCAGGAGAGGGTGGCTTAATTACCACAAACAACCAAATTTTCAGAGAAAAAATTAAACTGCTAAGATCGCATGGTATTATAAAAAGCTGCCACTGGAAATATGACATTAAATTTCCAGCGCTTAATTATAGATTGAGTGATATTAATTGTGCATTAGCTCTATCCCAGCTTAAAAGAATTAAAAAATTGATCTTTAAAAGAAAAGAAATATTTAATTTATATAAAAATTTTTTTTCTTATAAAAATGATATATTGAGCCTACCCAACTATAAGGATGTTAATCACTCTTCTTTTCATTTGTTTTTAATAAAAATTGATTTCAAAAAATTGATAAAGAATAAAGACTTTTTTATTAAAGAAATGTTAAAAAAAAAAATTATGATTCAGTTTCATTACATACCAATATTTTGTTTTAAAAATATTTATAATAGTGAATTTCAAGAAAAAGAATTTCTAGGGTCCTTAAGCTATCAAAAAACTCATGTTTCTTTACCAATTTATGTTGGACTGGAGAAAAAAAAAATAATATATGTTGTTAAAAAGATTAATCTATTTATAAAAAAATATGAGATATAAAAAAAGAAACAATTAATAATAAAACCATATTAGTCAGAGATGAAATGAGACTATTTAGCTGAAACAAAATTGTAGAAAAGATTAATTAATTTTTTTTTGTTTTAAATTTTATTTCAGCTAACTTCCAATCATTTGGATAATCGATATCTTGAACCTTATTAGTTTCAATTTTAATAGCCAATCCATTTCTTCCAAAATTTAGCATTGAACTTAACCAGGTTTTTTTATTTGCAACATAAAATTGAGCAGCATCATGAAAATAACTAATAAAATCTTGTGTTCTTGTTTTGAGTATATATTTTTTATATAGTTTTGTTTTATTTTTATGTATTGAAAATGCTCTTTGAATTGGATGCTCATATTTAGTTGCACTAAACACATATTTTTTTGGATTTTTTTTTAGAAGCCCTAGGGCTTCAAGAATATATTTTTTTTGAATAAAAACTGAAGTTGGATATAAGCAAGTTACTGTAAGTACATCTTTTGAATTAGTTTTTTTAATTAAATCAATTACTACATCATGAGTGATCACAGTATCGCCGGAAAGTTTTTTATCTCTTAAAAAAGGCACTATTGCTCCTGACTTTTCTGCAATTTTTTTAATCGTATTTGAATTAGTTGAAACATATATTTTATCGAATATTTCAAATTTTTTAATTATTTTTATTGTTTTGGATATAATCGGCTCATTAATAAATTTTTTTATATTTTTGTTTTTAATTCTTTTACTTCCTGATCTCGCTGGTATTATGGCTATATGCATAACTTTTTAATGTATTTAATTTAAATTAAGTTGATATTAACATAATAATTATAAATAACAATCTATCATGACTAATCACATTAGGAATTTTTTTAAATTTAGAAATTTTAGAAAGTTTAATCTTTTGAAATTAAAAAAAATAAAACATGATAAAACAATTAATAAAGAAATAATTTTGTTAGAATTTAATTCATTCAACATAGTACACATTATTTTTTCTTATTTCTCATTTTATTTTAAAAAAAAAAATTTTCAAATAGTCTCATTCTATAGTCATATTTTGATGAGTTATAGTCTAAAGCCCACCCTAAAACAAAAAATTTTTAGAACAATTTCACCAATATTTAATTTAGGTTTTTTTGGTGTTTATAAATCTTTTGGAGTCAATAAATTTATATATCCAAAAATAAATAAATCAAATAATGTAAAGTCTGAAAAAAAATTTGAAGAAATTTATAAAAAAATAAAAATTAAAAACGATATTCTTAATATTTATATAAACAATATTTTTATTGGGGATTTAATATACGACACTTTTTTAACAAGAAATGGAAATCAAAAACCGACAATAAATTTTAAAGAAAATGATTTCAAAAATTTTTTGTTAGATTTTATAAAACTTTTTTATTTTTGGATAGATTTTTTTAATAATAATAAGGTCAAAGGGGTTTTAAGCACACATGGTTGCTACACTATGGGTATACCAGTGAGAATTGCATTACATAATGAAATATTATCTTTAGAAATAAAAGAAAATCGATTGAAGAGGCTCACAAAAAAAAATTTATTTTACTCATGTGAGTCAGAAAAATATCCCACCATGTTCCAAGCACTTCCAAGTGAAAAAAAAACTTCTGCTTTGAAAACAGCTGAGAGGCGTATTGAAGAAAGATTTAATGGAAGCAATGAAGATTTACCATATGTTACACGATCTGCATTTACAAAAAACAATAATAATTTATCTGAGATAAAACAAACTGGTAAAATTAAAGTTCTTATTTTACCCCATGATTTTATTGATGCTCCACATTCAGGAGGTTTATTTCCATTTCCAGATATGTATGATTGGATGAAATATTTAGCAAATATGTCTAATGAAATGAAGAATTATGACTGGTATTTAAAAACACACCCTAAGATGGGAGAAAAATGGGAGTGGTATCAAGAGTTTACGAGAAGACATGTTGCTGAGCTAATAAAGGATTCAAACATAATTACATTAGACCCAAATACACCACATAACAAAATTATAGAATCGGGTATTGATTTTGTATTAACTATTTTTGGAACAGCAGCACATGAATATGCATATAAAAATGTGAAAGTAATTAATGGAGGAGATACCAATCCACATTTTTCATATAATTTTAATAAACATATTTCAAATTTTGAAGATTATACTGATACAATTAAAAATTTAGAAAACTTAGATTTTAAAATAGACAAAAAAAAAGTATTAGAGTTTTACTATATTCACTATATTTATTGTGATAAAAATTGGTTCTTTGATTATGATGATTTATTAAATAGACTAGGAAATTATCATCTACAATGGACTGAAAAAGTGTACGATTATTGGATAAAAAGTAATAATTATCATGAGAATTTTGAGAATATTTTTGAAAAAAAAATTGAAAAATTCATTAAAAGTAAAGATTTAGTATTTACCTTAGACCATAATAAATATTAATGAAAAAAATAATTCAACACATGTATTTGGTGCAAACTCAACTTCTATGATAATAGCAGAAAGATTGAAAAAAAAATAATAGTTTGTTTAGATGACCATAGAAAAATAGTTAATAAGTTTAAAAAATTTACGTTACTTAATGAATTTAAAATTAAATGAAAATTAAAGCTGCTATTGTTGGATTAGGAAAAGTATTTCACAGAAGAGATAAATTTAACCAGTACACTCATTTTAGAAGTTTGTTGGCATTAAAAAAGAATTTAAAATTAGTTTGTGCTGTAGACCCAATCAAAAAGAGAAGACTAATCGCTGAAAATTATTTCAATTGTGAAACACATCATGATCTTAATATTTTGAAAAATAAAGAAATAGACCTTTTAATTCTATGCTCTCCAACTTCATCTCATCTAAGTAATTTGCTTAAAATATTAAAATTATTGAAAAAAAAACCTAAGATAATTTTGTTTGAAAAACCTGTAGGACCTTCAATCAAGCAATCCTTAAAAATAAAACAAATTTGTAAAAAAAACAAAATATTAATTTTTGTGAATTATTTTAGAGATTATGAAGATATGTTGAAAGAAATAAAGAAAATTTTTAATTCAAATTCAGAAGGATATGTAGAATTTTCTGGTAATTATATGAATAATTCTAGCCATTTCATAAGTTTATTTATGAAGATATTCGGCAAACCAATAAAAATAAAAGTAGTAAAGAAAAAAAAAATTAAAGATGATCACATATTAGATTTTAACTTATATTTTAAAAATAAAAATGTTTGCTATTTCAAAAATACTTATCATAAAAAAAATCACCACTTTTTTCGAATATCAAATAAAAAAAAGATTTTAACTTTTAATAATTTTGAACAATCATACAATATTAAATTTAATAATAAAACTAACGCTAAAAAAATTGAACTTTGTCAAAATTTTAATAAAGTATATGAAAATGTAATTAAGTATTTTAATAAAAAAAAATATTGTTTATCATCAATTGAAAATGCAATAAAAGTCCATAAAATATTATTAGTATGTCAAAAAAAAATATCAACGACATTGTGAAAACATTCAAGTTTGATTGGAAAAAATTGAGGCTCGCATAAATATGTTAAATATTCAAGAAGTCAAAAAGTTCATAATAAAAAAAAAAAATTAAAGATGCTGAATTTGCCCAATCAATTAAAGATAAAAAAGTTTACTAAAAAAGATATCACAAAAAAATATATAGGAATTTTACACGATAAAAAATTACTAAGATATAGTGATCAAAGACATAAAAAGCACAATTATAAAAGTTGTTTAAATTATCTAAATACTTTTAAGAATAGTGGCAACCTATTTTTAAAGATTATCATTAAAAAAGATTTAATTGGCACTTGTACAGTTTATATTGATAAAAAAAATAAGAAGGCTAATATTGGATTTCTTTTAGGAGATAAAAAAAATCAAAATAAAGGATATAGCACATTAATTCTAAGAAGTTTGATTGATTATCTTTTTAAACATCAAATTAATAAAGTTACTTGTGGAACTGTTAATAGTAATTTTCCTATGATAAAGGTGTGTAAAAAAAATAAAATGTTTTTAGAGGCTACATTAAAAAAAGAAAAATATATAAACAATAAATTCTATGATGTCTTAATTTACTCAAAATTTAATAAATAAAAGCAATGAATATTACAATACTAAATTATGGTTCAGCTAACTATATTTCATTAGTAAATTTTATAAATAATTTCTTAAAATTTAATGTAAAAGTATCTAATAAAACGAAAGATATCGTTAATTGCGATTTATTAATATTACCTGGAGTGGGAACCTTTGAGGGTGCAATTGAACAACTTAAAAAAAAAAAAATTGATAAAGTTTTAAAAAAAATAATTTTGGAAGGAAAACCTACAATTGGCATATGCCTAGGAATGCAGATATTATTTGAATTTTCAGAGGAGTCTAAAAAAAACATTAAAGGTTTAAGTTTTATAAAAGGAAAAACAAAAAAATTGGATCAAACAAATGTAGGTTGGAGAAAATTAGTTATAGAAAATAAAAGTTTAGATATTTTTAATAATTCATATTTTTATTTTAATCACAGCTATCATCAGATTTGTAAAAAAAAAAATATTTTAGCATATATAAAGATTAATGGTTTAAATATTCCCGCAATAATAAAAAAAAAAAATATTATAGGTTTACAATTTCATCCAGAAAATAGCCAAGCAAACGGAATTTTGTTATTCAGTTTATTAATAGAACAACTTAAAAAAAATGAGTATAATTAAAAAAAGACTAATTAGTGTCATAAATGTTTTAGAAAAAATTGCTGTGCAATCTAGATCGTTTAATGACTATTTGCCAATAGGTAGCTCTGAGATTTTAGTTGAGAATTTATCAAGATGGGGCTCTGATGAAATTCTAATACAATGTTTTGATAGATCCAAGAAAAAATTAGGTCCAAATATTAACTTATTGAAAAAAATTACAAATTTTAAAAAAGGAACTCCTCTTATTTATTCTGGCGGGATAAGAAATAGTTTTGATGCTTTGGAAATTATAAAAAATGGAGCAGATAGAATAATGGTCGGCTATTCATTTTTTCAAAAATTGAATTATGACAATTTAACTAAAATATCAAATAAGATTGGCAAACAATCGCTGATTTTATCATTACCAATAAAGATTAATAAGAATAATTTTTACATTTATAATTATGTTGATCGGAATCTTACAGATATTAAAAAGATTAATTTTGATAATTTAGATAAAATTGTTTCAGAAATTTTAATAACGGACATGTATAATGAGGGTAGTTATGATAGATTTGATACTAGAATGCTAAAATTGGCTAATATTATCAAAATTCCTTTAATTTTTTTTGGTGGAATTACCTCTCAACATAAAGTTAAAAAAATTTTAAGCCATAAAAATGTTTCTGCAGTAGGTATTGGTAATTCTTTAAATTTTAAAGAACACGCCTACCAATCATTTGTTTTACAAAATAGAAATTTTTTTAGAAAAACTAGTTATGCAAAAAAATAATAATTCAGTTTTTAATTTCTGTAAAAAATGTCTTTATAGCTGTCAACATCCATTGGGAATTGTTATTGATGAAAATGGAATTTGCTCTGGATGTAAAATCCATGAAGAAAAAAATACAATCAATTGGAATAGTAAATGGCAAGAATTAAAAAAGATTACCCAAAATTATAAATTAAAAAAGCAAAATTTTTATGATTGTATTATTCCTGTAACTGGAGCAAATGATAGTTTCTTCGTTGTTCATGTGGTGAAAAATTTGTTAAAAATGAATCCACTACTTGTGTGTTACAATAAATATTGGAATACTCCACTAGGTATAAAAAATTTATCAACATTAAGAACAAAATTTAATTGTGATATTATTTTTCAAAATGTTAATCCAATCAAGGTTAAAAAAATTACCAAAGCAACTTTATATAAATTAGGATCTATTTATTGGCATTCATTAAGTGGCCACACTGTATTTCCCGTTCAAATTTCAATTAGTTATAAAATTCCTTTAATTATTTGGGGAGCACATCAAGGGTTAGAGCAAGTAGGAATGTATTCACATTATGACAATGTTGAGATGAGCAGAAGATATAGAAAAAATCATGATTTAATGGGCGTAGAAGCTGAAAATTTAATTTCTTCATCAGACAACTTAACAGAGGGTGATATATTCCAGTATCTCTATCCAGATGACCATGAATTAAATAAGGTTGGCACAAGAGGTATTTACCTAGGAAACTTTATAAGATGGGACGTTAAAGAACAGCATGAAAAGATGATTAAATTTTACAATTATAAAACATGCAAATCTAACAGGACAATTGATTGTTATGACTACGTAGATAGTTTTAATTATATGAATTTACATGATAGGATAAAATTATATAAACATGGCTTTTCAAAAATAACAGATCAACTTTGTCGAGAAATTAGATTTAATAGAATTGATAGAAATTCAGCCCTAACAATGGTCAAGAGATATGAACAAAGAAAATCATTGTACGAGAAAAATTTTTGTGAATGGTTAAATATAAATCAAAAAAGTCTAAACTACCTTTTAGATACATTTAAAAATAATAAATTTTGGAAGCAAATAGATGTAACTAGATGGAAATTTAAAGGTCTGAGCTATCATAATGAAAATATGATATTAAGAAAAAATAGTGCAAAATTAAAATATGTTCAAAATTCAAAAATTAAAGTTGATGCAAAATATGTTACATTTGGCAAAGGTATAAAAGATTTTTAAATGAAATATTGTAAAATATGTCTTGAAAATAATCTTAGACCAAATGTTATTTTTAACAAGGGTCTCTGTCCTTCATGTTATTATATTAAGAGAAATGAAAATGAAATTTTTTGGAACAAAAGACTTGAGTTGTTAAAAGAAATTACCCAAAAGTATAAAAATCCAAATAACAAATTTGATTGTATTATTGGAGTAAGTGGCGGCAAAGACAGTATTAGACAGGCATTATGGGTGAGAGATAAACTTAAAATGAACCCTCTTCTTGTTTCCTTGTGTTATCCCCCCCAACAAGTAACCGATATTGGAACAGAAAATATCTCAAATTTAATAAATTTAGGTTTTGATGTAATTGTTTCTTCATTAGCCCCAAAAACCTGGAAAAACCTTATGAGAGAGTCATTTTTAAAATTTGCAAATTGGGCAAAATCTACAGAGCTGGCTTTATTTAGTTCAGTACCCCAAGCAGCAATCAGATTTAATATCCCTTTAATATTTTGGGGTGAAAATGTTGGATTACAAGTTGGCGATATGGCCTCTGCTTCAAAAAAAGAATACGATGGGAATAATCTAAGAAAATTGAATACACTAAATTCTGGGGATTTAAGTTGGATAAAATCCAAAAAATTTAAAACTTTAGATTTAATTCCTTACAAATATCCATCTGAAGACGAATTTAAAAAAAACAAAATTCAAATTATTTATTTAGGATGGTTTTTTAAAGATTGGTCAATGTTAAATAATGCAAAAACATCGATTATAGAAGGGCTCCATATTAGAGATAAAAAATTTAAAAATTATGGAGATTTATTTAGGACAAGCTCATTAGATGAGGATTGGGTAACATTCAATCAACTAATAAAATATTATAAATTTGGATTTGGAAGAGCCACAGAGTATTTAAACGAAGAAATAAGAGTCGGAAATATTTCCAGAAAAGAAGCAGCTAAAATTGCTCAAAAATATGATGGAAAATATTCAAACAGAATAATTAAAGAGTTTTGTGATTTTATTGAAATTTCCTCAACATTATTTTGGTCAATAGTTAAAAAAAATACTAATAAAAAATTGTTTGAAATTAAAGGTAAAACGATCAAACCTAAATTTACAGTAGGTATCAACTTTAATTAAAATGATTTTAATTTAAAAGAAAAATTTTATAAAAAATTTAATCTATTTTTAAAATCCAAGGATCAAATTTTTTCAGATAAACACCACAATATAAGAAACATTTAAGAATTTAAATTTATGTAGATTGAATATCTTTAATAGTATAGAAAAAGTTAATTTTAATTAATAAGATAATAAATTTTATGCTAAATAATAAGTCGATTCTTATAACTGGAGGAACAGGTTCCTTTGGAACAAAGTTTGTTGAAACTGTTATAAAAAAATATCCTAAAATAAAAAAATTAATTATATTTAGTAGAGACGAATTAAAACAGCATGAGATGTCTAATAAATTTAGTGAAAAAAATTATAAGTTTTTAAGATATTTTCTTGGTGACATAAGAGATGATAAAAGAGTCAAAGTAGCACTAAAATCTGTGGATTACGTAATACATGCAGCGGCATTAAAACAAGTCCCAAAAGCTGAATATAACCCATTTGAATACATCAAAACAAACGTTATAGGTGCGCAAAATTTAATAGAAAATTGTCTCGAAAATAATGTAAAAAAAGTAATTGCTCTTTCTACTGATAAGGCTGCAGCACCGATAAACCTTTATGGAGCAACTAAGCTTTGTTCAGACAAACTATTTATTGCAGCTAATAACATAAAAGGATTTGATGGTACTACTTTTTCAGTAGTAAGATACGGCAATGTTTTTGGTAGCAGAGGATCAATAGTTGATTTATTAAAAAAAAAAAATTACCAAAAAACATTTAACATCACTGATTTAGAGATGACTAGATTTAATATTACACTTGAACAAAGTGTAAGTGATGTATTGTGGTCCTTAGCAAACTCACCTGGAGGAGATATATTAGTTCCAAAACTCAAGTCTTATAAAGTAGAAGATTTAATTATGGCTTATAATGAAAAATTAAAACTAAAAGTTATAGGAGTCAGGCCAGGAGAAAAAATTCATGAAGAAATGATAACAGCAAGTGATAGTCTAAATACTATTGAGCTTAAAAAATATTATGTAATTTTACCCAATACCTTTTCAGAAGGCAAAACTCTATCAACAAGAAAATTTTATAAGAGTAAATTTAAATCAAAAAACGTAAAAAAAGGTTTTACATATAACTCGAGCAATAACCCTGATTTTTTATCTATAAAAGATTTAAAGAAATTTTTCATTTAAGTAAATTTTTTATTACCAATATTGTGATTGAAAAGTATTTTAACAAAAGAAAACATAATTCCCAATTGGGTGGAAAAGATATTAATAGAGATAAAAAAATTAATAAAAAAAATTACCCCTTAATTTCTATAATCACAGTTGTTTATAATAATTCTGCACATATACAAAAAACTTTAAATAGTATTTATAACCAAAAATATAAAAACTTTGAAATAATAGTTGTTGATGGAGGATCTAGTGACAATACGTTAAATATTATCAAGCAAAATAATAACAAAATAGATTTTTGGATAAGTGAAAAAGATAAGGGAATTTATGATGCTTTCAACAAGGGCATGACTTTTTGTAGGGGTGATTATTTAGGTTTTGTAAATTCAGATGATATATTAAAAACAAATGCATTAAAAATTTTAGTAAAATATATAAGAAAAAACCCTAAAGTAGATTTTTTTTTTGGTGCTGTTAAAAAACATTGGGGTGTTCTTTATGGTTATAAGCCATGGAAAATATATTTTTCATGGGGGTTTTATAGTAGTCACTCAACAGGGTTTTTTATTAAAAAAAAATCTGCAGAAGAAGTAGGAAATTATAACTTAAAATACAAATATTCAGCAGATTATGATTATTTTTTTAGAATGATTATAAAAAAAAAAATGAAGGGAATAGCTACGAAAAAAGAGGAATTATTTGGAATTTTCAATAGAGGTGGTTTCTCAAGTAGAGTTAAGTTTATTGATCATTTTAAGGAAGAAATTAAAATTCGGAATGATATGGTCAATCAAAGTTATTATTAGCTATACTTATTATTTATAAAACAATAAAAAACTTTAGAAGGTTAATTTAATTAGTTATTATATTTTTTAAAATTAAGAAGAGATAATTTATTAAATTTTTTTGTAAACTGAAAAAAAACTGTTTTCCTAAAAATATTTTTTTTTAAGAAGATATTTCTTTTATGAAAACCATTAGTAAAAGCAATAACTAGGGAATTTTCGTTACATATAGCCTTTACTTCATGACTTGATAAATCTTTACTTATTTCACTGCTGTTAATCATAAAGGAATTTGTATTCATAAAAAAATCTTTCATTAGTTTGTTATTTAATTTGTGCGTACCTTTAATAAAACCAAAAGGTCCATCTATTTCTGTAATTGAATGTGGTGAATAAAATATTTTTAGACAGGGCATATATCTATCTGTATGGAACAAAGTGTCCTCATACTCTCCAGGTTTTTCAGCATCTTTCAATGACTCATGCAAGTAAAATTCAGCAAAAGTGTCTACACTTCTACCAAAAATGTTTTTTGTAATTATCTTAATAATATTGTCTAATTGGGGTAAATATTTCAAATCTTTATGTAAACATTTTATTTGTACATGCTTACTATCTTTATATTTAATTCCTGAAGCATCAATTATATCGTCATTAATCCATTGAGTTGATACTTTATTGATTTGAAGTTCATCAAAATATCCATCAATTTTATTTTTTTCACCTTTATCAAGAATATCTTTGATCACAACTATTCCGTTATCAGCTAGAGAGTTAAAAATTTTATGAATATTTTTTTCAAAATCATCTTTATTAAAATATATATTATTATTATCTTTTGAGCTTTCTATAAAATATGGTTTTAAATTATTATTTTTTTGAACTAAATACTTATAGAAGCTAAAAATGATATTTCTAATAATTTTACTTTTAATTTTTATGAAATTTTGAACTCTCGGATAGTCTGAAATTATTTTATAAATTACTTCAAACCCTTTTTTAGGGTCATTTAATAATTTTATCCAATTTTTTGGTTTAACTAAAGATGATAAATGCATAAATTTAACATATATTATATGTAAAAATAATATTACTATTTAAAATATTTTAGTCAATTCGCATTAATGATAACTACTTTCTGATTATATGAAAAAAATATTAATTACTGGATCAGCAGGTTTTATAGGTTTTAATTTTGCTTTAAAACTTTTGAAGAAAAATTATGAAGTAATTGGAATAGATAATTATGATGATTATTATTCAGTAAAACTAAAAAAGAAAAGAGTACAACAGTTAAAAAAATTTAAAAATTTTCAATTTTTTGATCTAGATATAAATAATAAAATTTTTTTTGGAAAATTAAAAAAATATAATTATGCTCATATATTCCATTTTGCAGCTCAAGCAGGTGTTAGATATTCTGTAATAAATCCGGTAAAATACATTAATACAAATATATTAGGTACAATTAATATTTTAGAGTTTGTTAAGATAAAAAAGCCGATATCTACTTTTTTTGCATCTTCTAGTTCTATATATGGTGATAGTAAAAAATTTCCATTATTTGAAAATGATTCACCTAATCCAAAAAATATTTATGCATCTTCAAAAATAGTAAATGAAATTACTGCAAAAACCTTTTCAAAGAATTATAATTTAAAAATATATGGCTTACGATTTTTTACTATTTATGGAGAATGGGGCAGACCTGATATGCTTTTATTTAAAATACTTAGTAGTGCATTTAAAAAAACTATTTTAAATCTTAATAATAATGGAAAACATTATAGAGATTTTACTTATATTGATGATGTTACTGAAATTATGTATTTATTAATGAAAACAAAACATAAGATTAAATATGACGTGTTTAATGTATGCTCAAATAATCCACAGTATATAAAAACCATTATAAATAATTTTACAAAAAAATATGGAAAACTTGTTATTAAAAATATTCCAAAAAATAACCTAGATGTTTTTAAAACTCATGGTGATAATAAGAAAATTAAGAAGATCTTAAAGTTTTATAAATTTACAAGTTTTAATAAAGGGTTTTCAAATACATATGAATGGTATAAAAAGTATTACAAAAAGTTAATTGATTAATTTATTAAGCTCATCTTTAAGTCCACCAAATTTTCTTGGTAGGTCCTTTATAATAAACCATAACCATCTTGCTATAAATTGATTTCTTGAATTAAATCCATTAAATATTTCATATAAGGTTTGCTTTTCATCTGAAAAGTAATTTGCTGCATTAATTATATTAGACCTCACATACAATAAGCTAGTACACTTTGATAAAATCAATGTTTCCTTTATAGCCTCGTCACCCAAAAGATATCTATGATTTTTTCTAGAATATACCTTAAAAGCATCATTCCTATTAGACCTGTGTGTGTCTACGTATAATAATTTATCTTTATATTTTTTTTTAAAATATTCCAAATATCTCTCCTCTTCTGTACATAAAAAAATCTTATCAAAATGTTCTTTATTTAAAAGACTATCTAAATGTTTGGTTATTTGTTTTATTGTAGCCGGAAAAATATGACCTCTACTTGTCTTATAACTTGTCCCCCTAAAGTGTACGCCTATGATTTTTAAATTATTTAATGCTTCTTTTTTAAAGTAATTATCTAAAAAATTATAATATTTTTCTTTAATTGAAATTTCTTTATATTTAAATTGATTAAAATTATCTTCCAAGTGAATTTGATAGCTCATCTCTGCATGATAATCATCTCTTGATAAAATAACATTTTTGCTTTTATAAACTTCATCTATATTGCTAGATGACGTTTGATTGAAATAATATTCCCATGAGTTTTCAGTATTGTTTACTTTATTTTTTTCGTTGTAGGGACTAACATAATTACACATATCAACGACTGGAATAAAATTATTTTTTTTAGCTACCATAAGGTGATTTAAGACGAATGATAAGTAAGAAAAAATTCCTGCATGTGACGTTCTTTTAATCACATAAAATACCTTTTCAGGATTTAAGTATCCAAACTCACAGACATCAAATCCATCTTTTTTTGATAAGTTTATTGGTTTTATTATATCCTTTAAAAAAAGAGGTTTTGGACCCTCGTCTACAAGTAAGAATTTTTTAATTAGTCTTTTTATACTTTTCATTTTCATAAATTAATATATTAAATTTAATAAAATGCTTATCAAAAATTGTAGATCTTGTAGTGGAAACAAATTTAAAAAGTTATTTAGTCTTGGTAATTTAAGTTTTACAGGAAAATTTGCTAAAAACTCCACTGTCAACATTCCTAAGGCAGAATTGGCACTTGTGATGTGTGGTAATTGCGATTTAGTTCAATTAAATAATAATTTTAATCTAAGGTATTTGTACGGCCCAGATTATGGATATAGAACTGGTATCAACAAAACGATGACTGAACATATGAGGTCAGTAGTTTCTAGTGTAAAAAAAATTGCAAATTTAAAAAAAAAAGATGCAGTTTTAGATATTGCGAGCAATGATGGAACTTTATTAAATTTTTATTCTAAATCACTTTTTAGAGCCGGTATAGATCCAACGATAAAAAAATTTAGCCAATACTATAAAGAAATTGATAGCAAGATACCTAATTTTTTTTCAGAAAAAGCAGTAAGAAAAGAAACAAAAAAAACTTTTAAAGTTATCACTGCATTATCAGTTTTTTATGACATAGAAAATCCTAATTATTTCTTAAGCGATGTAAACAAACTTTTAGATGATGACGGTATATTTGTTTTAGAGCAAGCAGATTTACTATCAATTATTAAATTAAAGATGTTCGACACTATTTGCCACGAACATTTAGAATACTATTCTCATAACGTAATAATTAAATTATTAAAAAAAAATGACTTAAAACTTTTTGACTTTAAACTTAATGATATAAATGGTGGAAGCACTCAGTATTATATTTGCAAAGATAAAAACATAAAAATTAAAGTCCAAAAAAATAAGATAATGAAAATGTTAAATAACGAAAAAAAATTCAAATTAGATGAAGTAAAAACTTACGAAAAATTTTTTACAGAAACACAATCTGTAAAAAAAAAGTTAAATAAAATTATAAAAAAAATAAAATCTGAAAATAAAATTATACATGGATATGGAGCATCAACTAAAGGTAATGTATTGCTACAATATTTTAATATAAATAAAAATCATATTGATTGTATTTCAGATAGAAATCCAAAAAAAAATGGATTCTATACACCTAATACAAAAATTAAAATAGTGAGTGAGCTTTATTCAAGAAAAATAAATCCAGATTACTATTTAGTTTTACCTTGGCACTTTAAGAAAGAAATTTTACAAAGAGAGAAAAAACAAAGGAAATTTACAAAATTTATCTTTCCTTTACCAAATTTAGAAATTTACTAACAAGAGTTCTGTAGCTTTTTTTTTATTGTATTTAAAGAATAATTTTTTAATATTTTCATTTGAACAGATGGTCTTTTTTTCATCACTATTTAGATCATAGAAATGTTTAAATCTTTTTAAACCTGCTATAACCAAATCTCGATCTTGGTTTCTGTTAATAGCGTATGGCCAAAATTCGATAACGAATGGTATTTTCTTTTTAATAATTTTTTTAGATCCTTCAATTACTTTCCCCTCATATCCTTGAACATCTACCCAAATAAGGGTTTTATTCTTAATCTTATTAGCAAACTTATCTAATTTTATTGATTTTATTAATTCAAATTTAGAAGTTTTTTTTGTTATGAAACTAGCTCCACTATTTTCATTTTTTTTTGAAATTTTTAAAAGTTCAATTTTGTTACTAACAGCATTGTTGAACACTCTAATTTTATTTTCAAGATCATTAATTTTAATGTTTTGTTTTAATATTTTGTAACAATCTAATTCAGGCTCTATTGCAATTGACTCTTTGGCGTAGCCCTTATTTATAGCGCTTATGCACGTTGGTCCAATATTAGCACCAACATCAATTAATAGATCTTGTTTTCCAATAATTTTAATAACCTTTTGAAATGATTTAAAATTGTATTGTTTATTTATAAATAACTGTCTTGATATACCTCCATCATGAGAAAAAACTAAAAATTTACCTAATTTTGTTTCTATATATTTAAGTTTTGTTGATTTTTCAGAATCAAAGTGAACTAAGTCTATAATTTTAGAATATCTTCTTTTGATTGAAGTGAATATTATCTTATATAAATAAAAGTAAAATGAGAATTTTTTTTTTGAAAGAGGGTATTTTATCCATCGTAAAATTTTACGCATTCTATTATTTTAAAAATTTTTTTAGTTGTCCAACAATTCTTGAAACATCTTCTAATTTCATATTTAGATGAATCGGAAGGCAAATTATTTCTTTAGATAGATGATTTGAATTTATAATATTTCTAGATTTTTTAAATATTTTTAAATAATTTGGGCTATAGAAGCCATTTCTAGTTTCTATATTTTTTTTGAGTAACCTAGATATTACTCGA
>Ga0209709_10001443_pt1 | contig 21999 bp, 40 predicted proteins | sample ArcticOcean_MG_C_2_FD_187435 | JGI IMG/M metagenome (GOLD analysis project Ga0209709, IMG submission 187435) | Marine microbial communities from western Arctic Ocean - ArcticOcean_MG_CB4_136 (SPAdes) (version 2) | ecosystem: Environmental > Aquatic > Marine > Oceanic | place: Arctic Ocean...
GACCAATCGTATTCTCTTACGCAGAATTGTGTTACAGTAGGAGGATGCAGTGTCTCAGTGACGCAAGGAAATTAAATATGAAAAAATGGATTGTATCATTATCGGTGATTTTAGTATTATGTGGAATACGTTTCACTGACCCGTGGTTTCTAGATATGGTTCGACTGAAGGCTATGGATCAACACCAACGCAATCAAACCACACAGATTCTTGATACCACAGTTACCATAGAGATTAACAATGAGACAATCAGGCAACGTGGGCAATGGCCTTGGGATAGAGAGACTCTTGGTAATGAGATTATCAAACTCTATCAGGCAGGTGCTAGTCTTGTCGTTGTTCCCATTCTATTTGCAGACCCAGACCGTGGTGGCAAGGATGCGTTCTTTGCTGACATGCTCAAACAAACCCCCACCATCATAGGACAGATTCCTACAAATGATCGCAGTGCTTCTGGTGTGGTGCGTGGTGTTGCCTCTGTAGGAGCAGATTGGAAACCTTGGGTGTATCAATACTCAGGTGCAGTTGGTCCTATTCCAGAGTTTGCAAATAGCGCAAATGCTGTCGGTATGATGATTGTCGCTCCAGAAGCAGATGGTGTCGTTAGACGTATGCCTCTGGTAGTATCAGTTGACGGTGTGTTGTATCCTTCAATAAGTATGGAAGTCCTACGCATGGCTGCTGGCGATATATCGTTCCAGATGAAAACTGGCCAGGGTGGTGTAGAGAAGTTACGCATACCAAAGTATAAGATGATTGACACAGATGCTAATGGTAATATCTGGTTAGATTTTCAATGGAAGACTAAGACCTATCCCCTACATAAGAAGTTGCCAGACCTAACAGGTAAAATTGTTATACTGAGTATGACAGCAAGTGGTCTGGGTAGTCCTGTTGCAACCCCTGTGGGCGTCATACAGTCGCATGACCTGATTGCTGCATCACTTGCTACTATGATGACAGGACGTAACCTCACCCGTCCATTTTGGACTGATCTTGCAGAATTAGCGGTCAGTGGTGTCGGTGCCTTAATCCTAACAATTGTCGTTCTAACACTTACATGGTGGTTTGGAGCAGTGTTGTTGCCATTGTTCCTTGTTGGTTCGTTCTACGGTTCATCCTACCTGTTCACTGAATATAGCTATCTGGTGGATTGGTCATACCCTGTTCTCACCATGTTTGTGGTTTGGGCTATCTCAGCATTTCTGCGGTTTATGGAAGAATTTAGATTACGACAGCAGATTAAGAAGCAGTTTGAATATTACCTTGATCCACGACAGGTAGCCATTCTACAGAAAGACCCAAGTAAATTGAGACTTGGTGGTGAACGCAGAGAGATGAGTTTCCTATTCATGGACATCGTAGGGTTCACACCTATCTCTGAACACTACAAGAACAACGATGACCCAGAGGGATTAGTTGAATGCATCAATGACTACCTTAATCGCATGACCAATATTGTGCTTAAAAATGGTGGAACGGTGGATAAGTATATGGGTGACTGCATCATGGCTTTCTGGAATGCACCATTGGATTGCGAGAACCATGCAGAGATGGCAGTTCGAACATCTATGGAATGTGCGATAGAGACAGAGGCACTGAAGCAGTCTTTCAAGGATAAGGGACTACCAGAAATTAACATAGGAAGTGGAGTGAATACTGGAACTTGCATCGTAGGTAATATGGGAAGCGATACTAGATTTGATTATTCTGTTATCGGAGATGCGGTCAACCTTGCAGCTAGACTAGAAGCTGCAACTCGTAACTACCAGAAAGATATCGGTGGTATAGTCAACACGATATTTTCCTCTTACACGATGGAACAGTTACCAGATGATTTGAAAGGTGTAGAGTTAGATAAAATTAAGGTCAAGGGTAAAGAGGAGCTGGTGACCATATATAAACCATTCGAACCGAATACTTTTGCGTCTGGCGCAGAATATTAAAAAAAAGTGAAATATATGCGTTTTATGGGTTGACAATCTCTTGACAGTGTGTTATTATCTGCTTGTAGGATGATTGATAGGATATAAATAGTTATAATGGAAACTTACATACATACAATTATTGCGACAGGATGTTTGGCTGGAGCATATTATATCGGAAAATATGTTTCTGGTAAGAATGTTGTTAACAATATTGTTTCATCTATGTTGGAAACTCTAGAGAGGGATGGTTTTATTGCCACCGAGCTCGATAAGGATGGAGAAAAGGAACTTATCCCTGTATCAACAATGATTGCAAGTGCATTGAAAGAAGTGAAGAAGGTAAAGAAGGCATGATAATGAAGAATCTTTTAATTGGTTGCGGGATGCTCGCACTACTGACAGGTTGTAATACTACTAATCAGCAAAATGGAACCCTAATCGGCGCTGGTGCTGGGGGACTACTTGGCAGTCAAGTTGGTAGAGGAACTGGGCGAATTGTTGCAACTGGTATTGGTGTCTTACTTGGCGCAATGGCTGGTGATGCTGTTGGTCAAAATATGGATCAACCTAATACTACCACAGTGATTTACCAAAACGGTACTGCATCCGGCCCATGTGATAATATCACAAATAGCGGAGTTCGTTCTTCTTGTGAACGTGGTCTTGCTGACCGTAGGGCACATGAACAACGCCAATCAGAACAACGTGCTTATCAGTGTGCTAGATATCGAAAATGCTAAAAAACACCTTGACAAACTCTAATATGCCTGTTATTATAAAGATAATGATTGTGAAAATAAAGGATTATATATTATGACGGTAACACCCTTTCCTCAAATTGCTAAGAACTCTGCGAGTGATTTCTTAACAAAACCTTTTTATGCCCTAGTGGATAATCCTAATTTTTCTGCTAGAACCCAAGAAGCAAAACTTTTTGTCGGTATGACAGGACAAGGTAAAACATACTCTACAGCGACAGAATTTGTTCCATATCTGTTCAATAATCATGATATGGACTTAGTTATTTACACTTATCCTCTCACAGAAATTAAAGATGATAACGATTGGGTGAAAGCACAAATAAACAGTGGTGCCCAAATCGTCACTAATCCTATTGATGTCATCAATTATCTTAAACTTGGTGCTAAAGTGATCTTTCTCACTACACATCAAGGTTTTGTGGTAGGTGATAAGGGAAAGAAACTTGTTAAGTATTTACAGAAAACCTCAAAAAACTTCTCAATTTGGGTTGATGAGGCACATTCTTGGATGGTTTCTAACATAATTAATTATAAAGATACTACTGGTAATAATACACCAACTTACGAAGCTAGATTATTCAAAACTCTGGAAAAGTTGTCTATCAAGACTCCTTATATTTTTGGTCTTACTGCAACACCAAATCGTGAAGCAAAAGGTTCTGTAACTCCATATGGTGATATGAAAATTACAATTGTTAATGATTTTCCACAAAAAGAACTATTGATTAATACATCAGCTTGGTTGTCCAGTGTTGATTTTTATGATCCAAATGATATAAACATAAACTGGAACATGTGGGAGAAGATTGAAAATGCCATCATAAAGCTTTATGATGATTATTTAAAGACAGATATTAAGAAGACAATGTTGGTTGCTGTAGGTAACGATGATGCTGCAACTGGTTTGAACACTGATTATGTAAAACGCAGAATTCTTAACATCATTCATAATAATGCCCTTGATGAAAAAAGTGCTAGAACTGTTGCAGTAATGACATGTAATAATAAAGAAACAGGGACATATTCTTTCACTCGGCCAAGGGCTGGAACTGATGATGATGAGAATGAAATAAAAGAAAAATTGATTGACCAAGATGATCCGTTGCGAATTGTTATTGTCAAACAAAAGGGTAGAATGGGCATGAATATTTCCACGTTAGGTTCTCTAGTGTTTCTACGTCCAACAGATAATAAAGATAATGCGGGTGCGTTTACAGAGAGTCCTATTCAACTTATGGGCCGCCTTGTTAGATTTAATGCTGGTATTGAGAAAGAAGTTTTCACAAAGAATTATGGATATGACCTTACAGATTATGTAAAAATCCTTAATGATAAGGATAAGGAAAAACTTTTAATAGGAAACTCCATAGATATTCTTTTGCCAAAAACTGAACAGTGGATTCAAAGCAGTAGTATTTTTGCAAAAATATATGTTTCCTCTGTTCAGCAAGCAAAGGCCTGGATGCGTTCTTTGTAATATGATTAAAGAACTTCTAATAGACCAATCAGAACAACGTGCTTATCAGTGTGCTAGATATCGAAAATGCTAAAAAACACCTTGACAAACCTTAAAAACTAGTATATAGTTATAATTATGAACGGTATGCACTTATTGCCTGTGTATTATTCGACAACGAATACTCACAAGCGCAAACAGAACAAAAAGTCTGCCTCTCTTCTAGAGGCGGAGCGTCAACACGCAAAGTTTCTCAAGAAGATGGGTATTGGTACTCGTAGTTTAGTTGTATCAGAGAAACGGTTTTGTAAACCGTTGATTACAGGTTCAAGGCCTGTCGATATCACCAATAAACCTACTTATAATACAAGTATGGCAAAGAAGGAACCTAGTGTTTATACCGGCACAGAGATTATCGGTATTGCACAGATGCATAAATCTAATGCTGTTCCTGTTCGTGGTAAAAAACAGGCTGAAGAAATTTCTCGTATGAGGCGTGGATGAACACTGTAATCTTCAACGAAACCTTTAAACTTGCTCAGTCAGTAGAACCTGTTCGTGGTGCAAGAATTGCTGCCTCTGTGGTTCGCAAAGGTAAAATTGTATCTTACGGATACAATCACAAAAAGTCGCATCCCTTTCAAGCTAAGTTCTGTAAGAACAATCACGCAGTGTTTTTTCATGCAGAGATTCACGCAATAAAGAACGCATTGCAGATTATCGATGTGGATGATTTGTTGAAGTGCGAACTATATATTGTAAGGGCTAAGAGAGATAGAGATAACAAGAAGTGGATTACTGGTTTATCAAAACCATGTATTGGGTGCCAAAAGTGCATTGACTCTTTTGGGTTAAAAGATATATATTATTCTAAGGAAAAGGAAATTCAAAATGAAGCATTTTAAGAGTGATAGAGGCGCAGTTATGGTGCGTAATAACAATGTTGATAAGGCTATGAGGATTATGAAAAAGAAACTCACTGATGAAGGTGTGTTCAATGAACTAAGGGAACGAGAGTTCTATGTGTCAAGGGGTGAGAAGAAACGCCATAACCAAGCTGCAGCCAAACGGCGTAATAGTCGTAATCTTGAAAAACGGTTGATTGAACAAGGATACTAGAAAATGAAGTTGAAGGAACATGAAAATCCTTCTAAGACCTCAACCCCTCTTAAAGCAGACCATCCTATGAGTTGGTATCTAAAGTGGGCTTCATCGATGACACTTATCTTAGCTATGATTGTCACAACCAATAACCTGTATCCCTACAATATGTTTTTACAGTTTATTGGTTGTCTAGGTTGGTTGATAGTTGCAATCATCTGGAACGATAGATCGTTAATTGTTGTGAATGCGGTTGCCTGTGCAATCTTTCTCAACGGAATCTTTCAGTTTTTTCTAAAGGTATAATACAATGGCAAGAAAGAAAATCACTGCTACTACAGACAATAGTGAGTGGAAAGCACCTAAGAAACGCAAACCTCGCAAACCTATGTCTGATGAGCAAAAGGCTGCTGCATCAGAACGTCTTGCTAAGGCAAGGGCATCAAAAATAGAAAAGAACCCTAATTATGGTCAGGGAAACATTCACGAGAGTCTTCGTCATCTACCAGCTGAACATCAACTGAATCCTACTAAGGTCAAGCAATGGATCAATGTACAACAGGAATATGCTAAGTCTGAACGCTTTGCGGTTAGACAGAATGTAAAGGGTGCTATTGCAAGACTAGCTAGTCACGAAGGTTATATTCGTAATATGTTAGCATATCTTCGTCATGGTAGTTGGATTGATATGTTCTATGGTGAACAACAACAAAACATAATACGCAATAGATGTATTGCCGTTGGACATTACTGGTATGGTCCTAAGAAGGATCAACCAAAAAGAGATGTAGGTACTTTCTATAATGATATTGGATGTACCTACACAGAAGAAATGTTTGAAGAGGAAAGAGGATATGAACGACCAAGAGAAGACGCCGCCGGAGAACGTGATAAAGGGTCCGTGGCCCGTAAAAAGCGGAAGGGAAGTAAAGCTTCCTGATGAGGATATCATTGCTGTTCAACAGGATATACAGTTTGCTGGAGAGCTCTCTCAAAGTTTGATTGTGCAGATGATACATACGATGAGTGAGAACGGTATCAACATTTCTGAAAATACTTTTATTCGTGATGTGGCAATGATTATTGAGTTGGTGCAGGGCACTATTTACAGAGATATGAATCTGGCTCATCCCACACATAAGTTCATGGAAGAGTTTGTTGACCTTATTGTTAAACCAGATAATACTGTAGAGACAGAAGTTGATTTTAACACTATTACTAATCTAGTAGATTTATTAGAGGATGATAAAGATGACGACGAACCAGAAATTTCATGAACCATTTAGTCCAACAATTCTAGAGACTGAAGTGACAGAGCGATTTGTAAAAATCGTTAACGATGTATCTGATGATGTTCTTTCCAGTGAAGAGAAAAGTAAAAAGTGGGATTGGTCAGGCAAGCTTGTTGGTAAGGTGAGTAAAGAAGTTCTAATTCCTCTTACTAGTGAAGAAGACAAGGAATATCTGCTTAAAATTGTAAAACAGGGTTGTCTTGATTATCTTAATTATATGCTTCAGAAAGGTAGAAAGAATCCTTGGACTAGAATGGATTTTGCAAACTGGAATATAAAACCTACATTAGATAATATTCATCTAGATCACAGTTGGGTAGTTAGTCAGTATGCCGGTGACTTCAATCCCTTTCACCACCACAACGGAGACTTCTCTGGTGGTATCTATCTCAAGGTTCCAGTTGGAATGAATGATGAGTTGGAAGAAGATTCCAAGGACCACTATCCGGCAAAGGGTTTGATTGAATTTGCATATGGCGAAACACAGGTATTTAGGTGTGACAATGTAAAATTCAAACCAGAGGTTGGTAAGTTTCTAGTATTTCCATCTTGGCTGAAACATCTTGTGTATCCATTCTCTGTAGAGGGTGAACGGCGCATGATGGCCTTCAATGCGACAGTTATAAATAAATAAAACAAGGAACAAATTATATATGATTGATATGAACCAACAAGGATTGTATAAAATTATTATAGGACTACTAGTAATAGAAATAACACTTCATATTATAGAGGTGTGTATAGATGTATGGCCACTACTATAAAGGGTATTGACTTATTACGAATAGTATGGTAATATTATGGTATAAATGATGAAGGAATAAGATTTTGATATTAGTTGATATGAACCAAATTTCAGTTGCATCCGTAATGATGCATCTGCATATGACAAAGCAAACTAAACCCGATGAGGATATGGTTCGCCATATGATTCTCAATTCCCTACGCATGTACCGTATGAGATTTTGCGATGAGTATGGTGAGTTGGTTTTATGTTATGATTCCAAGCATTACTGGCGGCGGGATTATTACCCTGAGTACAAACACAATCGCAAGAAGGGTAGAGAATCCTCTGCTAACGATTGGGATGCTATCTTTAAGGTTCTAAATGCGGTCAAGTCAGAGCTGAAAGAGTTCTTCCCCTACAAACATCTAGAGGTCTATGGTGCAGAGGCAGATGATATTATCGCTGCACTATGCGGTGAGTTGGAGTTTGATAATGGTAAGACACTGATTCTGTCGGGTGACAAAGACTTCATCCAGCTACAGAAATATCGCAACGTGACGCAGTACAGCCCAATCACCAAGAAGTTTGTGAACGGCCTTGACCCAGATACATATCTCAATGAGCATGTTCTCAAAGGGGATAGTAGTGATGGTGTACCTAATGTCCTATCCCCAGATAATACTTTTGTTGATGGCCTTCGTCAGAATCCTCTAAGTAAAAAGAAAATTTCTATGATGGTTGAGGGTAATTTTCCGAATGATGAGGTTAAGAGAAATTATCAGAGGAACAAGAAACTGATTGATTTGAAGGAATCGCCACCTGAGTTGTTTGTAGAAATCCTCAAAGGATATGCCGATGCTCTAGAAGGTGACCGTAGCAAACTACTAAATTACTTTACACAGAAGAGGCTACGCAGTCTCGTAGAATCCATAGGAGAATTTTGATGGCAATAGATACATACACATTAGGTTTCGCTGAGATTTTGGACAAGGTTTCTAAAATCAAATCGAAAAAGGAAAAGGTTGATTTTCTGAGGAAATATCAAACTGATGCTCTTCGCATGATTTGCAAGTCATCCTTTGACCCCAATATTATTTGGGAACTTCCAGACGGCGATGTTCCTTATAATCAAAATGATGCACCAGAGGGGACAGAACATACTCTATTAGCAGGCGAAGCCAGGAAGTTGTATCATTTCATCAAGGGTGGTGATTCTACTATAAACCGAAACAAGCGTGAGATGATGTTTGTCCAGATGCTTGAGGGACTCCATAAGGACGAAGCAGAGTTGCTAATTGCTGCTAAGAATAAGTCTCTGCATCGTAAGTACAAGGGTCTGTCTGATAATGTGGTCAAGGAAGCATTTGATTGGGACGACGATTATAAACGAATCGAACACGCCCAATATCCACAGTCAAAAGGACTCGCAAACGGTTAACTTTTTTTGAGTTTTCTTTAGAATCAATGACTTAGACGCTACGATTTTTGTTGACAAACTCTGATTTTTGGTCTATACTTAGGTATACACTGAGAAAACAGAGAAAGAGATTGATATGAACAACGAAATGAACACCCTGATTGAGAACATCAAAGCAGACTACTTCAACTGGACTACACGGTGTGCTGGTGCCAAGGGTCTAGACGCCCTGACGGAAATCAACGAGAGGATGATTGCTGAGTTCAACGAGGGAATTACCTACAAGGCTGGTTCCAAGTACATCAAGGTTATCAAGGAACGTGGTGGTGTTTGGGGTTTTGTTGTCAATACCGACAACGACAAGAAGTTCAAGAAGGGTGACATTCTGAAAGCCGCCGGTTGGGCTGCTCCTGCTCGGAACTTCCCCCGTGGAAACATTCTTGAAGGTGGTTACACTGTTGGTTGGACGGGAGCTTAATTATGAAGAAGATTGCAACAATCGCTATTGAAACCATGTTTATGTTAACTCTATTTGCGGCAGGGTGGTATGCCCTCGTCGTACTTTAGGGGTTGACAAATCCTATTTCGTATGGTATACTTAGGTATAATCAAGAGAGATTGAGATATGAACTACATTAATGTCATAGGTTCCACGAAGAAGAAACGGGCTCTTGCTGAGAGTGCGGTTACTTTCTGCATCAGTGAGTTGATGCCTCGTATGCGAACCCTTGAGATTGAGATAGTTATCAAAAATCTCAATATTGAAGGTGATGCTGGTTGGTGTTACAAAGGTGACGGCAATCGTGACTTCTACATTGACGTTGATAAGAACCTTGATGATGAAGAACTGGTTGAGACTGTGTGCCATGAAATGGTGCATGTGTGGCAGGGTGCCACTCGCAAGATGAAAGACCTGCCCTTTGGTCGTAAGATGTACATGGGTAAGGTCTATGATGATACTACTGCATATGATGATGAGCCTTGGGAGATTGAGGCATATGCGATGCAGGGTGATCTGTTGGAAAAATTTAAAGAGGAATATGTGATATGACTAAGATTAAAAATTATATAATGGATATTGAAGATTTCTGTGATGGATACTCTTATGGGGGTATGAATGATTTTACCATTGATGAGGTGGTTGAGGATGTCAGTATGTACTTCAAGAGCAACGATGCAACTAAGTATGCTCGTCAGTATCTCACAGAACAGATGGGTGAAATATGAACGGATTCGAAACGCTGGTCTTAGCGTCACTACTTTCTGGTTCCATGACAGCTTCTACCGCCGTGGAAGATAACAGGTCTAGTGAATGTCTTGCTATGAACATGTATCACGAGGCAAGGAATCAAGGCACCGCTGGTATACTGGCAGTTAGCGCTGTCGTCCTAAATAGAGTTAATGACCATAGGTTCCCTGATACCATCTGTGAGGTGGTAGAACAGGGGCCTACACGGGCATCATGGCAAGACCCTATGGTTCGGTTCCCCATAAAAAATAAATGTCAGTTCAGCTGGTATTGCGATGGTAAGAGTGATGTACCACATAACAAAGTAGATTACCAATATTTTCTTGAACTGTCAACAGCAATTTTATCTTATGAACTACCCTTCCTTGATATTACAGATGGTGCCACCTTCTACCATGCAGACTATGTGATGCCGTCCTGGGCGAAGACAAAAACGAGGACTATTGAAATAGAAGATCATATATTTTATAGATGGGATTAATGAGTCACTTTAGATTTATAGAAAAAAACATTGACGTTAGTAGAATCCTGGCTGATATTAAGGATGAAGATTGGTCCGTAGCAGGAAGTCTAAAGGGTGCTACCGGGGATACGAAACCGTATGGATTCCTACCTCTCACTATGGCAGTAGTAAGGAATGCTAATGATGATCCGAAGAAGACTGAGTTACAACAGAACACTCCCATGTATTATAGCTATCCCGGTATCAGAAAATGGTTGAAGACTTATAAACTTCATCGACATTCACGAGCTGCATTTTTTAGGTTGAGGCCAGGAGAGTCATTGGGGCGACACATTGATGAAGGTGAATATTATCTAACACGGGATAGGTATCATCTATCGTTGCAAGGCACATATCTATACACAGTTGAAGATGAATCTCACCAGATTTATCCTGGCACATTTTTCTGGTTTGACAACAAGAGGGTTCATGAATCATACAATAATGGTGATGTTGACAGATTGACATTTGTATGGGATGTTCCTAAGAGTAGGAAGAATCCATAATGGTAGAAAATGTAGTATCACTAACTGACCTTATTGAGACTCGATTGCGTAAGCAACAGGAGATAGAATATTATCAGGAAACTCTAGAAAAGTTGCAGATAAGGATTGGTGAGTTAGGCCAGGAAGTAAATATCACCACTATAATTATTGATATGATTGAGAACGAAAGGGTCTTGACAATTGATGAAAAAAGAGGTAAGATACTATTATTGGATTCTAAAAAGGAAATCAAATGACATTCGATGAATATCAAGAATTTGCACGATCAACTGCAATCTATCCAGATGAGTGTAAGGTAACATATCCTACGCTTGGTCTATGTGGAGAGGCTGGTGAGGTTGCAGAGAAAGTTAAAAAACATATGAGAGATGGTAAATCTCTTGTTGGTGTTGGACTAGAACTAGGTGATGTATTGTGGTACATCTCAGCACTTGCTGATGACCTTGGTGTGACACTAGAAGAAGTTGCACAAGCAAACGTAGACAAGTTGCGGTCTAGAATGGAACGTAACAAAATTAAAGGAAGTGGAGACAATAGATGAAGTATGGCGTTGGTAAATTAGAAGAGGCTGAACTTGTCAAAGTGCCTGGGTATAATGACATAGAAGATGTCAGAGAATATGTAACAGGTCCAGTTTGGAGAAGGGGCGAAAGATTAAAAAAATGGTTGTTGCCTAAAAGAGATGACATATATGTGATTGCTTATACTTTAAATAAAAATGGTTCGGTTGTTCGTATTTTTGGTAATAAGTATGTAGAAAAATGCCCAAAGGGTGATGCTGTATCGGAATCTATTTACTTTAATAGCATTACTCTTAATGCGCCATCTAAAGGAATTTGGAACAAAAACCAATGAACATATTTTATCTAGACCGTGACCCCAAGATTGCAGCACAGATGCATTGTGATAAGCATTGCATCAAGATGATCCTAGAGAGCGCACAGATGCTCTCTACAGCGCATCGTGTAATTGATGGTGATGATTATGCTAATGAGCGTGGTCTATACAAGATGGCGCACAAGAACCATCCCAGCACCATCTGGGTTCGTTCCAGTGATGAGCATTATAATTGGATGTATAGTCTTATGCTATCACAGATGGAAGAGTATACCTATCGATATGATAAGCACCATGCTACTGAGCGTCTAATTGAACCATTGCGACTATTACCTACATCTATAGAGAATAATGGTTTTGTTGACCCGCCCATGTGTATGCCTGAATATTGCAAGAAAGATGACGTAGTGTCGTCTTATCAAAACTACTACATAGAAGAGAAATCAGACTTTGCTACATGGAAGCGCAGAGCAATGCCGGAGTGGTTTAATGCAGAGAGAGAGTTATTGGGATTACATGGGTAGGCGTTCAAGAGAAGAACGAGCTGAATATACCAAAGATTCCCTTGAGAAAAGAGTAGAAGATTTGGAACGTAAGGTAGCACTGCTTGGTGGTGATCCTCGACAATTGGAGATGGACGTATAATGCCAACATATACATTTTATAATAGTAAGACTAAAAAGCAGTGGGATGATATGATGTCAAATGATGAACGAGTGGAGTTCCTAGAGGACAATCCTCACATCAACCAAGTTCCCGGCGGGTTTGCTTTTGTTGGTGATCATATCATGGGCGTGGGCCCAAAGGTAGATGGTGGGTTCACTGAGAACATGCAACGTATTGCTGCTGCACATCCCGATTCACCTATGACTGCAAGGTTTGGTGGTAGCACACAAACCCATAAGGAAATTAAGACAAGGGACATTATTAGTAAACACGCAAAGAGAGTTGCTCGTGATGGTTTCTCTGCAAATATAAAGAAAACATTATAAGTTAGTAAAAAATACAATGCAATTTATTATAAATAGAATTGATGCAGGCGAGAAATCAAACTTCAGCACCGATGCACAGTGTCGATGGAAGCTGGGAAGTCAATCCGCCGATGCGTCAGAGAGGGGGACGGTAGTCCCTCTCTCATTTTTCAAGTGAGGACATATAATGGCTAGTGCTAAGAAAAATAAAGAAATCAATCATAACAGTCTTGTTGCAGTCAAACCCATCACTGATAATCAGAAGGTGGTGTTCGATACATTTAAGAAGGGTAGAAACCAATTCCTATTTGGTGCTGCTGGTACGGGTAAGACGTTCTGTGCGTTGTATCTTGCATTGCAAGCAGTTATGGATATGAAGACCAAATATGAGAAAGTGGTTCTAGTTCGCTCTCTTATTCCTACACGAGAGATTGGATTTCTACCGGGTGATGAGGAAGACAAGGCTGCACTCTATCAGGTGGTTTATCAGAACATGGTTCAGTTCATGTTTGAGCAACCTAACGAGCAGTCATTCAGTAATCTGTATGACCGACTCAAGGGTCAGGGAACGCTCTATTTCTTATCAACATCTTTTCTAAGAGGGTTGACATTTGATAACGCAATCATTATTGTAGATGAGTGTCAGAATATGAACTTCCATGAGCTAGATACAATCATTACTCGTGTCGGGCAGGATTCAAAGATTATGTTCTGCGGTGACTTTGATCAGACTGATTTACATAGGACAAATGAAAAAAATGGATTACATGACTTCCTTCGTATCCTTGAGGAGATGGATGAGTTTAATTGTACAGAGTTTACGATTGGCGACATCGTTAGGTCAGGGTTCGTGCGAAGCTATCTAATTAACAAAAATAAACTAGGCATAGGAATGGAATAATGAATTTAGAAAAACTCAGAGAACAACTAGAAATCGATGAAGGCGTCAAATATGAGACTTATAACGATCATCTTGGGTTTGCTACTTTTGGCGTGGGCCATTTGGTCCTTGAGTCTGACCCCGAATTCGGTCAAGAAATCGGAACGCCCGTTGCTGCCGATAGAGTTGCTGAAGCCTTCGAATCGGATTGCGAAAGCGTCTTGCGAGATTGCAACATCCTTTACGAAGACTTTGATGATCTGCCAGAAGAAGCTCAACAAGTAATTTCCAATATGATGTTTAATATGGGGCGTCCAAGATTGACCAAATTTCGTGGTATGAAGCGTGGGGTGGATTCCCGTGATTGGAATGCCGCAGCAGATGAGATGGTTGATAGCGCTTGGTATCGCCAAGTAACCAATCGAGCAGATAGGCTTGTAACGAGAATGCGAAATATAGCTACCGTATGGGGCAGCTCAACTGTTAATATGGAATAGAGCATTGCTATGGTGATATGTACGGATAAAAAATATGTCTTTGTTAAAGTGTATAAAACTGGAGGAACGTCTATATATCATGAACTGAGAAAGCATTCCAAGTCCCAGAACAATCTGGGACATATGTACCACCACGGGATAATCCCTACAGGTGTTCTACAGGATTATAATACTGCGGTGAAGTGGTTCAGACTTTCTGCCGAACAGGGGGATGTCTCTGCCCAGTACAATCTGGGACAGATGTACCGCAACGGACAGGGTGTTCCACAGGACGATAAGACTGCGGTTAAGTGGTACAGACTTGCTGCTGACCAAGGCGATGCCTATGCCCAGTACAATCTGGGTTTTATGTACGAAAAAGGAAAAGGTGTCCCACAGGATTATAAGACTGCTGTGAAGTGGTTCAGACTTGCTGCTGAACAGGGATACGCCTTTGCCCAGTTCAATCTGGGTGTGATGTATGAAAAAGGACGAGGTGTTTCACAGGATTATAAAACTGCGGTGAAGTGGTACAGACTTGCTGCTGAACGAGGACACGATTCTGGTGACCAGCGTCATGACGATTCTGGTGTTAAAAGAAAACACGATCATGTTAAATCCTCTTGGATCAAAGAAAATATATTTCTAGAATTAGGTTTGGATTGGGACAAATATTTTAAATTTGGCTTTGTAAGAAATCCGTGGGACAGAGAATTATCAAATTATTTTTTTAATAGTGGAAAATTAAAACCCCCAGAAGATATTTCTTTTAAAGAATGGTTAAATATTCGTTTACAAAAAAATGGATTTATTCGTTCTCATAACTCACCTCAATGTGATTATCTAACTGATGTAAATTATGTAGCAAGGTTTGAGAATTATGATGAAGAAGTTAAATATCTTTTTAATAGGATAGGTGTTCCTATGCCGCAACCACTAATGCACATTAACAAGACAGATCACAAACCTTATTATGAATACTATGATGATATAGATATAATGAAAGTTCATCAGTGGTACGAGAAAGATATCGAAATGTATAATTATGAGTTTGGTGAATAATGAAAATTTTAGTGATGGGTTTATCGGGATCAGGTAAGAGTACTTTTGCTGAACCATTGGCAAAGAGTTTATTCGCAACATGGATCAATGCAGATCAAGTAAGAGAAAATTATGATGATTGGGATTTCTCAGTAGAGGGCCGAATTAGACAATCACAAAGAATGAAGTATCTTTGTGATGGTGTCGTCATGGCTGGTGGAGTTGCAGTTGCAGACTTCATTTGCCCTACAGAAGAAACACGCAAAGAGTTTAACGCTGACTTTATAATATGGATGGACACTATTAGTGTTGGCAAGTATGAAGATACTAACAAGATGTTTTTACCCCCAGATAGGTATAATGTAAGGATTTCAAAGTGGATAGACGTAAACCAACTGTACAAATGCTTGGAAGATATCAACCATGGCATGAAGGACACAGAGAACTTTTCAAGAGAGCTCACGCAAAGACTGGCCAAGTTGCAATAATGGTTCGTGACACTGGTGAGGGATGGTTTGACCAACCCTCTATTATTGATGATCTTAAAAATCACGGATATGAGTATGATGTAGATTATATCATTATGCACGTTCCCAATATTGTGAATATCACTTATGGTCGAGATGTTGGTTATAAGATTGAACAAGAACATCTAGGCAAAGACATTGAAAAGATTTCTGCAACAGAAATAAGAAATACACAAACTTAGGAGAATAGTTATTATGGAAGTTAATTATGCGTTAAATACGATATTCTTTTTGATATCGGGTGATACGCAGTGCGTATCAAGAATTTATGAGTAAGTAGGGGTAATAAAAATGTTTAAACATGTACCAGTGAAGTTGCAACCTATAACGGCAACAAACCTAGACGGTGTACGACTATACGCTACACCAGAGGGTAACAATTACCCATCAATCACAACAGTCCTATCAGTGCGTAACAAAAAGGGGCTGATGGAGTGGCGTAAGAGGGTTGGTGAGGAAGTTGCTAATCACATATCAAGAACTGCTGCTGCAAGAGGCACAAAAGTTCATCATATGTGTGAAGACTACCTCAACAATAAATATTTAGACTGGCCAGAGGAGTGGAAAGAACATAAGAAGAATTTTCTTCCATACTGTATCTTCAGTCAGCTAAGAGAAAAGGCACTATGTAATATAGATAATATCTACGCACAAGAAGCAGGACTCTATAGTGATAAATATAGAGTAGCAGGTAGGGTTGATTGTATTGCTGATTACAAAGGTGTACCGTCTATTATTGATTTCAAGACATCAACCAAAGAGCGCAAAGATGAATGGAATGAAAGTTATTACATTCAATGCTCAGCATATGCAGAGATGTTTGAGGAACGTACAGGCACACAAATCTCACAGATAGTAATTTTGGTGGTAACAGAGGATGGAACAGTCCAAGAATTTATAAAAGAAAAGTATGACTACCTAGATGCTTTAGTAGAAACAATTGCAGAATGGAACAACCAACGAAAAGCTTTTCATTAGAAAACATAAGATAAAAAGGTACTTGATTTTTTAGTTTCTATGTGTTATAAATAGAGTACAATTTGATGATGCGAATTGAAAACAGAACTGGACGGGGGTGCGATACCCCCCGCCTCCACCAAAAGGAGATTGTTATGAAAACAGAAATATCTGGAGATTCAGATGAAGAATCCTCTAGTAAAAAAAATATCGGTATTGATGTTTAAAGTATATATCACATGGAGCATATTTGCTGATATGATATTGATTGCAGGTATAATTGCTTTACTTCTTGGTTATGGTAAAATCTCTTTTTGATGGGGGCGATATTAGGTTCGACAGGCTGAAATAGATGAGTGGAGAATTGTCGGATGACTGCGTAATTGGTCAAAAACTATAGATGCTAACGATAATGCATACATTGGGGATTATGCTCTAGCAGCATAATCTTTCGGGGTTCGGTGGGTTCCTTGCAACAGAATACCCACCATTAACTTGGTGTGATAAAAATATTACACTTTCATAAAACAACATGTTGGTTGATTATTTCCTTAACAAACCCCGTTCCATATGGTAACATAAGCTATAATGAGAAATCAAGGAAATCTAATTTTAATATAAATTAAAAAAGTGGGTTGACAAATACATATTGCTATGTTACACTCTATAAACAATGTCACTGATGAGTCTGTGAAATCCAGACGAAACACTTTGTGTCTGACAATGTTGTCTAAACTATCATCTTTGAAAGGATGAATTATAATATGGCTACTACAACTACAACTACGCAGGCAACTAAGGTTATTGCCGCTCTTGAGAATGGTTCTGAACTTACTGCCAAGCAGATTGGAGCACGTTATGGTGTTAAGAATCCTCGTGCTTTGATTAGTTCCCTTCGTATGCAGGGTTATCCTGTATACCTCAATAAGCGTTCTAGCACGTTTAATGGTGAGACTACGACTTACAACAAGTATCGTTTGGGTACTGCATCACGAGCTGTGATTGCTGCTGGTTATCAAGCCTATTGCGTAGGTTAATCTAACAATGGGTTGTGCCATAATACACACGAGAGGGGCCACGGTTAGCCCCTCAACTTAAAAAAAGGAGAAAATGACGAATGAAGAAACTTATTATCGGAGTTGCACTTGCAACCAGTATTTCGACAGTTGCACTTGCAGCTGAAGAAGCAGTAACACCTGTTTTGTCTAATATTGATATGTCTTTCGTGACAGACACAAAACGTAATACAACTCAGGGGACGACAGATACGAAGTTTGGTGTTGTCGCTGGAGTGAAGGGACTTAATTTGTCACTTCTTCCAAAGTATAGTTGGACGGATTCAGAAGTATCAAACGTAGAGTTTGGTGCAGGGTATACAGTTAAAGTGAATGATACTATAAGTATTGTACCTTATGGTGAGATTAATACTAACCGAGATTTAGATGTTAGTAGTAAGATCATCGGCATTAAGACTAAATTTAACTTCAACTAAAAACTGAGACTAAAGGTTATGGGGGTTCCTTTCAAAAACCCCCATTTATTTAATGGAGTATAACTGGTGCTAAATACATCAAAGACCTTCTCAATGAATATTGAGAACATTGCCCTAGAAAAGAACATCACTCATATGGAGGCAGTCCTTGATTACTGTCAACGTAATGACCTTGAACCTGACACTGTAGGCAACCTTATTTCCAAAAGTCTCAAAGAGAAGATTGAGGCAAACGCTCGTGACTTGAACTTCTTACCAAGACAAGCACAGCTCCCCATTTAATCTATGGAACCGATTGACGTATATCTTATGTATTGTGCGATGAAGGCTCACTTTGGTAAGGGTAAATATGACTTTGTGGAATACAGAGGTAAGACCCGCATCAAACGTGAAACCTTCTATAAGCGTAAGGACAGATCGTTCTTCGTGCGTCTTTCACGCAAGTATAATTCAGAGTTAGAAGTTAAGAACTACTTAGTGGCTAACTTCATCAAGGATAAGAAGGGTTACATTGCTAACTTCAATGATGAGAACTATGAGTCGTGGAAGTTAAAACGTCAGGGGTTTTTTAAATTGTTTGTGGTGGAGATGTTGCCTCTGGTTAAATCGTTTGAGAACTTATTTAAGGTAGAGAAAAATCAACACCCTAAATTAATGAAGGAGTTTCTTGGTAGTCGTGTCTCTCTGGAGACTATGATTATATTGCAAGAGTTGGTTAGTTATGAGAAAACATGGGATAAACAATTAGAGGATGATATTATATGGCCTGAGTTAAAAAAACTTATGAATGACTACAAAAGGTTCTTGATAATTGACCAAGAACAGTATAAAATAAGACTATTGAAACTAATAGAGGAGTCCAGTTAGATGGATCAAGTACGGGTAGAAGGGTTCTTTGAGGCACGGTGCCAGGAACTTGAAAATGAAGTTAAGGCATTGGTATGGAACAATGCAGAATTAGATGTTAAGAACAAGGAATTGTTTGAGCGAGTTGAGAAACTTTCAAATCGACAACCAACTTGGCCTAAGGGTTATAAGGTTCGACAGTCTAACGCCAACAGGTAAATGGTAGAGTAATTAATCCGGCGTAGCTCAACGGTAGAGCAATTGCTTTGTAAGCAATAGGTTATGGGTTCAATTCCTATCGCCGGAACCATTTCTAAGGATGTAATATGAAAGTAAGATTGATTTCACATACACAACCTGATAACATTATCGGTGTTGATGATGCACAGGAGCTTATCGCATACTGTGCTAGAGTATCTAATCCAAGCAATCAGAACAATAAGGATACAAGTGATAAGTTAATCAAGTATCTCATTAAACACAAGCACTGGTCACCACTAGAGATGGTCAATGCTTGTCTTGAGATTGAGACAACGAGAGATATTGCACGGCAGATACTACGTCACCGCTCGTTCTCGTTCCAAGAGTTCAGTCAACGGTATGCTGACCCAACAATAGACCTAACTTATGAGACAAAGGATGCAAGGTTTCAAGATACAAAGAACCGACAGAACAGCATTGACTTTGACCCTAATAATGAGAAACAACGCCGTCTAAATGAAGACTTCCGTATCAAGCAAATGATTATATGGAGAAATGCAGTTAAGACGTATAAGTGGGCTATTAATAAAGGGATTGCAAAGGAACAAGCACGGGCAGTACTGCCAGAGGGTATAACTGTATCCCGCATGTACATGAACGGTACACTGCGCTCATGGGTACACTACATTGACCTACGCAGCGACAACGGCACACAGAAGGAACACAGAGAGATTGCTGTGGCCTGTGCCCGTGAGATTGCAACAATATTCCCATTGATGAGTGAACTATGAAAACAGTAGTTCTTGGTAATGGTGAGTCACGCAAGTGGTTCAGTGATAAACAGTATGAAGTGAATGCTGTCATATGGGGATGCAATGCAATCTATCGTGATGTGATGGTGGATAATCTAGTAGCAGTTGACTATGGTATGCAGCAAGAGATATATGACTCAGAATACTACAAGGACATAGAGTGCCACTTCGCAAACTGGTCAGTTCTTCCATCTGAGGTAGCAGATGTATTCTTCATGGGGTATGACATTCCAGCGGAGTTTATACACAGGAGCAAGCATCAATACGACCATTGTGTGATATCAGGTAAAGACCCTATTACACTACATGAGAGGATTGAGGCTGCAATTAAAATGCATCCAGAATTAGACATGAAAGACCTTCAGCTGAAGATGGAGAAGGATGTTGGTGTCTGGATTACATATGTCAATGAAAATGACAATATAAATACCATTGACTTTCCTATTGGATGGTCAGCGGGTAACACCGCTATGCACCTTGCATGTCAGCAAGGTGCAACAGAAATTTATATACTGGGGTTTGACCTATCATCATACGATGAGCCGTTGAACAACTTATATAAAGGGACAGATAATTATCTGCCCAGTGATGCAAGAGGTTTTAATCCAGTTAATTGGATTAACCAAATGCAAACTGTTTTTAGAGAGTTCAAGGATATTACGTTTTCTTGGGTAGATGCCAAAGAGGAATTTATTCAAGAAAATAATCTAGGATACTTGACAAAAGCAGAGTTTTGTGATACATTACATATACGATAACAAATAGCATATATTCACATAAGGAGATACATATGTCGTTAAGTACACTAAGAAAGTCCAGTTCATTGGATAAACTGCTCGGTGCAATCCAAGCAGAAAACGCCCCCCAAGATAAGAAGTCTTATGCAGATGACCGTCTATGGAAGCCTGTAGTAGATAAGACGGGTAACGGTTATGCCGTTCTTCGTTTCCTTCCAGCAGTAGAAGGTGAAGACCTTCCTTGGGCAAAGGTCTGGAACCATGCGTTTCAAGGCCCTACTGGACAGTGGTATATTGAGAACTCTCTCACCACCGTTGGTCAGAATGACCCCGTATCAGAGATGAACTCTGCATACTGGAACTCAGGCGTAGAGTCTGACAAGGAGATTGCTCGTCGTCAGAAGCGTAAGTTGCAGTATTTTGCAAACATCCTTGTTGTTGAAGACCCCACTAATCCACAGAACGAGGGCAAAGTTATGCTCTATCGCTTTGGTAAGAAAATCTTTGATAAGTGTATGGAATCAATGCAACCAGCATTTAAGGATGAAACTGCTGTCAATCCTTTTGACTTCTGGGCAGGTGCGAACTTCAAGTTGAAGATTCGTAAGGTAGACGGTTATTGGAACTATGACAAGTCAGAGTTTGAAGCACCATCTGTTTTGTTTGATGATGATGACAAGCTAGAAGAGGTTTGGAAGAAGGAGTATCCTCTCTCAGAGTTTACTGGAGCTTCTAACTTCAAGTCATATGATGAACTGAAGACACGATTGAACGCAGTTCTTGCAGGGACTACATCAGTAGGAACTGCTGCAGCAGTGATGGAAGATGCGCCGTGGGTAGAACCCAAGGTGGATACAAAACCTTCTCCCGCACCCACTGTTGATAATGATGAAGGAGACACTATATCATACTTTGAAAAGTTAGCTAACGACTAAGAGATTGGGGGGGATTTATTCCCCCCTTTTTTTATCGCTGCATGTAAGGATGACCAGTGTTCAAGTTTCCATATATTGTATAGGCTAGTGGATACTGACTACCGCCTTGATTAATGGAATTATCAGCTGCGATGGAATTGAGGTTTTGACTTATATTAGTAATTGACATTCCTTTCTTCGCATCTGTGAGAAGGTTGTGGGCGTCTACTAGCATCTTGGCTGTAACTGCTCTAGAGTCAGTTGCCGCCCGTATATTCGCCGACTCCACGGCGCTGAAGCCTGAAATATTTGCCCTTACGCCGCTATTAAGTACGGGCGCGCGGGGCGGCAAATGCCTGAATGGTGAAA
>Ga0209709_10001444_pt1 | contig 21998 bp, 26 predicted proteins | sample ArcticOcean_MG_C_2_FD_187435 | JGI IMG/M metagenome (GOLD analysis project Ga0209709, IMG submission 187435) | Marine microbial communities from western Arctic Ocean - ArcticOcean_MG_CB4_136 (SPAdes) (version 2) | ecosystem: Environmental > Aquatic > Marine > Oceanic | place: Arctic Ocean...
AAGCTGGAGATAACATTGGTGTATTATTAAGAGGTGTTGAAAGGGAAGATGTTGAAAGAGGGCAAGTTCTTTGTAAGCCCGCTTCAGTAACTCCACACACTAAATTTGAGGCTCAGGCTTATATTCTTAAAAAAGAAGAGGGTGGAAGACATACACCTTTCTTTACAAAATATAGACCTCAGTTTTATTTTAGAACAACTGATGTAACAGGTGAAGTTGAATTACCAGCAGGTACAGAAATGGTTATGCCTGGTGATGATGCTAAATTTATTGTAAAATTAATCACACCAATCGCAATGAGTGAAAAATTAAATTTTGCTATCCGTGAAGGTGGAAGAACAGTTGGAGCTGGAGTAGTAACAAAAATTGTAGAGTAAACTCTATAGGAGTGTAGCTCAATTGGTAGAGCGCCGGTCTCCAAAACCGGAGGCTGAGGGTTCGAGTCCCTCCGCTCCTGCCAAAAAGCTATAAATAATTATGAAAAACCCTTTAAAATTTATTCAAGAAGTAAAACAGGAAGCTTTTAAAGTAACTTGGCCGACTGGAAAAGAAACTATTCAAGGATCATTAATGGTTTTTGCAATGGCCGTTGTTGCTTCTTTATTTTTTCTACTTCTTGACCAAGTTTTAAAATTTTTACTTGAATTACTCCTTAAAGTGAGCATCTAATGAAAAACTGGTATATAGTTCAATCACATTCTAGTTTTGAAAATAAAGTAGCAGGATTAATTAAAGAAGAAGCCCTAAAAGCTAAAGTTTCCGACAAAATTGAAGAAATTGTTGTACCTACGCATGATATTACTGAAGTTAAAAGAGGTAAAAGAATTCAAAGGAAGAAAAAATATTTTCCTGGTTATGTTCTTATAAAGAGTGAGATGGACAACAGCATGTATCATATGATTAAAAATATTAAGAGAGTTAGTGGATTTTTGGGATCCAAAGGTATTCCAGTACCAGTTTCCGATAAAGAAATTGAAAAAATTTTAGGACAAATAAAAGATGGAGTTGCACAACCAAAATCTGCTATAGAGTACAGCGTTGGTGAAAAAGTTCAGGTTATAGATGGACCTTTTGCATCATTCAATGGAATGGTTGAAGAAATTGATGAAGATAAATCTAGATTGAAAGTTTCTGTTTCAATATTCGGAAGACCAACGCCTGTTGATTTAGAATTTAACCAAGTGGAGAAAGCAAGTTAATGGCACCCAAAAAAGAAATTAGTGGTTACGTAAAATTACAAATTAAAGGTGGTCAAGCTAATCCTGCGCCACCAGTTGGTCCGGCATTGGGTCAAAGAGGAATTAACATAATGGAATTTTGTAAAGCTTTTAATGAAAAAACAAAAGCATTTATGGGAAAGCCTGTTCCAGTGGTAATTACAGTTTATAAAGATAAAAAATTTGATTTTATTATTAAATCACCACCAGCTTCATATTTTATTAAAGAAGCTGCAAAATTAAAAGGTGGTTCAAAAGAACCTGGTAGACAAATAGTTGCTTCTATTACCAAAAAACAAGCTGAGGAAATAGCAAAAAATAAAATGGCAGATTTAAATGCACACGATTTAGAACAAGCTGTTAAAATTATTAAAGGTTCAGCACGATCAATGGGCATAGAGGTAAAAGAATAATGTCTTCAAAAAGATTTAGAAAATTACCAACAAAAACATCAGAATTAAATTCTGAAATAATTGAAAAATTATTACCTGAAATCAAAAAAAATTGTACTACTAAGTTTGATGAATCAGTTGATTTAAGCTTTGAAATTAACAACAAGCAAAAAAAAAGTGAAATTAATATAAGAACAGTAATAAATTTACCTAGTGGTTCTGGAAAAGAAGTTAAAGTTGCTGTTGTCTGTGAAGACACAAAAGTACAAGAAGCGAAAGATGCTGGTGCAGATATTTTTGGTAGTGATGAATTTATTGAAAAAATAAAAAGTGGAGAATTAAATTTTGAAAAATTAATTTGCACTCCTGGAATGATGATTAAGTTATCAAAACTTGGAAAAATTTTAGGCCCAAAAGGTTTAATGCCTAATCCAAAATTAGGATCTGTATCTGACAACATAAAGCAAGCAGTAAAAGATGCAAAATCAGGCCAGGTTGAGATTAGAAATGATAAAGATGGCAATATAGGATTAAGTATTGGCAAAAAATCTTTTCACGATGACCAACTATTGAAAAATTATTATGCAGTTATAGATTCTCTTGAAAAAGAAAAAGCAAATAATACTTTAAAAGGTGATTTAATTAAGAATACCTTTGTTACATCTACTATGGGTGTGTCGTACAAGGTTAAGTTAGGAAAAAATATATAGTTATGATGAACAAGGAACAAAAAAAAAATTACATAAGCACAATTACATCTCAATTTGAAAATAGCAAAGCTGTCCTAGTAACACATTATCAAGGTTTAACCATGTCTCAATTAGACGAATTAAGATCTCAAATGAGAGAGCATGGAATACAATTTAAAATAACAAAGAATAGAATTACAAAACTTGCACTAGAAAAAACAAAGTGCAAAGATTTATCTAATCTATTCACCGGACCCACAGCTGTGGCATTTGGTGATGATGCTATAATCTCTGCAAGAATTTTGTCAAAGTTTTCCAAAGAAAATGGTAATCTTAAGCTTCTTGGTGGAATTATGGGTAAAGACATTTTGGATCAAGCTGGAGTTCAAAATGTAGCGAATTTACCAACACTTGATGAAGCAAGAGCAAAAATAATAGGAATTTTAGCAACACCGCCATCAAAATTAGTAAGTATTTTACTTGCACGTTCTGAAAAAATGAGTACTTTGTCAGCAGAAATTTCTGAAAAACAACCTAAAGAGTAAAAAAAATATGCCTGACTTAAACAAAATTATTGAAGACTTATCAAATTTAACTGTTGTTGAAGCTGCTGAACTATCTAAACAACTTGAAGAAAAATGGGGTGTTACAGCTATGACTGCAGCAGCACCAGCAGCAGCTGGAGCAGCCCCAGAAGAAGAAAAAAGTGAATTTACTGTTATGCTGATTTCAGCAGGAGATAAAAAAATTAATGTTATTAAAGAGGTTAGGGCAGCAACAACTTTAGGACTTAAAGAAGCAAAAGACTTAGTTGAGGCCGCACCTAAAGAAGTTAAAGCAGGTCTTAATAAAAAAGATGCTGAAGAAATTAAGACGAAACTAGAAGCAGCTGGAGCAAAAGTAGAACTTAAGTAATTTAATAGAAAGAATTTTATTTACTGGTTAAGTTTATTAATTAGTAAAGCGTTATAAATGCAATTATCTTTTACAGAAAAAAAAAATATAAGAAAAAACTTTGGTAAACTCAAGGAAAGCTTATCAATTCCTAATCTTATTGAAGTACAAAAAAATTCTTATAAGCAACTAACTGAATATAAACCTGATCAAGACGAACAACTAATAAAAGGTTTTGATAGAGTATTTAAAAGTATATTTCCAATTGAAGATTTAAATGACAAGGCAACTCTTGAATATATTTCTTATAGATTAGAAAAACCTAAGTTTGATACTGAAGAATGTATTCAGAGAGGTTTATCTTATTCTTCAGCTCTTAAATGTATTTTAAGATTAGTTGTTTATGAAATAGATCAAGAAAATAACACTAAAGATATTCTATCTGCAAAAGAACAAGAAGTTTATATGGGAGAAGTCCCAATGATGACAGATAGTGCAACATTTATTACAAATGGCGTGCAAAGAGTTGTTGTTAATCAAATGCACAGAAGTCCAGGCGTTTTCTTTGACCACGACAAAGGAAAATCACATGCTAGTGGTAAACTCCTTTTTAATTGTAGAGTTATTCCTAATAGAGGATCATGGCTTGATATAGAATATGATGTTAAAGATTTTTTATATTTTCGAATCGACAGAAAAAAAAAAATTTTTATTACAACTTTACTTTTGGCATTAGGCTATTCAATCAATGAAATAGTTAACGAATTTTATGAAAAAGAAAATTATTCTTATGATTCAAAAATTCATAAATGGAAAACTAAATTTAATCCTGAAAATTACAAAGCAAAAAACTTTTCTGAAGAAGTTGTTGATGCTAAAAATGGAAAAGTAGTCATAAAATTAGGAGAAAAAATAAACTTCCTAAATGCTAAAAAACTTTCAAACGATGGGTTAAAAGAGATTTTTGTTACTAACGAATCTCTATATGGAAAATTCCTGCATAAAGATATTATAATTAATGAAGAAACTTTAAAAATTGGAACTGAATTGAATGAAACATTACTTCAGAATATAATTGATGCTAAAATTTCAACAATAGAAATATCAATTACTAATTCAATTAATAAAGGTCCTTATTTATTACAAACTATTTTAAATGAAAAAAATCAAACAAAAAGTGAAGCCATTACAGAAATTTATAAAGTTTTAAGACCTGGGGAGCCTCCCACTTTAGAGATTGCTACACAAATTTTTAACAATCTATTTTTCAGTTCAGATAGATATGATCTTTCCGATGTGGGCAGAGTAAAAATGAATTCAAGATTAGATTTAAACTGTTCAGACAAAATTACTATTTTAAGAAATGAAGATATTTTAGCCATCATAAAGAAAATGTTAGATTTGCGAGATGGTAAAGACGAAGTAGATGATATAGATCACCTTGGCAACAGAAGAGTTAGATCCGTAGGCGAATTAGTTGAAAACCAAGCGCGTATTGGAGTTTACAGAATGGAAAGAGCCATTAAAGAAAAAATGACGACTCTTGATGTAGAGTCTGCAATGCCACAAGATTTAATTAATGCTAAACCTTTGACTATTGCTTTAAAAGATTTTTTCGCAAGTTCACAACTTTCACAATTTATGGATCAAACAAATCCATTATCTGAAATTACACACAAAAGAAGAGTATCTGCCTTAGGTCCAGGAGGTTTAACTAGAGAAAGAGCAGGTTTTGAAGTTAGGGATGTCCACCCGACACATTATGGAAGAATTTGCCCAATTGAGACACCTGAAGGTCCAAACATTGGTTTAATTAATAGTTTATCTACTTATGCTAAAATTAATAAATATGGTTTTATAGAAAGCCCATATAAAAAAGTTAAGAATGGTGTAGTAGAAAATAAAATTGAATATTTGTCTGCAATGGAAGAAACAAAATACACAATTGCTCAAGCAAATTCTAAAGTTGACCAATATGGAAAAATTACAGAAGAGTTAGTTTCCTGCAGAGAAAATCTAAACTTTGTTTTATCAAAATCTGAAAATATTGATTATATTGACGTTTCCCCAAAACAATTAGTTTCAGTAGCTGCTTCATTGATTCCATTTTTAGAAAATGACGACGCAAACAGAGCTTTAATGGGATCTAACATGATGAGACAAGCTGTACCCTTGCTTAAACCAGAATCTCCACTTGTTGGCACTGGAATAGAAAGTGATGTTGCTTTAGATTCTGGAGTAACTATTGTTGCTAAAAGAGATGGCGTTGTAGATAAAATTGATGGAAAAAGAATTGTTATTAAAGCAATAGATGAAACTGATTTTACTAAATCTGGTGTAGATATTTATAATTTACAAAAATTTAGAAGATCAAATCAAAATACATGTATTAATCAAAAACCTTTAGTAAGAGTTGGTGATAAAGTTATCTCTGGAGATATAATTGCAGATGGTCCTTCTACGAAGTTAGGTGAACTTGGTTTGGGGAAAAATGTAACAGTAGCATTCATGCCATGGCAAGGTTATAATTTTGAAGACTCTATATTAATATCTGAAAGATGCGTTACAGATGATGTGTTTACATCTATACATATTGTTGAATACGAAGTTATGGCCAGAGATACAAAGCTTGGTGAAGAGGATATTACTCGAGATATTCCAAATGTTAATGAGGAGTCACTTAAAAATTTAGATGAATCAGGAGTTGTTTATATTGGAGCCGAAGTTAAAGAAGGTGATATTTTAGTAGGTAAAGTTACTCCTAAAGGTGATTCAGCTTCTGGACCAGAAGAAAAATTATTAAGATCAATCTTTGGAGAAAAAGCTATTGATGTGACTGATACATCGTTAAAAATGTCAAGAGGTAGTAGTGGTGTTGTCATTGATGTCAGAGTTTTTAATAGACATGGTATTGAAAAAGATGAACGATCAATAACAATTGAAAGAGCTGAAATAGAAGTAGTTCAACAAGACAAGATTGTCGAAGAGGAAATTTTAGAAAGAAGCATTAAACAAAGAGCAAATCAAATTCTTAATGGATCAATTATAAATAAAAAAATAAAAGAATTACAGCAAGGATTAAAACTTGATTTTGATGCAATTAATAACTTAAATATTTCAGATTTATTTAAAATTACTGTAGGTGAAGCTAAAAAAGAGCAATCACTTCTTCAGCTAAAGGATCAATATAATAAAGCAAAACAAGACATTTTAGAAAGATTTGAAGATAAAGTTTTAAAAATAAGAAGTGGTGATGATTTACTACCAAGTGTTATGAAGATGGTAAAAGTTTTTGTTGCGATTAAAAGAAGACTAAGACCTGGTGACAAGATGTCAGGCAGACATGGTAACAAAGGTGTAGTGAGCAAAATTGTTCCAGTTGAAGACATGCCTTATAGAGAAAATGGGAAACCTGTTGATATTGTTTTGAATCCTCTAGGTGTACCAAGCCGTATGAACGTAGGACAAATTTTAGAAACTCACCTTGGATGGGCCTGTAAAGAATTTGGAGATCAACTTCAAAATTTAATTACCAAAAACCAAAAAAAAGTTGAAAAAACAGAAAAAATTTCTACTTTTTTAAAATCTATCTACGGTAAAGAAATTTTTGATAACACGTTAGAGAAATTAAACAAAACTGAATTTAAAGATTTATGTGAAAATCTTCAAAATGGTATACCAATAGCAACACCAGTCTTTGATGGTGCAAAAGAAAAAGATGTTACAAATATGCTTGAACTAGCGGGCCTACCTCCTTCTGGACAAACATTTTTATGGGATGGAAGAACAGGTGAAAAATTTGACAGACCTGTAACCGTTGGAATTATATATATGCTTAAACTTCATCATTTAGTTGAAGACAAAATTCATGCAAGATCTACAGGCCCTTATAGCTTAGTTACTCAACAGCCTTTAGGTGGAAAAGCACAACTTGGCGGTCAAAGGTTTGGAGAAATGGAAGTGTGGGCACTAGAAGCTTATGGTGCTTCGTATACGTTACAAGAAATATTAACTGTTAAATCTGATGATGTTGCTGGAAGAGTTAAAGTTTATGAAACAATTGTCAAAGGTGAGGAAAATTTTGAGTCAGGAATACCTGAGTCGTTCAATGTGTTAGTTAAAGAAATAAAATCTTTAGCTTTAAATGTAGAATTAAATTAATATGAAAAAAGAATTAACAGAATTATTTAAAAATACAGAAATTTCACAAGCTCAGAATTTTAATAGTATTAAAATTACTTTAGCAAGCCCAGACAAAATTAAATCATGGACCTATGGAGAAATTAAGAAACCTGAAACTATTAACTACAGAACATTTAGGCCCGAAAAAGATGGTTTATTTTGTGCTAGAATATTTGGTCCAATAAAAGATTATGAATGTTTATGTGGAAAATATAAACGAATGAAATTTAGAGGAATTATTTGTGAAAAATGTGGTGTTGAAGTTACAAAATCAAATGTAAGAAGAGAAAGAATGGGTCATATAAATTTAGCAACACCTGTTGCCCATATATGGTTTTTAAAATCATTACCTAGCAGAATATCATTAACAGTAGATATGAAACTTAAAGAGGTTGAAAGAGTACTATATTTTGAGAATTTCATTGTTATAGAGCCTGGCTTAACTGGACTTAAAAAAAACCAACTTTTGAATGAAGAGGAACTTTCTAAATATCAGAATGAATTTGGAGATGAAGCATTTACTGCAGGCATTGGCGCTGAGGCTATTCTTGAAATTTTAAAATCTTTAAACTTAGATGAAGAAAGAAAAAATTTAGTTAAAACAATTCAAGAAACCAAGTCTAAAGTAAATGAGGAGAGATCAATAAAAAGATTAAAATTAATAGAATCCTTCATAGAAACTAATCAAAAACCAGAATGGATGATTTTAACTGTAGTACCAGTTATTCCACCAGAATTAAGACCATTAGTACCTCTTGATGGTGGACGTTTTGCTACATCAGATTTAAACGATTTGTATAGAAGGGTAATAAATAGAAATAATAGATTAAAAAGATTAATGGATCTAAAGGCACCTGACATTATTGTAAGAAATGAAAAAAGAATGTTACAAGAATCAGTGGATGCTTTATTTGATAACGGAAGAAGAGGAAGAGTTATTACAGGCACAGGTAAAAGACCGCTTAAATCATTAGCTGAAATGTTGAAAGGTAAACAAGGAAGATTTAGACAAAATTTGTTAGGTAAAAGAGTAGATTATTCAGGAAGATCAGTAATAGTAGTGGGTCCAGATTTAAAACTACATGAGTGCGGACTCCCAAAAAAAATGGCACTTGAATTATTTAAACCCTTTTTATACGCAAGATTAAACAAACTTGGCTTAGCATCAACTATTAAACAAGCTAAAAAACTAGTTGAAAAAGAAACAAATGCAGTTTGGGATGCTTTAGAATTAATTGTAAGAGAACACCCTGTGATATTAAATAGAGCCCCAACATTACATAGATTAGGTGTACAAGCTTTTGAACCAAAATTAATTGAAGGTGATGCTATCGAATTACACCCATTAACTTGTGCAGCATTTAATGCAGACTTTGATGGGGATCAAATGGCTGTTCATATCCCTTTAAGTTTAGAGGCTCAGTTAGAAGCAAGAATATTAATGTTATCAACAAACAATATATTAAGCCCTTCAAATGGCAAACCTATCATAGTTCCAAGTCAGGATATGATTTTAGGAATATATTACTTATCTCAACCGCCATTTCAGACAGATAAAATTGAAGGTTATTTTGTTAACAACTCAGAAATTGAACATGCTCTAGAAACTGGTCAAATTAAAGTACATTCAACAATTATTTCAAGATTTGAAACTGCTGATGAGAATGGAAATAAAAAGATTGAAAAATATACAAGTACAGCAGGTAGATTTCTTTTAGCAAATTTATTGCCAAAGAATAAAAATGTTAAATTTTCACTAATAGATAGGCTGTTACCGAAAAAAGTTGTTTCTGATATTATAGATATAATTTTTAGATTTTGTGGTCAAAAAAGTACTGTAATTTATTGTGATAAAATAAAAGATTTAGGATTTAAGCATGCTTTTAAAGCTGGAATTTCTTTTGGTAAAGATGATTTAATTATACCCCCAAATAAAGGTCAATTAATTGATGACACTAAAAAATTAATAAGCGAATATGAAAATCAATATTCTGAAGGTTTAATTACTAGAGGTGAAAAATATAACAAAGTTGTTGATGCATGGTCAAAATGTACAGATAAAGTTGCTGGAGAAATGATGAAGGGTATTTCAGCTACAGAATCAACAAAAGATGGTTTACAAATTAATTCAGTATTTATGATGGCAGATAGTGGTGCAAGAGGCTCCGCGGCTCAAATGAAACAGTTAGCTGGTATGAGAGGTTTAATAGCTAAACCATCTGGAGAGATTATTGAAACTCCAATTATATCAAACTTTAAAGAAGGGTTAACAGCATTAGAATATTTTAACTCAACACACGGTGCAAGAAAAGGTCTTGCCGACACAGCCTTAAAAACTGCAAGCTCTGGTTATTTGACTAGAAGACTTTGTGATGTTGCACAAGATTTAACAATAACAAAAATTAAATGTGAAAAACCTGGTTTTATTGAATTAGCAGAAATTCTAGAAGGAGGAAATATAGTAGTTAGTTTATCCGAAAGAGCACTTGGAAGAGTTACAGCTTCGGATGTAAAAAACCCTTTAACTGGAGAGATAATCATAAAGAAAAACACAATGATTGACGAAGCTGGATGTGATAAAATTGATGCAGCTGGTGTTAAATTTGTTAATACTTATTCTGTTATGACCTGTAGTTCAAAGGAAGGAGTTTGTGCTACATGTTATGGAAGAGATTTATCTCGAGGAAAAATTGTTCACGTTGGTGAGGCAATTGGAATGATTTCAGCACAATCTATTGGAGAACCTGGTACTCAGTTAACTATGAGAACTTTTCACGTTGGTGGTACAGCGTCAGTTAAACAAGAGTCACAAATTGTTAGTAAATCAGATGGTATTTTAAAAATAATTAATACAAATTTATTAGAAGATTCAAAGAAAAATTTAATTGTTATGGGAAGAAATACTCAATTATCAATTGAAGATGGGAATGGAGTTCAAATAGCAGTTTATAAGGTTCCATATGGGTCAAAACTATTTTCAAAAAATGGTGATAAAGTTAAAAAGAATGCAAAAATTTGTGAATGGGATCCTTACACAACTCCAGTTATCGCGGAAAAAAGTGGTATAGCTGGATATGTTGATTTAGTAGATGGAATTTCTTTGCAAGAAATCACAGATGATGCAACTGGCATTTCATCAAAATCAGTAATTGACTGGAGATCACAATCTAAAAATACAGATTTAAAACCTAGAATAACTTTAAGAGATGAAAAGGGAAATGTTATTAAAAAAGCGGATGACAATGAAGCTAGATATTATTTGGTCCCAGATTCAATCCTCTCAATTAAAGATGGACAAAAAATATTTGCTGGAGATATAATTGCACGATTACCTAAAGAAACCACTAAGACAAAAGATATTACTGGAGGCTTACCCCGTGTTGCTGAATTATTTGAAGCTAGAAAAGCTAAGGATAGTGCAATTATTGCTGAAAATGATGGTAAGGTTGTTTTTGGAAAAGAAGTTAGAGGTAAACAAAAAATTTCTATTCAATCAGATAATGATGAAATTTCTAATTATTTAATACCTAAGGGAAAACATATTAACTTCAATCAAGGTGAAAAAATTAAAAAAGGTGAATACTTATTAGATGGACAACCTTTGCCGCATGATATTTTAAGAATTTTAGGTATAAAGGAATTAACGCAATATTTTGTAAATCAGGTCCAAGAAGTTTATAGGTTGCAAGGAGTTGTCATTAATGACAAGCACATTGAAACAATTTTAAGACAAATGTTAAAAAAAGTTGAAGTGAAAATCTCTGGAGATTCAAACTATTTACCTGGTGAAATAATTGATAGAATAAAATTTAATAATGTAAATGAAGCATTAAAAGCAGAAGGAAAAAAAGTTGCAGTTGGAGAAAGAGTATTGATGGGTATCACTAAGGCATCATTGCAAACAGAATCGTTTATTTCAGCTGCCTCATTTCAAGAAACTACAAGAGTTTTAACAGATGCTGCCATCAAAGGTAAAGTTGACAAACTTCAAGGATTAAAAGAAAATGTTATAGTCGGTAGACTTGTTCCAGCCGGCACAGGATATTTAAAAAATTCTTGGAACAGAAAAGCCCTTCTAGATGATGAAAAATTCATTTCTGACAAAGAAAAAAATGAACCTATAGAAACTCAAGTAAATCAGTAGAAAAACATGCATAGAATTGTCGTTTTAATTTGACAATGGCAAATTCTGTAGTATTTTGGCCATGTTTTTGGTTGGAATGTAGCACTTATTATATCGTGCTAAACGCTGCCACAAAATAACCTGTCAGTTATTTTCATCAGAAATATATTTAATTAAATAAAAAATTTTATGCCAACTATTAATCAGTTGTTAAAAAAACCTAGAATTAAATCCTTAACAAGGAATAAAGTTCCCGCTTTAGAAAAGCAACCACTTAAAAGAGGTGTTTGTATAAAAGTTTATACAACTACCCCAAAAAAACCAAACTCAGCTTTAAGAAAAGTTGCAAGAGTTAGACTTTCAAATGGATTTGAAGTTACAGCCTATATACCTGGAGAAGGACACAACTTACAGGAACACTCTGTTGTATTAATTAGAGGTGGACGTGTTAAAGACTTACCAGGTGTTCGTTATCATATTCTTAGAGGTAATTTAGATACCCAAGGAGTTGCTGGAAGAAAAAAACGTAGATCCTTATATGGAACAAAAAAAGCTAAATAACTATGTCTAGAAAAAAAACTCAACCAAAAAAAATTTCACCAGTTGATCCAAAATTTAAATCAACAATTATTCCAAAATTAATTAACAATATTATGTATGATGGTAAAAAAGGTATTGCAGCTAAAATTGTTTATGAAGCTATTGAAAAAATTAAAACTAAAACTAAAGAAGAACCTATAAATATATTTAATGAAGCAATAAATAATATTAGACCTACAGTTGAAGTAAAATCCAGAAGAGTTGGCGGAGCAACATATCAAGTCCCAGTTGAAGTTAAATCAAAACGTGCTCAAGCTTTAGCTATTAGATGGCTAATAGACGCTTCAAGAAAAAGAAAAGACAAACATATGTCAGATAAAATTTTTAATGAAATTTATGACGCTTACGAAAAAAAAGGTTTAGCAGTTAAAAAAAGAGAAGATGTACATAAAATGGCAGAGTCTAATAAAGCTTTTGCACATTTTAGATGGTAGTAAATTATGAGTAGAACACATAAATTAGATAAATATAGAAACATTGGTATTATGGCACATATTGATGCTGGCAAAACTACTACAACTGAAAGAATTTTATATTATACAGGTAAAAGTCATAAGATTGGCGAAGTTCATGATGGAGCAGCAACTATGGATTGGATGGAACAAGAGCAGGAAAGAGGCATTACAATCACTTCTGCAGCAACGACTTGTTTTTGGCAAGATCATAGAATTAATATCATTGATACACCTGGCCACGTTGATTTTACAATTGAAGTTGAAAGATCATTAAAAGTTTTAGATGGTGCTGTCTGTGTATTTGATGGAGTCGCTGGTGTTGAGCCTCAATCAGAAACTGTATGGAGACAAGCGGACAAATACAAAGTACCGAGAATTTGTTTTGTAAATAAACTAGATAGAACGGGGGCTGACTTCTTTAGATGTGTTGATATGATTAGAGACAGATTAGGTTGTAAACCTTTGGTGTTACAAGTGCCAATAGGAATTGAAGCTTCTTTATCAGGCGTTGTTGATTTAGTTAAAATGAAAGCACAGATTTGGAAAAATGAAGCATTAGGCGCTGAATGGGAATATAAAGAAATTCCTGAAGATCTAAAAGAAATTTCTCAAAAGTATAGAACTGAATTAGTAGAAGCTGCTGTTGAACAGGATGAAAAACTTATGGAAAGTTATTTAAATGGCGCTGAAATTAAAGAAGAGGATTTAATAAAATGCATAAGAAAAGGATGCTTGAATTTTAGTTTTGTACCAATTATTACTGGTTCTGCTTTTAAAAATAAAGGCGTTCAGCCATTACTTGATGCAGTTATTCACTATTTACCAAGTCCTGTAGATATTGGATTTATTAAGGGAACAAAACCAGGTACAGAAGAAGACATAGAAATGAAATTTGATGATGTCTCTCCTTTTTCAGCTTTAGCGTTTAAAGTCGCAAACGACCCTTTTGTTGGATCGTTAACATTTATAAGAATTTATTCTGGAACAATTAAAACAGGCACCGGTGTTTATAATACTTCTAAAGAAAAAGAAGAAAGAATTGGAAGAATGCTTTTGATGCATGCAAATTCAAGAGAAGATATTAAAGAGGCAAACACAGGTGATATAGTTGCATTAGCAGGTCTAAAATATACTGTTACTGGTCATACTTTGTGTGAAGAAGATAAACCAGTTTTATTAGAACCTATGGAATTTCCAGATCCAGTTATTGAAATTGCAGTTGAACCTAAAACTAAAGCAGACCAAGAGAAAATGGGTGAAGCTTTAGCTAGATTAGCTAAAGAAGATCCATCTTTTAGAGTCACTTCTGATGAAGAATCAGGACAAACGATTATTAAAGGTATGGGGGAGCTCCACTTAGATATTATCGTAGATAGAATGAAAAGAGAATTTAATGTGGAGGCAAATGTTGGAGCTCCACAAGTTGCTTATAGAGAAACTATTCAAAATGCCATGGAATTTGATTATACACATAAAAAACAAAGTGGTGGAGCGGGACAGTTTGCAAGAGTAAAATTATTAGTAGAGCCTCAAGAACCTGGAGCAGGTCGATTAGTTGAAAGCAAAATTAAAGGTGGTTCAATTCCTAAAGAATTTATTCCTGGTGTTGAAAAAGGAATTGAAACTATTTCTGATGGTGGAATTTTAGCTGGTTTTCCAATGATAGATTACAAAGTTACAATATTAGATGGATTACATCATGACGTAGATTCAAGTGTTCTTGCATTTGAATTAGCTGGCCGTGCCTGTTTTAAAGAAGCGTGTACTAGAGGTACTTTAAAATTACTAGAACCAGTTATGAGAGTTGAAGTTGTAACTCCAGAAGATTATATGGGTGATGTGATTGGTGATTTAAATAGTAGAAGAGGTCAAATTAATACTCAAGAACAAAGAGGTAATGCTACAGTTATTACTGCAATGGTCCCATTAGCTAATATGTTTGGCTATATTAATTCTCTTAGATCTATGTCACAAGGGAGAGCCCAATACTCAATGTTTTTTGACCATTATTCAAAAGTGCCGCAAAATGTTCAAGATGAAGTAACAAAGAAGTTAGCAGGATAATTATGGAAAAACAAAACATAAGAATTAAATTAAGAGCTTACGATAATAAGATTTTAGACCAATCTACTGAAGAAATCGTAAATACAGTGAAAAGAACTGGTGCGAATGTAAAAGGCCCAATTCCTTTACCAACGAAAATAGAAAAATATACAGTTTTGAGATCTCCACACATAGATAAGAAAAGTCGTGATCAATTTGAAACAAGAACACATAAAAGATTGATAGATATAATTGAACCTACACCACAAACAGTTGAAGCTTTAATGAAGTTAGATTTGGCTTCAGGAGTAGATGTGGAGATAAAAATTTAATAATGACTGAGATAGCCTTAATTGGAAAAAAAATTGGAATGACACGTGAATTTTATAAAACTGGTCAATCTGTGCCTGTTACAGTAGTTAAGATGGAAAAGGCTAGAGTTATTCAAGTTATTGAAACAGAAAAAAGAGGCTATAAAGCAGTTCAGTTAGGTTATGGAAAAATCAAAAATTCAAAACTTTCAAAAGCAATGAAAGGTTTTTATACTAAAAAAAACACAGAAGCTAAAAAAAAATTAAAGGAATTTAGAGTGGAGAATACTGAAAATTACAAAGAAGGAAACGAATTTGGATTAGAAATTTTTAAAGAAGTTAAGTTTGTTGACACAACATCAAAAACAATTGGTAAAGGGTTTGCCGGAGCAATGAAAAGACATAATTTTGGCGGTTTAAGAGCCACTCATGGAGTCTCTGTTTCTCACAGATCTCATGGATCAACTGGTCAAAGACAAGACCCCGGTAAAGTATTTAAAGGAAAAAAAATGGCTGGCCACATGGGAGACAAAATGAGAACAATGCAAAACATTGAAATAATAAAATCAGATTTGGAAAATGATTTACTTTACTTAAAAGGATCAATACCGGGTTCAAAAAATACCGAAGTACTAATAAAAAAATCGGTTAAAGATATTAAAAAATTAACGATTAATGAAAAAATTTTAGCCTCAGAGAACAGTAAAAAAACGTCTGATAAAAAGAAAAAATAATGAAAATAGAAAAATTAAATTTAAATGGCAAAAAAGATTCTATGGAAGTTATGGATAAAATTTTCTCTGGTAAAATTAATAAAAAACTTGTTAGCAGCGTTCTTTACAAAACTAACGCTAATTATAAAGGTAGACACGCTAAAACAAAACAACAAAACGAAATTACTGGATCAACATCAAAAATATATGCTCAAAAAGGAACTGGTAATGCAAGACACGCAAGTAGAAAAGCCCCAATTTTTGTTGGTGGTGGTGTTGCACACGGTCCCAAAGGTGAATTAGCTTATAAAAAAAGAAAACTAAATAAAAATGAAAAAAAATTAAGCATAGTTTCTCTGATAAGTGAAAAAAATAAACTTAATAAACTTATTATTTTTAGTGATTTTAAAGACGAGATTAAAAAGACAAAGGAAATGAATATAATTATTAATAAATTTGAAATAACTAATTCATTAATTATCTTAGACAAATCTTCTAAGGATAAAGTTTTAAAATCAACAAGAAATATTCCTAATATTAAAGTGACTGATATAAATCATTTTAGCGCATTTGATATTGTCAAATTTAAAAATATTGTTTTCACCGAAAGTTCAATCAAAGAACTGGAAAAAAGGTATTCATAATGAATAAAGTTCATTTATATGATAAAATTTTATCACCTATAGTGACTGAAAAATCGACTAACCTTTCAGAACAAAATAAAATAGTTTTTAAAGTTCCAAAAAAAGCCAACAAAACTAATTTAAAAAAAACTATTGAAAAAATTTTCAAAGTAAATGTGATTAAAATTAATATTGTTAACAAGCAAAATAGAACAAAAATTGCAAGGGGAAAAAAAGTTAAAGTACATGGGTACAAAAAAGCTATTATAACACTTAAAAAAGGTCAAAACATTGATCTAACTACTGGAATTTAAACATGGCACTAAAAAGTTTTAAACCATACACAAAATCTACTAGAGGGACTATCTTAGTTGATAGATCCGGATTATGGAAAGGTAAACCATTTAAATTATTAGTAGAACCAAAATTGCCAATGAAGGGCAGAAATAATAACGGTCATATTACTTCAAAAAATAGAGCTGGAGGCCATAAAAAAATGTATCGTCAAGTTGACTTCTATAGAAAAAAATTTGATATGCCTGCAACCGTTGAAAGAATTGAATATGATCCAAATAGATCATGTTACATCATGCTGGTAAAATTTGATGATGGACAGCACTCCTATTACCTGGCACCTCAAAAAATAAACATCGGTGATAAAATTGAAAATGGACCTAAAAAAGAAATCAAAATTGGTAATTGTATGCCTTTACAAGATATTCCTGTTGGAATAGATATTCATAATGTTGAGCTTCAACCAGGAGGTGGTGGAAAAATAGCAAGATCTGCAGGAACTTCTGTGAGCATTACAGGCATAGATAGCAACTATTCACTTATTAAAATGACGTCTGGAGAAATAAGAAAAATTGATTCTAGATCATTAGCTACAATAGGAGTTTTATCAAATCCTGATCAAAAAAATATTAAAATTGGAAAAGCTGGTAGATCAAGATGGTTAGGTAGAAGACCACATACTAGAGGAGTTGTAATGAACCCTGTTGATCACCCCCATGGAGGTGGTGAAGGTAAAACTGCTGGTGGTAGACATCCAGTATCAAGATCAGGACAATCAGCAAAAGGATTAAAAACTAGAAATAACAAAAGAACAGATAAATTTATTATTAGAAGAAGAAAAAAGAAATAGGTTAAATATATGGCGAGAGCAGTTTGGAAAGGACCATTTGTAGAAGAAAGTTTGATTAAAAAAGTTGAAAAACTTAAAAATCAAACAAATAAAAAACCAATTAAAACTTGGTCAAGAAAATCTACTATTATTCCAGATTTTGTTGGTATTAGTTTTCTTATTTATAATGGTAAAAAATTTATTTCTCTTACTGTTTCTGAGGACATGGTTGGACATAAACTAGGAGAATTCGCTCCAACAAGAACATTTCATGGACATACACCAGCTGATAAAAAAGCTAAAGCTGCAGTACCAGAAACTAAAAAAACTAAATAATTATGAGTAAAAAGAAAAAAATTAAAAAAATACAAGATAACATAGTAAGATCTGTTAATAAAAATATAAGATCTAGCACCAGAAAACTAAATCCAATTTTAAAATCTTTAGTAGGGAAAAAAGTAGACATAGCTATAAGAAATTTATCATTTTCTGATAAGAGAATATCAAGTGATATTAAAAAAACTATTTCATCTGCTGTGGCAAACGCTGAAAACAATTTTCAATATGATATCGATAAATTAATTGTTAAAGAAGCGTATTGTGGAAAAAAAATTGTAATGAAAAGATTTAGACCAAGAGCGAAAGGTAGAGCGTCACCTATATTAAAACCATATTCAAGTGTAACAATAATACTATCAGAGGAAAAAAAAATGGAGACTCATGGGACAAAAAGTTAATCCAGTTGGTTTTAGATTAGGTGTAAACAGAGGCTGGGACTCTGTTTGGTATGCAAAAAAGAAAGATTTTGGCAACTATTTAATTGAAGATTTTAAAATTAGAACATATATAAAAAAAAATGTTATTAACTCTGGTGTATCTAAGGTTATGATAGAAAGAACTTCCAAAAAATGTTTTGTTACAATTTATACATCTAGACCAGGTTTTGTGATTGGAAAAAAAGGTAGTGATATAGAAAAAATTAAAGGCAACTTATCTAAAATAACAACTAATGAAGTTACCTTGAATATTAAAGAAGTAAAAAAACCAGAAACAAATAGTTATTTAGTAGCTGAAAACATAGCTCAACAACTGGTTAAAAGAATTTCTTATAGAAGAGCCATGAAAAGAGCGATGCAATCTGCCCTACGATTAGGAGCAAAAGGCATTAAGGTTTCAATAAGTGGAAGGTTAGGTGGAAATGAAATTGCAAGAACTGAATGGTTGCGCGAAGGAAGTATACCAGCACACACTTTGAGAGCTGACATTGATTATGCTGAAGCTGAAGCTTTAACTACGTATGGCATTATCGGTATAAAAGTTTGGATTTATAAAGGTGATGTTTTTGCAAGAGAATTTAGTCAAGAAACAAATAAAAAATAATTATGCTACAACCAACTAGATCAAAATTTAGAAAGGCACATAAAGGAAGAATTCATGGTAAGGCTACAAGATGTGCTGTAATGAATTATGGTACATTTGGTCTTAAAGCGCTTCAACCAGAAAGAATTATAGGCAAACAAATTGAAGCTGCTAGAGTTGCTCTTACAAGACATATGAAAAGACAGGGAAGAGTTTGGACGAGAATATTTCCGAATATCCCAGTATCTAAAAAACCAGTAGAAGTTAGAATGGGAAAAGGTAAAGGTAACCCTGAATTTTGGGCTTGTAGAGTAAAACCAGGAAGAATTTTATTTGAAGTTGATGGTGTTTCAGAAAAAATTGCAAAAGAAGCTTTATATAAAGCATCAGCAAAACTTCCAATTAAGACAAAACTTATAAAGAGGTTTGCATAAAGTGAAAAAAAAAGAATTAAAAAAACTATCAAAAGACGAAGCAATTAAAAATATTGATAAGTTAAAAAAAGATTTATTTAATTTTAGATTTCAAAAAATTAACTCCCAAATAGTTAATCCAGCTAAGATTAACGAAACAAGAAAGACAATTGCAAGATTGAAAACATTATTAAAAGGAAAAATTCATGCCTAAAAAAATTCTAAAAGGAATAGTTGTTAGCGATAAACCCAACAAAACAATTACTGTTCTTGTTGAAAGAAAATTCCAACACCCAGTATTAAAAAAAGTTCTTAAAGTAAAAAAAAAATATAATGTTCATGACGAAAACAATAAATTTAAAAATGGTGATAAGGTCACTATTGTAGAAAGTAAACCTTTTTCAAAAAATAAAAAATTCCAAGTAATGGAAGGAGCAAAATGATTCAAGTACAAACTGAACTACTTGTGGCTGATAATACTGGTGCTAAAAAAATTGAATGTATAAAAGTTCTTGGTGGATCTAAAAGAAGATATGCAAGTATAGGTGACACCATAGTTATAGCAGTAAAAGAAGCTATACCTAGAGGAAAAGTTAAAAAAGGAACTGTACATAAAGCTGTTGTTGTTCGAGTAAAAAAAGGAATTCAACGAGACGATGGATCAAAAGTTAAATTTGACAACAATGCAGCAGTTTTAATAGATGATAAAGGTGAGCCGGTTGGAACTAGAATTTTTGGACCAGTAACTAGAGAATTAAGAAATAGGGGGCAAATGAAAATTATTTCTTTAGCACCAGAGGTTTTATAAAAATGATTAAAAAAGGTGTAAAAGTTAAAATATTAACAGGAAAAGATAAAAATAAAGAAGGTGAAATTATTGAGATTGATAGACCTAACAATAGAGCAAAAATTAAGGGATTAAATATTGTAAAAAAACATATTAAAACAACAAAAGAAAAAAAAGGTGGAATTATAACAAAAGAAAACTTTTTACATATGTCAAATCTTGTAATAATTACTGAAAAAAAAAACAAAGAGAACAAAGCTAAATAATGACACCAAGATTAAAAGAACTTTATATTAATAAAATTCAACCAGACTTAAAAGTAAAGTTTGGTTTTAAAAATAAATATATGGGTCCAGAAATAAAAAAAGTTGTCTTAAATATAGGCTTAGGTTTAGATGGGAATGATTCAAAAATTATAAAATCATGTGAAGAAGATTTAGCACAAATTGGTGGACAAAAGCCTGTAGTAACTAAATTTAGAAAATCAATTGCAAATTTTAAAACAAGAAAAGACACAAAAGCAGGATTAAAGGTTACATTACGAAAAAATAAAATGTATGAGTTTATTGATAGGTTGGTAAATATTGCTCTGCCAAGAATTAAAGATTTTAGAGGACTTTCAGCTAACGGTTTTGATAAATTTGGAAATTATACATTTGGAATAAAAGAACATATAATTTTTCCAGAAGTAAATTTTGATAAAGTTGATAAAATTAGAGGCCTTGATATCACAATAGTTATTTCGTCTTTAAGTAAAGAACATAGTTTTGAACTTCTAAGTAAATTAAACTTTCCATTTATAAAAAAAGGAGATAATTAATGGCTAAAAAAAGCTCTATAAACAAAAATAATAGAAGAATTAAACTTTCAGACAAGTTTTTAAAAAAAAGAAATGTATTAAAAAAAATTATTATGAACAAAAAATTACCACTTAGCGAAAGATTTGTAGCGCAACAAAAATTATCTAAATTGCCAAGAAATTCAGCAAAAAGTAGAGTGATGAATAGATGTCAAATTACTGGAAGACCACATGGAGTTTATAGAAAATTAAAAATATCAAGAATAGCTTTAAGAGAACTTGGCCTGCAAGGTAAAATACCAGGCATGGTTAAATCAAGCTGGTAGAAAGGAATATATGAGTTTAAGTGATCCAATAGGTGATATGTTAGCTAGAATAAAAAACGCTCAAATGCGTAACCATAAAAAAGTTGAGTTACCTTCATCTAATTTTAAGGTTAAAATTGCTGATGTTTTAAAGAGTGAAGGATTTGTTATTGATTATAAAATTGAGAATGAAAAAAATAAACCTGTTTTAATGATTAATCTAAAATATCATTCAGGCAATCCTGTGATCAGCACTATTGAAAGAGTATCCAAACCAGGAAGAAGAATTTTTTCAAGCGCTGAAAGTTTGCCAAAGATTAACAACGGCTTAGGTATTGCTATAATATCAACCCCAAAAGGTGTGATGACAGATATTGATGCAAGAAAACTAAAAGTTGGTGGCGAAATAATTTGTAAGGTATTTTAATGTCAAAAATTGGAAAAATAAGTATAACGATTCCAGAAAAGGTTAAATTAGCGTTCAGCGAAAATATACTCAATGTTGATGGGCCTTTAGGAAAAAAAAAAATAAATATTGATCAAGAAATTTTTGATGTCAACATAAATGAAGGCAAAACAATATCTATTAAACCAAAAATAATTGACAAAAATACAAAAAGACTATGGGGCATGAATAGAAGTTTAATTAATAATGCAATTATTGGTTCTAGCAAAGGATATGAAAAAACCCTTGAGCTTGTCGGCGTTGGTTATAGAGCCGCACTAAAAGGAAAACAATTAAATTTACAACTAGGTTTTAGTCACGATATAAATTTTGATATACCAGAAAATATTAAAATTACTGTTGATAAACAAACTGTTTTAAAAATTAGTGGTTCAGATAAACAGCAAGTTGGAACAGTTATTTCTAAAATTAAATCTTATAGACCACCAGAACCTTATAAAGGTAAAGGGATAAGAGAAAAAGGACAGCTGATATTAAGAAAAGAAGGAAAGAAAAAATAATGAA
>Ga0209709_10001446_pt1 | contig 21988 bp, 25 predicted proteins | sample ArcticOcean_MG_C_2_FD_187435 | JGI IMG/M metagenome (GOLD analysis project Ga0209709, IMG submission 187435) | Marine microbial communities from western Arctic Ocean - ArcticOcean_MG_CB4_136 (SPAdes) (version 2) | ecosystem: Environmental > Aquatic > Marine > Oceanic | place: Arctic Ocean...
ATACCGGCATTTTGATTTTCCATTTTTAAAAATTCTTTTACCTTGACCATTTTCTTTATTTTCATACCAATTTGAGATTATCTTCTCCCCATCTGCAAAAGTGTAAGTGCCTTGTCCGTTCCTTTTGTTATTCTCAAATTGCCCAACATACTTATCCCCACTTTTATTATATGTGAAAGTGCCTTGCCCGTGATATTTGCTATCTTTAAATTCACCGACATATTTATCTCCTGCCCACTTACTTCTTGGACCACCTGTCCAAGTGCCTTGTCCGTGCCTTTTGCCATTTTTATATTCACCGACATATTTCGATCCATCGGCATTAGTGTAAGTGCCTTGCCCGTGATACTTCCCATCTTTAAATTCACCGACATATTTATGTCCTGCCCACTTACTTCTTGGACTAAAAGTATAAGTGCCTAGTCCGTTTTCATAGCTGTCTTTCCATTCACCGACATATTTCGATCCATCTGCAAAAGTGTAAGTGCCTTGTCCGTTCCTTTTGTCATTTTTCCATTCACCGACATATTTCGATCCATCAGCATAAGTTATGGTGCCTTGTCCGTTCCTTTTGCCATTTTTATATTCACCGACATATTTCGATCCATCGGCATTAGTATAAGTGCCTAGTCCGTGTTCATAGCTGTCTTTCCATTCACCGACATATTTCGATCCATCAGCATAAGTTATGGTGCCTTGTCCATGCGACATATCATTTTCAAAAAAACCATTATATTCATACGCTAGTTTACCATTCTGACTAATTTGGCTCTTTCCCTTGCCAGCTCTTTTGCCGGGAAAATTGCCAAATTCACCAGAATAGTTTCTAACGAATGTTTTCCCATTAGATTCTGATTTTTTTTGATAACTACCGTAGCAATTAACCCATTGCTTATATTCTTCACCCTCGCAAGGTGGTAAAGAGCTTTCAGCAAAAGCTGATCCTGAAAATATTAGTGATATTATGAGTATGGTATAGTGCATATTAAATTATGGTCCTGAATGTTAATAATTATTATATTTTACATATTTTCTTATAGAGACAGCAAGAAAATTCTTAAAATTTCTAAACATGCAGAATAGCCTGAAAGATTATAATTGCTCTTATTAATAGGTTTTTTGACAAACGCAAATAAGAAAAATTATTATAATTAAATATCTTATAAGCTATACATGCCTCCATAATTGAAGTAGAATGACTTCTTTTCAAAATATAAGTAATAATAAATAATATGGTTAAAATTAGATTATCAAGAGGTGGTGCTAAGAAAAAACCTTTCTATCATTTGGTAGCAACTGATTCTAGAAAAAGAAGAGGAAGTGGCTATATTGAGAGATTAGGATTTTTTAATCCAATGGCAACTGGGCAAGAAATTAAGCTTCGTGTAAATAACGAAAGACTAGATTACTGGTTATCAGTTGGCGCACAAAAATCAGATAGAGTTGCTAAGCTTCTAAAGCAAGACTAATTTTAAAATTGCTCGATACTGAAAAAATTCTCATTGCAAAAATTCAAGCTCACCAAGGTTTAAATGGGTGGCTTAAAATATATTCGTATTCGGAATCTAAAAAAAAATTCTCAAATTATAAGCATTTTTTTGTCATAAAAAATGAAACTTATGTGCGTCTTGATGTTGAAGATAGCCAAGTTACTAAATCTATTAAAATTAAATTTAAAAATTTCAGCTTAAGAGAGCACTCGGATGAGTATATTGGAAAAAACCTGTATATTGATAGAGGGCAATTAGTTGAATTAGATACTAATCAGTATTACTGGAATGATTTGATAGGTTTAGAAGTTTATTTAGAAGAAGGCGAGCAAATTGGCTTTGTTAAAGATATCATTGAGACTGGATCAAATGATGTTTTGGTTATCAAGGGAAGTAAAGGTGAAGAGATCTTGATTCCCTATGTTTTTGGTGAGTCGATAAAAAAAGTTATTCTAAATGAAAAGAAAATCATTATAGATAAAATATATTATGAGTAATGAAATAAGACATATTTGCGTGATATCAGTGTTCCCCGAGATAATAGATAATTTTATTAATTATGGAGTATTAAAAAGAGGTCAAGATAAATCCTTAATAAGTATCGAAACTATTAACTTAAGGGACTTTTCGGACAAAAATGGTTATGTGGATGATAAGCCATATGGTGGGGGAGCCGGTATGGTGCTCCAAGCGCAACCATTGATAAACGCGACTAGGCATGCAAAGTCCAAACACAAGAATTCTAAATGTATATATTTATCTCCTCAAGGAAAGAAAATTGATCAAGAGATCATCACAAATACGGCTAATAATGACAACTTAATTATAATAGCTGGGAGATACGAGGGTGTAGATCAGAGATTTATAGACATAGAGGTAGATGAGGAATGGTCAATAGGCGATTATATCTTAAGTGGCGGGGAAGTAGCGGCGTGTGTACTTATAGACGCCATAGCAAGGATGATTCCTGGCGTCCTAGGGCATGCAGATTCAAACAAAGACGAGTCTTTTTCTAATGGTTATCTTGAGCATCCTCATTATACGAGACCCGAAGTTGTTGAAAGTATGAGTGTCCCAGAAGTTCTACTAAGTGGAAATCATGAAGAGATAAGGAAATGGAGAGAAAAACAGGCTATAATGACAACGAATAATAAAAGAAGCGATTTAATTAAAAAAAAGCTTTCATAAAACACCAACAGAAGATATCATCTCACTTCTGAATCGAGACTGAATATGAATATAATAGACAAAATTAACAAAGAACAATTAAAAACAATACCTAAGTTCTCTCCGGGGGACGATATTATTGTTCAAGTAAGAGTAAAAGAAGGTGAAAGAGAAAGGCTTCAAGCTTTTGAGGGTGTAGTGATTGCAATTAAAAATCGCGGAGTAAATTCATCTTTTACAGTTAGAAAAATATCACATGGCGAAGGCGTTGAAAGAGTTTTTCAAACACATAGCCCTCTCATAGCAAGTATAGAGTTAAAAAGAAAAGGCAGAGTTAGGCGTGCGAAACTTTATTACTTACGTGAGTTATCAGGTAAAGCAGCTAGAATTAAAGAAAAGCTGGCACCTAGAAAATAAGCTCACATGTTAGAAAAATATGAGATGGTTTTTATAAGTCCAATCGGACCTATTGGAGTCAATTCATCAAATGAATATATTATTAAAATAAAATTTGATCTGAATTTAGTAGAAATAAAACCAAAAAATCTATTTTTAAAAAAAGTCAGTGATCAGTTAGACTTATATTTTAAAAAAAAGCTAACTAAATTTACCATTCCTTATATTCTATCGGGAACTAATTACCAAAAGAGAGTTTTAAAAGAGGTTTCAAGAATCTATTTTGGTGACAAGAAAACTTATTCAGATATTGCTCAGAAAATAAATACTCACCCCAGGCCAGTCGGCAATGCCTGCAGAGAAAACCCTTTGCAATTGTTGATTCCATGCCACAGAGTGATTGGTAAAAATAATATCGGCGGGTTTTCTGGTGGAGACATTAGGAATAATGGCAACATGATAGTGGTAAAAAAAAATTTATTAGCGCTTGAAAAGTAAGGGGTAGATTAACCCTGAAACATAATTAGCAAGATTAATTTTATCACTCTAAGGCATGCATTTAGCGCAAATACATAGTTAGTAAAATCTAAAAGTGATATATAGCGTTATTTCATATATTATGCATGTTTATAATTCAGTGGACAAATGAAGACAAATCTAGAGCAGTATTCAAAAGAAGAGCACGGAATTCATAGGGAAGATATTGATCCTGATGTGCTAATAATATCTGATAAATTAATCAGCAATGGTTTTCAGGCCTTTCTTGTTGGGGGCTGTATAAGGGATATACTTCTTGAAAAGACACCAAAAGATTTTGATATAGCTACAGATGCTAGCCCACACGATATATGTAAGTTATTCGACAACGCAAGAATTATTGGTAGACGTTTTAAAATTGTACATGTCTATACAGCTGACAGAAAATATTTTGAAGTTACAACTTTTAGGTCAGATTCTCAGAAAAAAAACAATGAGAAGAAATTTAAAAAATTAAATGGAATGATTCAAAGGGATAATGTATTTGGGACAATTTCACAAGATGCTTTTAGAAGAGATTTTACTGTAAATTCACTGTATTTAAATTTAGACAATGAAGTGCTTTATGACTATGTAAACGGAATAAGTGATATAGAAAATAAAAAGCTAAGATTGATAAAAAAACCATCAGTTAGCTATCAAGAAGACCCAGTAAGAATGTTAAGAGCTATAAAATTTGAATCAAAACTAAAATTACAATTGACAGATGAATGCAGAGATTCAATTAATAAAATGTCTCACATGATCAACAATGTATCCCCCTTTAGATTATTTGATGAAATTTTAAAGATTATGCACTCAGGAAGTGCTGTTATCGGCTATAAAAAACTTAAAGAATATAATTTATTTAAGTACTTATTCCCCTATACAGAAAAAATTCTTTGCAAGCATAAATTTTATGATGATTTTTTTAATTCATCATTGAAAAATACTGATATTAGAATTAATAAGGGAATGCACGTAAATCCTTCTTTTATATACGCGGTTTTTTTATGGCCTTATTTTCAAGAAATCTTAGAAAATAATAACTTGAAGAAGCAATCATTAGAAATGGATGAGATCTTTAGACTTGTTATGGAGTCACAGGCGAAGTATATCGCCATACCTGATTTTTTTCAGTCAACAATATTTACTATCTGGTCATTGCAAAGTAGTTTTTTAAACCTAAGTAAAAGAAATGTTCAGTACGTGACTGGCCTTAATAAATTTAGAGCAGCTTATGATTTTTTTTATATTAGATCTTTAATGGATCCAGACTTAAAAAATTATGCTGATAAATGGTATGAAATTCAAAAAAATGTTCAGAGTAAAAAACACGGTGAAAGTAAAAGACGTCATGCCCCAAGAAAAAATAAATAACTTGAGGCAGCTGTATATTGGAATTGGTAGTAACTTAGATAACCCAGTGTCCCAGGTATCATTAGCTATAAAAAAATTATCGGAATTAGATGAGCATCATACTATGAAAGTATCTGATTTCTATGAAAGTCCTCCTATGGGACCAAGCAATCAAAATAATTATATAAATGCCGCGGTAATGTTTAAATGTGGTGAATCTCCGGAAGATATATTATTATTGATGAAAGGTATTGAGTCTTCTATGGGAAGGAATAAAGGGACTGTTAGATGGTCAGAAAGAATTATTGATTTAGATATTATTATGTATGGAGATATGACTTATAAATCTAATATTTTATCAATCCCGCATATAAATGCATACGAAAGAGCATTTGTTTTATTGCCTGTAATGGATATTAGTCCTGATATCTATATACCGACGCAAGGGTACGCGAAAGACTTAATTAGAGAATGCTTATATAGCGACATTAAAAAAATTAATAAAAAATGAAAGACTTAACATCTAAGTATATAATTATTGAAGGCCCCATTGGGGTTGGGAAAACTAGCTTATCAAATAAGCTTGCGCTTGAATGGGACGCAGATCTTGTGCTAGAAAATATTGATGATAATCCATTTTTATCAAAGTTTTATAAAAACCCAAGAGAAGTATCGCTACAGACTCAGCTATATTTCTTATTAACTAGGACGCGACAAGTTCAGGCCTTTAAGCAACAAGATATTTTTTCAAACACACGAGTCTCGGATTTTATGTTGCAAAAAGATAGGTTATTTGCTCAAGTAACCCTTAATAACGAAGAGTATGATTTATATGATCAGCTGTATTCCTATATGACTGTAGACATACCTAAACCAGATCTTATAATATATTTGCAAGCCCCAGTAAGCACTCTTATGAAAAGAATAAAAAAAAGAGGCAGAGATTTTGAAAAGTATATTGACACAGAGTACTTAGAAAGACTGAATGCAATGTATTTGAAATTTTTTAATACCTATAACGCATCACCATTACTAATCGTTAATGCGGAAGATATTGATTTTGTTAATAACAAAAATGATTATAAGAACTTATTAGATAAAATTTACTCAATAGATAAAGGCAGGCATTATTTTAATCCATTAGCTAGCATCATAAATGAATAGTATTAAAAAAAAACTTAAAAGCTATATACGTGATAAAAATCAAATAGTTTGCATCACTTGCTATGACGCATCATTTGGTAAAATTTTAAATGACCTCAGAATTGACATAGTTTTAGTTGGAGATTCATTAGGGATGGTGATTAAGGGAGATACTACTACACATAATGTAACAATAGATGAAATGATATACCATAGTTCGTGCGTAGCAAAAACTAAACAAAATTTTATAATGATGGCGGACATGCCAATAAATTGCTACGAAGATTCTGATATGGCTTATTTAAACTCAAGAAAATTATTAGATAATAATGTAGATATTATAAAATTAGAGTACCAAGATAAGCATCAATCTATTATAAAGAAATTGGTAGAAGAAAATATACCTGTGTGCGGGCATATAGGGCTACTTCCACAAATTGCTTTTAAAAAAAAAGATCTGAGGATATATGGCAGAGAGGCAGAAGAGCGAGATAAATTAATCAGGCAGGCTAAGGATCTAGAAGAATTAGGAGTAGATATAGTCCTACTAGAGTGTGTGCACGCAGAAGTAACCAAAGAAATTACAGATTCTATTAATATCCCTGTTATCGGCATCGGTTCTGGCGAAAGTTGTAATGGGCAAGTTCAAGTTCTCTATGATATTTTAGGAATATCAAATAACCCACCAAAATTTTCAAAAAACTATCTAAAGGATGCTGATAGCGTTAGTAACGCAATAAAAAATTTTTCTAATTATGTTAAAAAAATAAAATACTAAATAGTCTATGAAAATCTTTTATTCAATCAAAAAATTTATTGATTCTGAAATAAAAATAGATTCGTTTATTCCGACTATGGGAAATCTACACGATGGTCATTTATCATTAATTGCAGAAGCTAAAAAAAATCTTGAAAGATCCTGTGTAAGTATTTATGTTAATGAGAGTCAATTTACAGAAAAGAAAGATTTTGAGAGCTACCCTAAAACAATAGAAGAAGATATTGAGAAGCTAAAAAAAATCAACGTGAACTATTTGTTAATACCAAACAAATCTGACATAGAAAATTTCTCAAAACCTTTTGATGTAAATCTAGAGCCAAAAAAAATAACAACTACAATGTGCGGAAAATATAGGCCGGGCCATTTTCTTGCCGTTATGGATATTGTGCATAGATTTTTGCAAATTGTTAAACCAAAAAATATTATATTAGGTGAAAAAGATTATCAACAAGTTATAGTGATTAAAGAATTAATTAATATTTGTAACTATAATATTAATGTAATGACTTCTCCCACGGTGCGAAATAAGAATGGCCTAGCTTTAAGTTCTAGAAATAACCTTTTACTCGATAAGCAGAAGGAATATGCTTGCGATATTTACCATGCCTTGCTTTTAGCAAAAAAAATGTATGAGAACGATATTCCCGTAGAAGAAATAATTGATAATGTGAGTAAATTATTTATAAATTCTCATGTAAAATTAGAATATTTTACTATTAGGGATGTAAAAACATTGCAGCATCCTAATGATAGTGATTTAATAGCACTTACAGCAGGACATTTAGGTGGGGTTAGGTTAATAGATAACATGATTATAAAGTCTCCACACACTAATAAATAGGTGCTTTAATGAATTTAACATTTTTAAAATCAAAATTACATGCGGCTCATGTAACTCATTCAGAATTAGACTATGACGGATCATGTGCTATAGATAGTGATATTCTTGCGCAGGCATCAATACACGAGTATGAGAAAATTGAAATATACAATGTCACAAATGGTGAGAGATTTTCAACGTACACGATTCTTGCTCAGCCTGGCAGTGGAATAATATCTGTAAACGGAGCAGCAGCACACAAAGCAAATCCTGGTGACAAACTAGTGATCTGTTCATACATAGAGGTTCCTCAAGATCAGATAAAAAAGCATCAACCTATATTGGTATATCTTGATAGTAATAATAAAGTGCTAAAAAGAACAGCAAGTATAGCAATGCAGCTTGTTTAAAATAACACAATAGAAAAATGAATAAAATTTTCTTATCTCAACTTCGAGAAATCAAAAAAGACTCTATTAGATTTAAAAAAGAAATCAAGGGTTCTAAGAAAAACTTCACAAAAAAAAATAATAATTTTTCCATAGATACGGAAAACTTATTTTTTGATTTTTCGAGAAATATTATTGATGATAAATCACTTAGCAACTTAGTAAAATTAGCAGAAATCGTAGATATAAAAAGTAATTTTAAAAAATTATGCTCTGGTGAATTAGTAAATATATCTGAAAAAAGAAAAGTATTGCACCCAGCTATGAGAGATACAAACTTTTCTTTAGATCAAGATATTACAGATGATATTGCAATGCATAAGATGATGTTAAAGAAAATATCTGAAGATATTAATTCTGGAAGAAAAACATCTTTTAGTAATAAGAAATTTACCGATGTTGTTTCTATAGGTACCGGGGGATCATATTTTGGAATAAAAATGCTTTATGCGGCACTTAAAAACTATGCAATTAATGATATTAATCTTCATTTTATCTCAAACTTAGATTCTTCAGAATGCAAAGATACTTTGCAGGAGTTAAATCCGGAAACCACTTTATTTATCTTAGTTTCAAAAAGTTTTAGTACCGTAGAGACGCTAGAAAATGCTAAAAAAGTTAAAATCTGGTTTAATAAAAAACATAGTGGTAAAAATATAATGGAGAATTTTCTCGCTGTCACTGAAAATCAATCAGCAGCTATAAAATTTGGAATCGCAGAGAGCAATATAATTAAATTATGGGATTGGATAGGTGGTAGGTATTCAATTTATACTGGTGTAAGTATTGGGTTAATTATTGTTATTGGCTATAAAAATTTTTCTAAGTTTTTAAAAGGAGCTAATACTGGAGATAAGCATTTTTTAAATAGTAAGCTCAAAAATAATATTCCTGTAATAATGGCTCTGCTTAGTTTTTACTACACAAGATTCTTTAATGCTCAAAGTCATCACATCTCACCTTACAACTATAGGTTAAGGTTTTTAAAAGAGCATCTTCAGCAATTAGAGATGGAGAGTAATGGTAAATCTATTGATCAAAATGGAAAAAAATTCTCACATGTGAGTGGTAATATTGTCTGGGGAGCTACAGGTAGTTGTTCTCAACATTCTTTCTATCAGCTACTTCATCAAGGAAATACATTTATACCTTCAGATTTTATTATTTCTTCTAAATCTGATTCTGGAAATCAAGATAATCATGATAAGTTATTTTCTAATTACTTAAGTCATATTGAAATTTTAAATAAGGGCTTCTCAGGCGAGGAATCCGAAAAACTGTATGAAGAGAAATTTTCTAATCTCGGGTTAGATAAAAAGTTAGTTATAAAGAATTTGAATTTACCTGGACGAAAACCAACAAATGCTTTGCTTTTAAAAAGTATGTCGCCTGAGGTAATAGGAGAGCTGTTATCTTATTATGAGCATAAAACATATGTTTTGGGGCAACTATCTAATATAAATTCTTTTGATCAGTGGGCAGTGGAAATAGGAAAAATAAAGGCAAATGATATTTATAAAGATATTAAAGCTATTAAAAAGGACAAGAAAAAAACTAATAATATGCTACTTAATAAATATTTAAATTAATTTTTCTTGTTTATTTATAGCCCAGTCAATATGCTCAATAAGAATTTTATTATTTGATCCCGCCTTTTTCTCTTGTAAAACTCTAAGTGTTTTAGTATTTTTTTCTGAATTTCCCAGTCCAATAGATATATTTCTTAACCATTGGAAATAAGATATTCGATTTATTGGTGTATTTTTCGTATTTTCCTTAAATTCTTTTTCGCTCCAACTAAATAAACTAATCAATGTTGGTGAGTCTAGCTTGTTTTGGTGGCTAAATTCATCGATTCGAGTTTCTGTGCTAAATCTGTTCCATGGGCACACTAGTTGACAGTCATCACAACCAAATACTCTGTTTCCAATACTATCTCTATATTCTATTGGTATAGTTTCTTTTAGTTCAATAGTTAAGTAAGCAATGCATTTTTTTGCATCTAGCACGTGAGGCGATATTATAGCGCCAGTTGGGCATAATTTTATACACTCGCTACAGTCGCCACAATAGCTTTTAGATTTTTTATCAATTTCAAAATCTATATTTGTATATATTTCTCCAAGAAAGAAATAAGAGCCGCTATTCTTATTAATTAATAATGTATTTTTTCCAATCCACCCAAGACCAGCTTTTTGCCCAATTGCTTTTTCTAGAACTGGCGCAGAATCTACAAATGCTCTGTATTTAAAATCAGATACCTCACTATTGATCTTCTTAGCTATTTCATGAAGACGATCCCTCATTTCAGTATGGTAATCTTTCCCCAAAGCATACCTGGATATATAGGCTAAATTATTATTTTCTAAAACTTGTTTTGCATCGTAAGTATTTTCAGTCAAGTAATTCATCCTAAAAGATATTACCTTGATAGTACCAGGCATTAATTTTTCAGGACGCGACCTTTTTGTACCATGTTTTTCCATATAGTACATATCGCCATGGAACTTATTTTTCAACCAATTCAGCAAATGAGTTTCGTCTTCTTTTAAATCTATATCTGTAAAACCGACGCCATCAAAACCAAGGTCTTTTCCCCAAGCTATAATTTTATTTTTTAATAATTCTGATTTCATCTAGGTCTTTTTAAATAATATTGTATATAATTATACAATGTGTGGAATAGTTGGCGAATATATTTTTAATAAAAACTACAATAATCATAATATTGAGTTACTCCTGGATCAAATAAAAACGAGGGGCCCAGATTATTCTGGATCTTTTATAGATAGATGTATTTCATTAGGTCATTCAAGGTTATCTATAATAGATTTATCAGCATCATCTAATCAGCCTTTTGAGGATAAAGATGCTCAATTAACTATGGTTTATAATGGATGTATATATAACTATAAGGAACTAAGGCAAGACCTTGTGAAGAAAGGTTATTTCTTTAAAACATCAGGAGATACGGAAGTAGTTTTGAAATCTTATCAAGAGTGGGGTTATGACTGTTTAAAAAAATTCGAGGGTGATTTCGCACTAGCCATCTGGGACAGCAGAAGTAGAAAGCTATTTTTAGCTAGAGATAGGTTTGGAGTTAAGCCGCTATACTTTTCTAATAATAAACAATTTTTTCGGTTTGGTTCTAACTTGCAATCAATTATTGCAAAAAAAGATATTAACTTAGAATTAGATAATCAGTCATTGCATATGCATTTCTCGTTGCATTCAGTTGTTCCAGCGCCTAAAACAATATTTAAAAATATAAAAAAAGTTCCCCCAGGGCATTATTTGGTAGTTAGCTCAGATCAAAAAATTTCAACAAAGGCTTATTGGAAGCTAGATAGCTCTAGTCAATCTGAGCTTATAACTGATGAAAATGAAGCTAAAGAAGAAATAAAAAGCTTATTGATTAATGCTGTTGAGAAAAGAATATTGGCATCTGATATAGACGTAGGAGTTCTACTTTCTGGAGGCTTAGATTCAAGTTTAATAGTTGCTTTAGCAAATGAGCATTTTCCAAATTTGAAAACTTACAGCATTGGATTTGAAGATGATGCTGATGAAAAAGGAAGCGAATTTTTTTATTCTGATCAAATAGCTGAAAAGTTTCAAACAAAGCATGAAAAAATTATTATCGATAATAGATCTGTGCTTTCCAGATTGCCGGAGGCTTTTAAAGCAATGTCTGAGCCTATGGTTGCTCAGGATGCAATTGCTTTCTACATGTTATCAGAACTAGTTAGTAAAGAAGTTAAGGTTGTCTTGTCAGGTCAAGGAGCCGACGAAGGGTTTGCTGGATATTTTTGGTATAAAAATATTAATCTAGAGTCAAATGACCATAGAAATTTTTGTAAACATTATGTAGATAGAAGCCATGAAGAAGTACAAGAATTTTTAAATATCAAATTTGATAATGATCATACATCTGTGATGATAGAAAATAAGTTAAAGTCCGCTAACTCTAAAACTTTATTAGGTAGCGTGTTAAATTTTGACATAACAACTCTTGTGGTCGATGATCCCGTAAAGAGAGTTGATAACATGACTATGGCATGGGGCTTGGAAGCCCGAGTTCCTTTTTTAGACCATCGGCTGATAGAAGCCTCTACTAGGATTGATCCAAATATTCACTTAAAAAGAAACGGAAAAAATATTTTAAAGGCTATATCAGATGATATTTTACCCAAAGACGTAATTGATAGAAAAAAAGGGTATTTTCCAATGCCAGCTTTAAAGTACATTAGAGGTGAATATTATGATTTCGTTTATGATATTCTTAACTCCAGACAATGCTATAATAGAAATCTCTATAACAGAGATTATATTAATAAGTTGCTAGAAAAGCCTAACGAATATAAAACTGCTATAGATGGTAATAAACTATGGCATGCTGCAGCTACAGAGTTATGGTTTAGACAAAATATAGATTAAAAACAATGTAATTAGGAGAAATTATGGAAGTTTTAGAAAGGATTAAAGAGCAAGTAGAAAGCAATAAAGTTATTATTTATATGAAGGGTACTCCGCAGATGCCTCAGTGTGGTTTTTCAAGTAGAACCGTTGAAGCGCTTAAGCAATGCGGAGCAGAATTTGCATACGTGAATATTTTAATGGATCCTGAAATTTTTCAAAACTTACCAAAATTTGCTGACTGGCCAACTTTTCCTCAAGTGTATGTCAACGGAGAATTCATAGGTGGATGCGATATTACTCTGGAAATGCATGAAAAAGGTGAGTTAAAAAAGATGATAGAAGAAGTAAAATCATAAAATGAAAGAGAAGAATATTAAAAAGGTAGTGCTTGCTTACTCTGGTGGACTAGATACTTCTATCATAGTTAAATGGCTACAAGATAATTATGCGTGTGAAGTGATAACTTATACGGCTGACCTTGGTCAAAAAGGTGAGATCGAGTCCGCTAAAAAGAGAGCAAAAGAACTTGGGGTTAAACAAATCTTTCTTGATGATGTTAAGGAAGAGTTTACAAGAGATTTTATTTTTCCAATGCTAAGAGCGAATGCGCTCTATGAGGAGCAATATCTTCTTGGGACAGCCATAGCTCGACCACTAATCTCCAAAAAATTAATAGAAGTCGCAAATGAATGTAATGCCGATGCAATTGCTCATGGAGCAACTGGCAAAGGTAATGATCAGGTTCGCTTTGAACTATCTGCATATGCATTGAACCCCAGTATAAAAATAATAGCTCCTTGGAGAGAATGGGATTTAAACTCTAGAGAAAAACTTTTATCATATGCTTCCTCAAATAATATTCCGGTTGATATGGATAAAAAGAATACTCCGCCATACTCTATGGACGCAAACCTTCTTCATATCTCATACGAGGGAAAAGTGTTGGAAGATCCATGGACCTCTGCGCCTGAGGATATGTGGAGATGGACGGCCTCTCCGCAAAATGCTCCAGACCAAGAGGAAGAATTAGAGATTGAATTTTTTAAAGGTGACCCAATTGCTTTGAACGGTAAAAACTTAAGCCCAGCCAATCTCCTTGAAGAATTAAATAATTTAGGAGCAAAAAATGCAATCGGTAGATTAGATATTGTCGAAAACAGATACGTGGGAATGAAATCTAGAGGTTGTTATGAAACTCCAGGAGGTACAATAATTCTGCAGGCTAGAAGAGCTTTAGAGTCGGTCACATTAGATAGAGAAGTAGCGCATCTTAAAACAGAATTAATGCCAAAATACGCAAATATGATTTATAACGGTTTTTGGTGGAGTCCCGAAAGAGAAAATTTACAAAAATTCATAGATGCAACTCAGGAAACAGTAAGTGGCTTTGTGAGATTATCGCTGTACAAAGGTAATATAGTGATTAAGGGAAGGAAGTCAGAAAATAATAGCTTATATAGCTCAAACCTTGCTACTTTTGAGGAAGATCATGGAGAGTATGATCATAAAGATGCTCAAGGATTTATAGCATTAAACGCGCTTAGATTAAAAAATAACGGAAAAAACTAGTGCTGTACATACCTAGGTGTCAGGCATATCATATATGTAAAGTTGAATATTTAAACAATAATAAGGTTGGTAAGGAGAAAAAATGAGAGGGTTAAGGATAATTATAATTGGTCTTATATCATTAATGATAAGTGGTTGTGCCACATATTCTGAGAACTCTATGAGAGACTCAAGCGACCCTTGGCAAGCATTTAACAGACCTGTTTTCGTAGTAAATGATACATTCGACAAGATGCTATTCAAACCTCTTGCAAAAGGCTATGACGCATTAGCTCCAGAGCCAGTCCAAAACGCAGTAACAAATTTTTTCTCTAATTTAAGTGAAATTGATAATGCAATTAATAACTTATTGCAAGGAAAGCCAGTTGAATTTGCAACATCCCTTGGAAGATTAGCAATTAATTCAACAGTTGGTATAGGCGGTCTATTTGATGTGGCATCATATGCTGGTTTAGAGCATGCTCCAGAAGATTTAGGTCAGACTTTGGGCGTTTATGAAGTAGATTCAGGGCCATATGTAGTGCTACCACTTCTTGGTTCAAGCAGTATTAGAGACATACCGGGAAGAGTTTTATCAATATATATAAATCCTTTATCTTGGTTAGATGACGTATCATTTAGAAATATAATGGTGGGTGTGAATACAGTTGATGCCAGAGCAAATTTACTTGCAAAAGAAGATATAGCTAGCGAAATATCAGATGATAAATACACTCTTTACAGAGATACTTTCATGGAAGAAAGAGAGTTCCAAATCTCTGATGGAAACCTAAGTGACTCTGATTTGATTCCTGACATAGCGGAATAATTTATTTGTTTTTAGTTTTAATGCCTATGAATATACCATTTAGCGTTATAAATATAATTGGTAGAATTATTCCTAGAACATAAAATTTAAATTCAACCCATTTTTCTTCTGTAAAAAAATTAGCTACATATAGGTTCATAATCCCGCACACTATAAAAAAAATAATCCAAGAATAAGCTAGGGTATCCCAATTATTTTTACTTAATGTAACTTGCTCTTGTAGTAACTTTTTAATTATATTTTCTTTTTGCATTACCTGGTTAATAATAAAAAACAGTGCAAAACCCCAATAAACAATAGATGGCTTTATTTTAATAAAAAAAGGGTTCTTGAAATATAGAGTACTAAATCCAGCAATTAAAATTATAAACAGAGTTATGTAATGTATTTTTTTTACTGACTTAGTGCAAAAAAGTATTAAAAACTGAATAGAATATGAAATCATTAAAATAAATGTCGCAAAATATATCCCGCTAGATTTTTCTGAATTTAAATTTAGGTGAAAAAAACTATTTACATCATTTATAAAACTTATTGGGATATCCGTATAAAATATATATGATAAAAAAAAAAATAAAACAGGTATAAAATCAATAAATGCTTTCAAAGTAGTCCCCGGTAAAGAAATAGAAATATGTTAAGTTAAATTAATACTAACTGATGCAATATTAATAATAATAACATATTATATGTTAATGGATATTAAACCTGAAGAGATCAAAGATTTAGAAAAAATTAAGGTCCCTTTAGCTTATGTAAAAGGTGAGCCGTATTTAAATATCCCTAAAGATTTATACCTCCCCCCAGATGCACTAGAGGTAGTGCTTGACTCTTTTGAGGGACCACTCGACCTCCTCTTATACTTAATCAAAAGCCAAAATTTCGACATCTTAGAGTTACCAGTAGCGAAGATTACAGAGCAATATATTCAATATATAGATCTGATGCAGGAGTTGAAACTTGAGCTTGCTGCGGAATATATGTTGATGGCGGCAACATTAGCAGAGATAAAATCAAAGTTGCTACTCCCTGTTGTAGAAGATGCTATAGAAGAAGAAAATGATCCTAGGGCTGAGCTAATTAGAAGGCTACAAGAATACGAAAGGTATAAAAAGGCAAGTATGAAGCTAGAGGTCTTACCAAGAGTGGAGCGTGATTTTTATTTACCCAACAAGGCTTCCTACAAAACAATAAATAAAGATGAGGTGTTCCAGAACGTGGATCTAGAAAAGCTTGTAATAGTATTTCATAAATTAATGGAGCAAACTAAATTTCTAACCCCGCATGATGTTAAGAAAGATTTCTTGTCTGTTCGAGAGAAAATGACAATAATATTAAATACTCTTAAGCAGGATGATTTTTTAGATTTCAAAGATTTATTAGATATTAATGAAGGAAAATCTGGTTTAATAGTGTCTTTTCTAGCAATACTAGAGCTAATTAAATTGACGTTAATTGATTGCGTACAAGCAAATCAAGATTCTGCAATTTTTATTAAATTAAAATAAGAAGAGAGAGAGGGTTTAGGTTTGGAAAAAAGTAAATTAGAAAAAATTATTGAGTCCTTAATATTCTCATCAACAAAACCCATCTCCTCTAGAGAAATAAAAAATTTTTTTACCGATGAGACTATTTCGTCAGAATTAATAGAGGAAGTTATAAGCGATATTGAAGGAAAATATATAGATTCTGGAGTTATATTAAAAAAGGTATCTACTGGATATAGATTTCAAGTTGCAGAAGAGTGTAATGAATGGGTTTCTAACTTTTACCCAGAAAAACCACAAAAATATTCTAGAGCATTAATGGAAACTTTAGCGCTAATTATATATAAGCAGCCAATAACCAGAACGGAAATTGAGTCTGTTAGAGGTGTTAGTGTAAGCAGCAATATTATCAAGACATTACTTGAAAGGGATTGGGTAAAAATATTAGGTTATAAAGATGTTCCAGGAAAACCAGCAATTTTTGGAACCACAAAGGAATTTCTTAACTCTCATAATCTCGCCTCATTAGGTCAGCTCCCAAAACTTGATGATATTATAGAACTATCTGAAGAAGAAAAAAGTAAGTTAGGCTTATTAGATGCCACCCAGGCAGATGAAGAAAATAAAAATCCTGATCTCGCTGTTAGTGAAGATTCAAATAACGAGAATATTCACTAAAAAACCAAGTATTTTGTAATTTTTCTAGATTATATAGCCCATTTTGGGTATTTTTTCTTGAGTATTTCGGCATATTAGAATATATTGTCGTACCATCAGGATGGATAATTATTAAAATACAAATGGTAATAACATGAAACTTTCAATTCCAAAAGAAAATAGAGCCGGAGAGACAAGAGTAGCAGCTTCTCCAGAAGTAGTTAAAAAATTTGTTGCATTGGGTTTTGATGTCACAATAGAAAGTGGCGCAGGATTAAATTCAGGATTTACGGATGAAATATTTAAAGACGCAGGAGCTACTATAGCTTCCGACACAAAATCTACATTAGAAAATGCAGACATAATCTTTAAAATCCAACGTTTAATGACAGCAAACGATGATATTAATGAGATTTCAATGTGCAAAAAAGACACTATGGTATTAGCCCATATGTCAGCTTTGAGCACTAAAAAAGATTCAGAAGAATATGCAAAAGCATCATTAACTACTTTTGCTATGGATTTAATGCCAAGAATTAGTAGAGCTCAATCGATGGACGTATTGTCATCACAATCTAACTTGTCTGGATACCAAGCAGTTATTAAAGGCGCAAGTAATTACAACAGTGCTTTCCCAATGATGATGACGGCAGCTGGTACAGTAGCACCGGCAAAAGTTTTTATAATGGGTGTTGGGGTTGCAGGTCTGCAAGCAATTGCGACAGCAAAGAGAATGGGAGCCGTTGTTACAGCTTATGACGTAAGAGCTGCTACCAAAGAGCAAGTTGAAAGCTTGGGTGGAAAATTTCTTATAGTTGATGAAGAGGCCATGAAAGAGGCTGAAACATCTGGCGGATATGCTAAAGAAATGACAGCAGATTATAAGAAAAAAGAACAAGAAGTAATTAAAAACCACATAAAAGATCAAGATATAGTAATCACAACAGCATTAATACCAGGTAGACCCGCTCCAAAACTAGTTACAGCGGAGATGGTTAAATTAATGAAAACCGGCTCAGTTGTTGTTGATTTAGCTGCAGAAATGGGTGGCAACTGCGAGTTAACAAAAAGAAATGAAGTGGTTGATATTAATGGAGTTAAGATAGTTGGGTTCGATAACCTACCAGGTGAGTTACCTAAAGACGCAAGTACGTTATTCGCAAAAAACTTATTCAACTTCCTTTCCCCTCACGTTGATGGCGAATCTAAAAAATTAGAGATAGATTGGGAAGATGAGACAGTAAAGAATACCTTAGTGACAAAAGGTGGCAGTATAGTAAGTGAAATCGTTAAAGGAGTTTCATAATGGATTTTTTAAGTTTGTTTTCAATTTTTGTATTGTCAGTATTTGTAGGGTTTTATGTAGTGTGGGGCGTTACGCCAGCATTGCATTCACCATTACTTGCTGTAACAAATGCAATATCATCCGTAATTATCGTTGGTGGTTTAATTGCCGCGGTTGCTAGTAAGGGAATTATAGATATATCTAGCACTATGGGATTAATCGCTGTTCTTTTAGCATCCATAAATATTTTTGGTGGTTTTATGGTCGCACAAAGAATGTTAGCAATGTTTAAAAAGAAAAAATAAATAGGAAAAAAAAATGTCGACAACAATTATTGGTTTTGCATATTTACTTTCAGGGGTGCTATTTATATTAGCATTAAAAGGACTTTCATCTCCTGTAACTGCTAGAAAAGGTAATACATACGGAATGATAGGAATGACGATTGCCGTAGTAACAACTTTATTAGGGCATGGGTCAGGTCTAGATTTCTCTAGTTACACAAATTTAATAATAGCAGTTGCTATTGGTGGAGCCATAGGTTCTATTTTAGCAAGAAAAATTAGCATGACAGCCTTACCACAATTGGTAGCTGCATTTCATAGTCTAGTTGGTTTAGCAGCAGTATTTATTGCTATCGGTGCATATTTAAACAAAGCTGCGTTTTTTGATGGTGGAGTTATAGGCACAGGCAGCATGATAGAATTAAGTTTAGGGTTAGCAATTGGAGCAATTACGTTCTCTGGATCCGTAGTAGCATTCGCAAAATTACAAGGTTTAGTTAGTGGTAATCCTTTAGTATTTAAAGGTCAGCATTTAATCAACCTTATTATATTTATTGGTATCTTGGCATTAATAGCTTTAACAGCTATGGACCCTATGGCCACAGATCCTAATACTATAAAATATTTTTGGGCAATAGTTGGATTATCATTCTTTATAGGATTTTTAGTTGTACTCCCTATCGGTGGTGCAGATATGCCGGTAGTTGTGTCAATGCTGAATTCGTATTCAGGTTGGGCAGCATGCGGTATCGGATTTACATTAGCTAATACAGCGTTAATTATAACAGGCGCATTAGTTGGTTCCTCAGGAGCAATATTAAGTTATATAATGTGTAAAGGCATGAATAGATCAATTGTTAGTGTACTGCTTGGTGGTTTTGGTGGAGATAGTGACGGTGCAGCAGCAGCAGCAGCAGGTCCAAAAGGTAATGTAAAACAAGGTAGCGCAGATGACGCGTCATTTATCTTAAGTAATGCGCAAAAAGTAATTATAGTTCCAGGATACGGAATGGCCGTTTCTCAAGCACAACATGCATTAAGAGAGATGTGTGACATACTTAAATCAAAAGGTGTTGAAATTAGATATGCGATCCATCCGGTAGCAGGAAGGATGCCCGGACACATGAATGTTCTATTAGCAGAAGCAAACGTACCTTATGACGAAGTATTTGAGCTAGAAGAAATCAATCATGAATTCGCATCAGCAGACGTAGCATTTGTAATAGGTGCTAATGATGTAACGAACCCACTAGCAAAGACAGATCCACAGAGTCCAATCTATGGTATGCCAATTCTAGATGTGGAAAAAGCTGGAACAACATTATTCTTAAAAAGATCTATGGCATCAGGCTATGCCGGTGTAGATAATGATTTATTCTTTAGAGATAAGACTATGATGTTATTAGGCGACGCTAAGAAAACTACAGAAGGCATAGTTCAAGCTTTAAATATGCTCTAAGTTAATTAAGTAATAAAATTTGTTAAATCCAATGGGGAATTGATTACATAATCACTTCCCCATTTTTTTATTTGATCCAAGTCATCAATAAACCCATAAGAAGCAGCAATCGATATCATACCTGCAGCATTTGCTGCAAGAATATCTCTTTCATCATCGCCAACATAAATACAAGATTCTGGATCGCAAGAAATAATCTTTGATGCATGGAGTAAAGGTTCTGGATTAGGTTTCTTAACTTTTAAGGTGTCTCCAGCTACCAAGCAAGAAGGCTGATACCTAAAATTTAACATTTTAATAATTGGGTTAACAAGATAGCTTGGTTTGTTAGTCACAATACCCCATTTATAATTATTTAAAACAAGCATATCTAGTAACTCAGCAACGCCTTCAAATAAATGAGTTTTTGTAAATATATTGTCTTTATATATATCTAAATATTCAGATATATATAGTTTCCTAGTATTTTCAGTTAAATTGGGGCAAGCAAAGTCTATGAGACCACCAGCACCCGTTGAAATAAAATTCTTTGCAGTATTTAAATCGACAGTATTTCTTTTGTGATTATGTAATAAAATATTTAAGCAGCTCACCATGTCATAAGAAGTGTCAGCAATAGTTCCGTCAAAATCAAAAAGCATTGCATCTATTTTTCTACTAATCATTATTTTTTTTACAATGAATTATATAGTTTATATTTGTATTATTGGACTCATAAAATTTTTTATTAAAAATATTGTAATTTATACCTTTAATATTTTTCACCTCTAAAGAATTATTTCTTAAAAATTTACAAAATTCTGATGGCTTTATAAATGATTTATAGTCATGAGTTCCTTTTGGTAAAATATTCAAAATATATTCTGCGCCAATAATTGATACCAAATAAGATATTAGATTTCTATTTAATGTTGAAAAAAATAAATCTGACTTACTATTTGTTATTTTTACACAGTCGGCAATAAGTTTTTTAGGGTCAGGAACATGCTCAATCAGTTCAAGGCAGGTTAAGACGTCAAATTTGATATCAGAGTTTTCAATTAATTCTTCTAAGCTATTAACTTTATAGTCAATATTTAATTTATTAAGAGTTTGATGTGTTTTAGCTATCGCTATGGCATCTTTCGACATATCAATACCCGTAATATTATTTTTATTTGTACTCAGGCTCTCGCATAATAGACCACCACCGCACCCAACATCTAATATAGACTTATTATCTAAATTAGCATTTTTTTTGATAAAGCTTGTTCTGATTGGGTTAAGCATATGAAGTGGTTTAAAGGGCCCCTCAGGATCCCACCAGCTATATGAAATATCATTAAATTTTTGAACTTCTTTGTCATCTACATTCATGCTTTACATCTTATAATATTTAGTAAGAATTATCATTACTAGTGGTCAATTTTTAACGATTTTTTTAACGTTAATATAGGGAAAAAGCCTTACCCATGCTACAATAATAGGCATTCCAAACAGTCAATTTATAGAGTCATAATGGTAGATTTTGCAAAAGAATTAATACCTGTTTCTATCGAGAAAGAAACAGAAGAAGCATACCTAGAGTACGCCATGAGCGTCATAATAGGGAGAGCTCTTCCTGACATTCGCGATGGATTGAAACCAGTTCATAGAAGAGTTTTATATGCCATGGAGTCCATGGGTAATTATGCTAACAAACCTTATAAAAAATCTGCACGTGTAGTTGGTGATGTTATTGGTAAATACCACCCTCACGGAGACACTGCTGCATACGATACAATCGTGAGAATGGCGCAAGATTTTTCTATGAGATATGTTTTGGTAGATGGACAAGGAAACTTTGGTTCCATAGATGGAGATTCTCCAGCAGCAATGAGGTATACAGAAGTAAGGATGTCAAAGATAGCTCAAGAACTT
>Ga0209709_10001447_pt1 | contig 21975 bp, 27 predicted proteins | sample ArcticOcean_MG_C_2_FD_187435 | JGI IMG/M metagenome (GOLD analysis project Ga0209709, IMG submission 187435) | Marine microbial communities from western Arctic Ocean - ArcticOcean_MG_CB4_136 (SPAdes) (version 2) | ecosystem: Environmental > Aquatic > Marine > Oceanic | place: Arctic Ocean...
AATATATTTTGATCATCATAACTAGTCATTTTCTAATTCCAGTTTTACCTTCACGACTTTCTAATTCTGAAAAAATATCATCTGGACTTAAACCAAATTTTTTCCACATTACCAATAAGTGATAAATTAAATCAGCTGACTCATAAATAATTTGACTAGTGTTTTCTTGCTCAGCGGCCTCAACTGTTTCCATAGCTTCTTCTCTTACTTTAGCAATGCACTTTTCTTTTCCTTCGGACAATAGCTGGGCTGTATAAGATGTTGTTGGATCTTCATTTACTCTTTTTTCGATTGTTTCGAATAAACGAGTTAGAACATTGACTTTACTGCTCATTCTTATGTGCCTTCAACAATTGTTAAAATTCTATCTTTATCATTACCTAAAACAGATTTAGCATTATCATATTCTTCACTTGCATAGGCTTCTTGTGCTAATTGATATGAATCAAATTCAATTACAACATTGCGCTCATATTCTATGCCTTCTTTAGTAATACTTTGGCCACCCCTTACTAAATATCTACCTCCATATTTTTTCACTGCAATTGATGCAAGAGGAGCATACTCGTTCTGTTTTTCAACATTTATAGTATTTGCTTTTACAATCCAATATCCCTTCATACTTAAATCCTAACTGGTATATTTTTATCGGCAAGATATCTTTTTACATCTTTTATTTTAAATTGACCAAAATGAAATACAGATGCTGCAAGAACACTATTTGCCCCTCCATCTAGTATTCCTTCAGCAAAATGTTCTAGTGTTCCAACGCCACCAGATGCAATAACTGGAATATTAAGTGTCGAGGTTACATTTTTTAATAAATCTAAATCAAATCCAGATTTTGTTCCGTCTCTATCCATTGATGTTAATAATATTTCCCCAGCTCCTAGACTTTCAACTTCTTGACAATAATCAATAACATTGATTCCAGTTCTGTTTCTTCCACCATGTGTGAATACTTCCCAGTTGTTATGAGAATTCTTTTTCGCATCAACAGCAATAACTATCGTTGAAGTTCCATATTTTTCCGCCGCCTGTTTAACAAAACTTCTATTATTTACTGCCGTAGTATTAATGGAAACTTTATCAGCACCTGCATGTAGTAAGTTTTTAATATCTTTTATTTCTCTTACCCCTCCACCTACTGTTAAAGGAATAAAGCAGTTTTCCGCTGTTTTTTGAACTGTATCAAGCAGAGTCTGTCGGTTATCGCTCGTTGCAGTAATGTCTAAAAAACATAATTCATCTGCTCCTTCTGAATCATATATTTTAGCTTGCTCCACTGGATCTCCAGCATCTATTAAGTCTACAAAATTGACACCCTTAACTATACGACCATTGTCTACATCTAAGCATGGTATAATTCTTTTTTTGAGCATGATTATTTTAAAACCTTTAATGCATCTTGAATAGTAAACTCGTTATCATAAATAGCCTTACCCGCTATTACTCCTTTAAGATTAATATAATTACTATTTTTTAATTGAATTAAATCATTTAGTGATGCAACACCCCCAGAGGCTACGCATGGCGCCTTAGATAAAGCCATTACATTTTCTAACATCTCTATATTAATACCTTTTTTCATTCCATCCTTCATTATATCAGTACAAATAACAGAGTTTAAAGGAAGTTTATTTAACTCTGAAAAAAAATCCTCTAGATTTAAATTTACTTGCTCTACCCATCCTTTGGTAGAAACTAAGTTTTCTTTAATGTCTAACGCTAAAGAAATTTGATTTGGATATTTAATAATTATTTTTTTAAACAAATCAGTATTTTCAATGGCTGATGTTCCCATTATTACATTTGATACTCCTAGATCTAAAAGGTAACTCACTTTTGCTTCATCTCTTACACCACCACCAAATTGAATTTTTAAATTGGTAGAACTAGAAATAGATTCTATAAAATCTAAGTTTTTTGAGATGCCTTCAAAGGCACCATCAAGATCTACACAGTGTAACCACTCTACTCCTTGACTTTCAAAAATTTTTGCTTGATCTAGTGGATTCGAATTATAAATCTTGACACGATTAATATTGCCTTGTGATAATCTCACACACTGCCCACTTTTTAAATCTATAGCTGGAAATAAAATCATAGCTTACCAATTAATAAAGTTTTTAATTAATTTCTGACCATTTTTGTGACTCTTTTCAGGATGAAATTGAGTACCAAAAATATTATCTTTTTTAATTGCAGCAGTTACCTTTGATGCATAGTTTGTGGTAGCTAAAATATTTTCATCTACAGTTTTAAACTCATAACTATGAACAAAATAAAAGTCAGAATTCTCATCTATATCCTTAAATAAGTCATTATTTTTGAATTGAATTGTATTCCACCCCATATGAGGAATCTTAAAATCCAATGGCACTTTCATTTTTTCAACAGTGCCCGAAACCCATCCAAAACCATCATTTTTTTCATTCTCATAACCAATATCAGCTAATAATTGCATACCTACACATATACCCATAAAATGTTTTTTTTTATTAATAACTTGTTCTTGTAAAGATTCATAAATCCCATCAATTGACCTAATTGCATTTGAGCAATCTGTAAATGATCCTACTCCAGGTAAAACAATTTTATCAGCTTTATTTATTTCATTTGGATTATTTGTAACTTCTATTTCAGCATTTAAATCAAAATCATTGTTAGCTTTTTTAAAAGCCTGATTTACTGAATGAAGGTTACCATAACCATAATTAATAATGGCAATTTTCATTTTATAATTTTATTTAGTTTAATTATTTTTTTATTATAACAAAAAAATCTTGTCACTTAGAGTTGACCTTTAGTAGACGGGATATTGTTAGCTTCTCTTACATCTATAGCAACAGCCTGTCTTAAGCTTCTGGCTAAGGCCTTATAGCATGACTCGATGATATGATGATTGTTTTCGCCATATATATTTTCAACATGTAAGGTTGTGCCACTTGCTTGAGAAAAAGCCTGAAACCATTCTTTAAAAAGCTCGGTATCAAAATCACCTTGTGCAGAAGTAATTTTTGGAATTGTAAATTTTACATTCCATATTAAATATGGACGATTAGATAGATCAAGAGCAACTCTTGATAATGTTTCATCCATTGGAATATATGCGTTTGCATATCTTACTATTCCTTTTTTATCATCAAGCGCTTTCTTTAGACATTCACCAATAGCAATACCTGAATCTTCAGTAGTGTGGTGGTAGTCAATATGTAAGTCACCCTTAGCTTCAATATTAATATCCATTAATGAGTGTTTTGAAAGCTGCTCAAGCATATGATCTAAAAAACCTATTCCTGTAGATATGTTAGATTGACCAGTCCCATCAATATTAATTTCTACTTTTATAGATGTTTCTTTTGTAGTTCTTTCTACTGAAGCTTTACGCATAATAAATACTGTATATTTTCAAAGATTTTCTATCAATTATTGGAGTTTTTTACTAGTTGTAATTCTATGTTTTTTTGCTCAAGCTACTTGAATATATGAAAGAAATGACCACATTAATGCTATTATGAGTGAACAAAGTAACCCTTCTTGGCATGGCACCACAATTATTTCAGTTAGAAAAGGCAATCAAGTTGTAATTGCTGGAGACGGTCAAGTTAGCCTTGGCAATACTGTAATTAAGGCTAGTGCTCAAAAAGTTCGTAGAATTGGCGATGGAAGTGTAATTGCTGGTTTTGCTGGAGCAACAGCAGATGCTTTTACTTTATTTGAAAGACTAGAAACTAAGCTTGAAAAACATCCTAATCAGTTGACTAGAGCAGCAGTAGAATTAGCAAAAGACTGGCGAACAGATAAATATTTAAGGAGATTAGAGGCACTACTTCTAGTTGCCGATGCAAATGTTAGTTTGCTAATAACTGGACAAGGTGATGTTCTAGAGCCTGAAAATAATATTGCAGGAATTGGTTCTGGTGGTAATTATGCACTTTCGGCTGCAAGAGCTTTAATTGATACTGATTTAACTGCTGAAGAAATTGCAAAGAAATCTATTGGTATTGCTGCAGAGATTTGTGTTTTCACTAATAACAATATTACCTCTGAAAAAATAGAGTTTTAAATGCAAGCATTCTCTCCACGTGAAATTGTTTCTGAGTTAGATCGTTTTATAATTGGTCAGGATGATGCTAAAAAAGCAGTTGCTATTGCTTTAAGAAATAGATGGCGTCGTCAGCAACTTGAAGGTGAAATCAAAGAAGAAATACTTCCAAAGAATATTCTTATGGTTGGTCCAACCGGTGTTGGTAAAACTGAAATATCTAGACGTCTTTCAAAATTAGCACAAGCTCCTTTCATTAAAGTGGAAGCAACTAAGTTTACTGAGGTTGGTTATGTTGGAAGAGATGTGGAACAAATTATTCGTGACCTAATTGAAATTTCTATTTCTATGATTAAACAAAGTAAAAGAAAAGAAGTTAAAGCTAAAGCACAACTAGCTGCTGAAGAGCGAGTGTTAGATAGTTTAGTAGGACCTGGTGCTGGCTCTACCACCAGAGAAAGCTTTCGAAAAAAATTAAGGAATCAAGAAATCGATGACAAAGAAATTGAAATTGAAATTCAAGATACTGGATCATCAACTATTGATCTCCAAGGTAGTGGTGGCAATGGAATTGGTATGATTAATCTCAATGATATGCTTGGTAAGGCTATGGGTGGGAAGACTAAAAAGAAAAAAATAAAAGTCAGTGATTCATATGAAGTTTTAGTCAATGAAGAGTCCGACAAATTAATTGATCACGATCAGATAGTTACAGAAGCAAAACAAGCTGTTGAAGATAATGGTATAGTTTTTATAGATGAAATTGATAAAGTATGTGCAAGGTCTGAGAGACAAGGTGGTGATGTGTCTAGAGAAGGTGTGCAAAGAGATTTATTGCCTTTAATTGAAGGTACCGTTGTTTCAACTAAACATGGCACTGTTAAAACAGATCATATTCTTTTCATTGCTTCAGGAGCATTTCAATTATCAAAGCCTTCTGATTTATTGCCTGAATTACAAGGTAGACTGCCTATAAGAGTTGCGTTAAATGCTCTTACCCAAGAAGATTTTAAGCGAATTTTAAAGGAGCCTAAATTTAGTTTAATTAAGCAATATGAAGCATTAATGCTAACTGAAGATGTTAAAATAACATTCACAGAAGACGGTATAGATGCTCTTGCAACCTTAGCGGTTGATATAAATACTACAATTGAGAATATAGGTGCACGAAGATTACACACAATTCTTGAGCGAGTTTTAGAAGAAATAAGTTTTTCGGCTTCTGACCGAAAAGGGCAAGTAGTTACTGTAGATACTGAATATGTAAAATTAAATACAACTGAATTATCAAAAGATACTGATTTATCTAAATTTATATTATAATTGCTAATGTCAATAAAAGATAAGAAATCCTTCCCTTATAGCTTTCGTGTTCGCTATTCTGAGGTAGATGCTCAGAGAATTGTATATAATTCTCACTACTTAACTTTTTTAGATGTTTCTATTTTCGAATTTTTTGACGCAATTGGTTTTGATCAGGAAAAATATATAAAAGAGACAAATAATGAATTTCATACTGTCAAGGCGGTTGTTGAATATAAGTCTCCAGCAACACTTGGGGACACAGTTGAAGTTTTTACTAGAATTAAAAATATTGGTAATTCCAGTATTACTTTTCAGCAAGAAATTTATCTATTAGATTCTAATAAATTAATAGCTACGGGAGAAATTATTTGGGTTAATACAAATCAAGCAGAAATGAAACCTACTCGTGTACCTGATAATTTAAGAAATTTATTAAAAGAATATCAAGATTAATTAATCAGCTGAAGTAGCCAATAACAACCAATTGCTATTCTTTTTATTTTTATGTTTTGAAAATGTCCAAACATCTGTAATTTTCTGGATTTGATTTAAACTACCAGATATCACTTCATCTTTATTATTCTTAATACAAGTAATCATTTCAGAGACAAATCTAACAGTTACTTCCATTGGCGAACTATTTAAGTCTTTATAAATAATTTCTGCAGATTCTATTCCTATAAAGCTAAACTCAACTTGTTCACTATTTTGTTTACGCTGAGTTATAACTTCTGAGAAATCATTAAGAACATTATCTTCTAACAATGATTTTAATTCTTTAATGTTACCATTCTCAAAGTTTGTTACGATCATTTCGTATGCACCTTTAGCACCATTTAAGAAATCTTCATTATCAAACCAGTCTGAGGCTACGCCTGATTTTTGTTTAGGTGTTGTTATTGGTTTTGCAATATCAGATGGCTGACTTGCTGGTTCATCGTATGAAAAAAGGTTAGGGTCTTTTTTTTCTGAGCCCGTCCGCTTGCCTAAAACACTTCTAAGTCTTAATAAAACTATTCCGGCAACAACAGCTAAAAATATTATATCCATATATTGGATTGCTTCATTCATAGTAAATATTTACATTATTTTTTTATAGAGTACCTTATGTAAGTACTTAAAGTAAAGATTCAACCAAAATACATAGCTTGTTTTATATTTTTATATCCATATTCATTATTCTACCAGTAATCGAAATTGCTACATTTATTCAATTCGGTGGGCTTTTAGGCACTTTCAATACAATTTTATTGATATTTTTAACAGCAGTTATCGGAGTTTACCTAGTTAGATTACAAGGTATTTCTACTCTTTTAAATATTCAGAAAGATATTATTTCTGGTAATGCACCAATTGAAAATATTGTTGGTGGTTTTGTAATATTGTTGTCTGGTTTGTTGCTTTTAGTTCCTGGATTTGTAACTGATGCAGTAGGGTTTTTAGGACTATTACCATTTACAAGGAAAATATTTGCAAATCTATTAATAAAAAGGTTTATGGGTCAGTATGGTATTAAACAACCTGAAAAAAATGATAATATAATTGACGCAGAATATGTCGAAATAAATAATGAGGACGAAAAATAATGGATGTTAAAACAAAAATAATTTCACAATATATAAAAGATTTATCTTTTGAAAACCCCAAGGGTCCATTTCCTTTTGCTAATAAAGAAGATCGTCCTGCAATAAGTGTAACAGTTGATGTAAAAGCCAATGCAACATCTAAAGACAATTTATTTGAAGTTATATTAAGTATAAATGTAGCTGCTACACACCAGGACAATAGTGTATTTTTAATAGATTTAGTATATCAGGGTGTATTTGAATTTGAGAATTTAACAGATGATATTAAAGAACCATATCTGTTGGTTGAATGTCCAAGAATTTTATTTCCATTCGCAAGAAGGATTATTTATGATTTGCATGCTGATGGTGGCTTACCACCTTTATTGTTAGATACAGTAAACTTTGCAGAGTTATACAAGAACCGAAAAGAGCAAAGTGAAGTAAATTAATTATTTCGATAAATTATTTTTGCAATAATAATAAATATCAATAAAAATATAGTTGCCGCATTTGCAATAACTATTGGAAAATCAATAATTAAAAATCCATATACCAACCAACTAGATACACCTATAAAAAAAATTAGTAACCACCAAGCTGATAAGTCTTTGGCACTTTTGAATCGCCAAACTTTTATTACTTGTGGGATAAAAGATACTGTGGTTAAAACACCAGCAAAAATTCCAATATAATTAATCCAATTCATAATTTACCAGTTTATATCTTAGCTTGCGTTTGAATTAATAAATTTACTTAACAATTCATTGGTACTTTTATACAATCTAATTGCTTCAAGACTTTTTATTGTAGGAAGTATAATTGGAAATTTCCCCGATTTATACAGACTCAAGGCTTTTTCCGGAGAAATCCACAAGCTATCAACGCCTTCAAACCCATCGTGCACAGCATCTTGTTTGCTTGGAAGTGATGCAAGATAAAATTTAGTGCTATATCTTTTTTTCTCAGTCGTTGGGGTAGTCCAGTGTGATAAGTATGTTAAATTATTAATTGCTGGATATAAATTTAAATTATTCAAAATATTATAAAAACTTATTTCATTATTATTGATTTGGAACTGATATTTTTTTAATATCTTAATTTCTTTTTCATCTTGAGGGATAAATACTTCACCCGAATTTCTATTAGCAATAAGGACACCACACTCTTCAAAGCATTCTCTTATTGCAGCTAATAAATAGCTCACTTCAATATCACCAATTTCTTTTTCGTTGGGTACAGTTTGATTAGAAAATTTGTCCATTAGGTCTTCTGAATCAAGTTTGCCTCCAGGAAATACCCAAGCATTTCCAAAATTGGAAGCTGCAGATCTTTTAAGCATAAAAACTTCTACTGTATTCTTACTATCTCTAAGCAACAGGACTGTAGAAGCAGGAATTGGTTCTGAAGGAATTTTGTTTAAATCTGCTGGCTCAATATTGATTTGATCAGTGTAATTACTAGTCATTCTTTATTTTATGCCAAATTGCATCTTTACCCAGAGTATTAATAAATTCACTATGCAATCTTTCTTCCTCTGATGTGATTTGTATTTTTAAATTTCTTTCTTGTAAAAGTGAAATATCAAAATCTGTATCGATTAAATGATCTTCTACATCAATTGCTAGATTTAGGGATGGTTCTCTAGCATCATTTAATTCTATGTATACTCGGGCCAATAATTCAGCATCTAATGTTGCAGAGTGCTTTTCACGCAATGTATTATCTATCGAGAGTCTCTTACATAGAGCATCTAGCGAAACACTTTGCCCTGGAAATTTTTCTCTTGCTAAAACTACTGTATCGATTGCTTTATTAGATAGCGTGTTTTTACCACACCTTTGCAATTCAAAATTTAAAAATCCGATATCAAAGGGTGCATTGTGAGCAACAATGTTATCTACACTGATAAACTCTAAAAATTCATCAGCTATTTCTTTAAATAATGGCTTATTCTCTAGAAATTTCTCTGTAATGCCATGAATATCAACTGATGATTCAGGAACATCTCTTTGTGGGTTTACATATTTATGGAAGACATTACCGGTTGGAAGGTAGTCTACAATTTCAATAGCAGCAACTTCTATAACACGGTGATTATCTGAAAATTTTAAACCTGTCGTTTCTGTATCTAAAACAATTTCTCTCATAGTTATTTACTATACTGACTTTCCCATGCTTCACTTTTTATTTTTTTAAATTTATCAATCAACAATCTAACCTCTTCTTCTGTGTCTTCAATACTCTGATCTGTAGAGATAATAAAATCGGATTTTTCTTTTTTTTCTTTGTCTGGCATTTGTTGATCTTTTATACGTTCAAATACTTCGATCGGCAATTGTCTCTCACCTAAAATTCTTTTGCGTTGTGTTTCTTCTGAGGCACTTACAAGCACTATAACATCAACATACTTTTCACCTCTTGTTTCAAATAAAAGAGGAATATCTAAAATACAACCAGCAAAGTTTTTTTTTATACAGTCTTTGATGTAATTAATTTGATATAGTCGTGTGGCCGGATGTATAATATTTTCTAAATCTTTAAATCTTTTAGGATCTTTAGTTAAAATATTTCTTAGTTCACCTCTATCAACTTTATTATTTATTTTAGAACCAGGAAATTTTTTATCTATCTGATCTATTATATTTTGATCGTTTTCATAAATATAATGTACCGCATCATCTGCATTATAAACACCAAACCCAAACTTCTTAAACATATTGGCTGTGGTACTTTTACCCATACCTATTGAACCAGTTAATCCCACTAGTAACATTATTTTAACTCTCTAATTATTGAAAATATTTCTTCATTTATTGTTGGATAAATACCATGCCAAATAAAAAAAGATTCTGCAGCCTGATGAACCAGCATATCTAAACCATTTTGATAAGTACAACCACTCATCTCTGCATCGATTAATAATTTTGTCTGTTGTGGATTATAAATTAGATCATAAACATGTAGGTTGGCTTTAGATTTATCAAAATCTATTTCAATATTATGGTTATCTTTCATACCTAAAGATGTAGTATTTACGATTAAATCAATATCTGAAATAATATTATTAATTTCTTTATAACTTTTTATTTTTAGCGGTATATCTAGATCCTTTGAAATTAATTCAACTTTTTCAGCAGTCCTATTTATAACAGTAATATTAGACTCCATTTTATTTAGAGCATAAATAATTGATCTTGCTGAACCACCAGCACCAAACACTAAACTATTTTTTTTGATGATATTGTTATTTTTAATTTGATCATTTATAGAATTTATAAATCCAGCTGGATCAGTGTTATATCCAGTAATTATATTATTTTTATAAACAATAGTATTAACGGCTTTTAGTTTTTGTATTGGCAAATCAACATTATCACACAACTTATAAGCTAATTCTTTAAATGGTATTGTTACATTTAAACCGCCAAAGCCACACTCAAATAAATTCTTAATTTCATCTGCTGCACTCGAAATATCTATCTTTATTTTTTCATAATTTGTGGTGTTTACTTTGTTTTGTTTGATCCAATAATTATGTATTTGTGGAGATAAACTATGTTGAATTGGATTTCCAATAACTGCTGTTTTTATTGTGGTTTCACTCATAGAATAAAATATTATTTTGCCATAGAAATTGTGTTAATGGAAGTAGTGGTAAACCTAAAATTGAGAAATAATCACCCTCAATTTTATTAAGTAGCTTAATACCCTCTTGTTCAATTGCATACACACCAACACAGCCCAAAATACTCTTATCTATACTATTCAAATATTCATCGATTTGTTTCTCATTTAAATTTCGCATTGTAATATTTGCTATATCACTATGTTTCCAGACAATGGCACCATTTTTTGCAACAGCAATGGATGTTATTAGTTTGTGGTTTTTACCTTGAAGTTCTAATAGTTGATTTTTTGCCTCGTGCATATCTGTAGCTTTGTTCATTAATACACTATTTAATTCTAAAACTTGATCGCCACCAACTACAAAGCTATCAGTGAATTTTAAGGATGGTTTTATAGCTTTAATCTCTGATAATTTAATGGCCATATCTTGTGGCGAAAGATTAGAATAAGAAATTTTCGCCTCTTCTTCATCTACCCCATGTTCAACAACTTGAAATGATATCTTTGCGTTTTTAAGTATATTCGCTCTTGTTTTACTTCCTGATGCCAGTAAAATTGTCATGTATATCCTGTTTATAAGTGTGTTGGTTGTGTTATTGGTTTTTATATATTGTTAATGGTTTATCTTATCTTAATTATTTAAGGTCTTTGTTAGATTATTGCTATCATTTTATCCACCTGTTGATTATATAATAAAAGATAATCAGTGGTGTGTATAAGTTAATTAATTTTTTAAAAAATGGGTAAAATAGTTGGTATTAAGTGTGAGTATATTTTTTTTCTAGTCTTATAAACAAATTCACAGGACCTACTACTACTACTATTCTATATATATAAATATATGAGTATTATATTAGACGTTTTAAATAACAAGAAATTTGAAAAACCTCCAGTTTGGTTTATGAGGCAGGCAGGTCGACATCTTCCTGAATATATGAATGTTAGAAGAAGATTTTCCAATCTAATGGAAATGTTTAAAGATTCTGACATTTGTGCAGAAATAACTGTTCAACCTGTCCAGAGGTATAATTTAGATGCTGCGATAATATTTACAGATATATTAATGATACACATGGTGACAGGAGCCGATGTATCATTTGATAATATAGACGGACCTAAAGTTATAGAAGCTCAAAAAAAAACAGTCGACTTTAATAATATAAAATTTTTATACGAAGCAATTAAAAAAACTAAAAGTATTACCAATAAACCACTCATAGGATTCGCTGGCGGTCCTTGGACAACGTTGACTTATTCACTATTAAATTCTACAGAACGAAAAGATCCACAAAAAGCCATAAAAGAAAAAGAAAGAGAAATAGATTTACAAGTTAAAGAATTTACAGAGCTAACAATAAAACACGCCTTAAAGCAAATAGACGCCGGCATAGATATATTTCAACTATTTGAGTCATCAGCTGGAATGTTAAACGACGAACAGTTGATGAAATGGTGTATAGAACCAAGTAAAGAAATTTTTAAAGAAATAAAAAAATTCAAAGAAGTACCAACAATAGTATTTCCAAGAGGTGTTAGTTTAAAAAACTACATCACCTATTCAAATATAGAGAATTTAAACTGTCTTTCATTAGACCAGTTTTTTGATTTAAAAAATATTAACAAACTTAACCCAAAAAAAACTCTACAAGGAAACCTAAATCCAGAAATCTTGCGAAATGGGGGTGAAAATTTAAATAAAGAAATATTAGAGATTTTACTTGCCTTTAAAGAAACGCCACATATTTTTAACTTAGGGCACGGGGTCATTAAAGACACCCCAATTAAAAATGTGGTTCAAACATTGGAGTTAATACGGAGTTAAAATGAAATTTATTGGTGAAGAAAATTTTAAACATCAAAATCGCCAAAAAATAGGTATTTTGATTTGTAACCTAGGTACTCCAGAAAGCTATCAAACTAAGGATGTTAGAAAGTTTCTCAGACAATTTTTATCCGATGGAAGAGTAATCGAAATTCCAAAAATCATATGGTGGTTTATTTTAAACGGTATTATTTTAACCTTGAGGCCTTCAAAATCAGCTAAGCTTTATAAGTCTGTGTGGACAAAAGAAGGTTCACCACTATTGGTTTTTTCAAAAAAATTAATAGAAAAGCTAAAGCTTGTAACCAACGATGATTGTGAGGTTGAATTAGCAATGAGGTATGGCAACCCAAATATGGAAGAAGCCCTTTTATCGTTAAAAAACAAAAATTGTCGCAAGTTAATTGTTTTACCAATGTTTCCACAATATTCAGGTACAACAACAGGCAGTATTTTTGATGAGGTAACAAGAATATTGTCCAAATGGCGATGGGTGCCAAGTTTAAATTTTATTAATAGTTATCATGATAATGATTATTATATAAATGCACTTGCAGACTCAGTATCAACCCATTTACAAAAAAACACTCCACAAAAGATAATATTTACCTACCACGGCATTCCAAAAAGAAACTTTGATTTGGGTGATCCATATCAGTGTTACTGTCAGAAAACAACGCGACTAGTTGCAGAAAAACTAAACTTAAAAGAAGATGAGTATATGACAACTTTTCAGTCACGGTTTGGCCCCGCGGAATGGCTTAAGCCATACACCAGCGATACAATGGAAGAGTTACCAAAAAAAGGAATAAAAAACATCTTAGTGGTAGCTCCAGCATTCAGTGTTGACTGTTTAGAAACAATCGAAGAAATTGACGAGGAAAATAAAGAAATTTTTTTAAATAGTGGTGGTCAAAATTTTACATATGTTCCTTGTCTCAACGACTCTGACGGGCATGTTAATTTCCTAAAACAACTCATAGACAAACACGCATCAATTTTAAAATAAGATAATGTCAAAGTGTTTAATTTTATATTCAACAACAGATGGTCATACAAAAAAAATATGTGATCGCATTGCCCATATCTTAAATAAAAACAATAATACAGCCATCACATTAAACTTGGCGACATTTGATCAAACAAAACTTAATGATTGTGACAGTATAATAATTGGAGCAAGTATTAGGTATGGAAAACACCAAAACTCCCTCTATAACTTTATTAGTCAAAACAAAGAAATTTTAGAAAATAAAAAAAACTCATTTTTTACCGTAAATGTTGTCGCTAGAAAGATGGAAAAAAACTCTCCTGAAACTAATCCATATATGAAAAATTTTCTAGATAAGTCTAAATGGAAACCACAATCACTAAGTGTGTTTGCGGGTAAAATTGAATATCCAAAGTATGGCTTTATTGATAAATATGTTATAAGATTTATAATGTGGATTTCAAAGGGACCAACCGATACTACCGGTACATTCGAGTTTACTGATTGGCAAAAAGTAGATGATTTTGCAAATAAATTTTAATTTTAACTATTTTACTATAAATAATATATATATATAACAATTACTTAACCAGTTTTGATTCTTAAAATGTTGTATTTTATCTGTATCTTTAGTAAGTAATGAAGCAATTATCTATAAATTATTATATATAATTATCTCCGATCATTCCCAAATTTAAAATTACCCAACCTAAATATAAATTAAAACCAAAAATATAAATATGAATCTAAAATTAAAAGAATTAAAGAAAAAAACTCCACAAGAACTTCTAAGTTATGCTGAAGAGCTTAAAGTAGAAAATGCTAGCTCACTTCGTACGCAAGATATGATGTTTGCTATTTTGAAAAACCTTGCTGCTGACAACAAAGAAATTGATGGTGCGGGTGTTTTAGAAACATTACAAGATGGTTTTGGTTTTTTAAGATCAATGGAAGCCAATTATTTGCCAGGTCCTGATGATATTTATGTTAGCCCAAGTCAAATTAAAAGATTTTCTTTAAGAACAGGTGACACCATTGAGGGTCCTATTAGAGCACCAAAAGAAGGTGAGAGATATTTTGCTTTATTAAAGGTAGATACAATTAATTACGAAACGACAGATAAAAAAGATAAAAACAAAATTAATTTTGATAATTTAACACCTTTATATCCAGAAGAACAAATTAGATTAGAAACTGAAGAGCCAAGGAAAGACTTAAGCGCTAGAGTTATTGATTTAGTTGCTCCAATTGGTAAGGGTCAAAGAGCTATTATTGTAGCTCCACCTAGAACTGGAAAGACAGTTTTGCTTCAGAATATTGCACACTCTATAACTGAAAATCACCCAGAAATTTTCTTAATGGTTTTGTTAATTGATGAAAGACCAGAAGAAGTAACAGATATGCAAAGATCTGTAAAAGGTGAGGTTGTAAGTTCAACTTTTGATGAACCTGCATCAAGACACGTTCAAGTTGCAGAAATGGTTATTCAAAAAGCAAAACGTCTAGTTGAACATGGCAAAGATGTTGTCATACTTTTAGATTCTATTACACGTTTAGGCCGAGCGTACAACACGGTTGTTCCTAGCTCAGGTAAAGTTTTAACTGGTGGAGTAGATGCAAACGCACTGCAAAGACCTAAAAGATTTTTTGGTGCCGCAAGAAATATTGAATTTGGTGGTTCATTAACAATCATATCTACAGCATTAATTGATACTGGCAGTAGAATGGATGAGGTTATTTTTGAAGAATTTAAAGGAACTGGTAACTCTGAAATTATACTTGATAGAAAGGTTGCTGATAAAAGAACTTATCCCGCAATTGATATTGCTAAGTCTGGCACTAGAAAAGAAGAGATATTGTTGGCACCAGATGATCTTCAAAAAATGTATGTTTTACGAAGAATTCTTAATCCAATGGGAACAATGGATGGAATTGAATTTTTACTCACTAAGCTGAAAGATACCAAGAGTAATGCTGAGTTTTTCCAAGCAATGAATAAATAATTTTAATTAACCTTCTGCCTGTAAAATAAAATTTGATTTATAATTTCGTTCTAGTTTTTTTAGTCCATCTAAATTTACCAAATTAATTATAAAATAAAACTCTATACTTTTGGGATTAAACTTATTTATTAATTTAGCTGCAGCAATAGCTGTGCCACCAGTTGCAATTAGATCATCAATTATTAAAACCTTATCTTTATTGTTTGCAGCATTTTTATGAACTTGTATCTCATCTTCACCATATTCTAACTTATATTTTTGTTTATATGTCGTGCCTGGTAATTTATTTTTTTTTCTTATTGGTATAAAGGGTAGGCTACATTGTATTGCAACAGCTGATCCAAAAATGAAACCTCTTGCTTCTATACCAGCCACTTTTGAAATTTTATTTTTCTTTACGTAATTAGATAATTCAACAATCACTTTTTTAAATAACTTACTGTCATCTGTAATAGAAGTAACATCCTGAAATAAAATTCCTTTTTTTGGAAAGTTAGGAATTATTCTTATTTTTTCTTTTAATTCCTTATTTAACTTTTTACTCATAAATATTTTTTTAATAAGTTAACATCTGTAAATGGAAGTGAGCAGGTATTATCTTTACAAATATAAATTAATGTTTGGTCTTCTACATTTATATCTTTGTAGAAACTAAATTTTACATCTAACTCCGATTTTTTATCAATTAAAATAATCATAATGTTATCTAAATAATGTTCATAAATTCTTTGATAAATAATTTCATTTTGATCTTTATTTTTCCCAGCAATTATTAATAGTTTAGCTGTTTTAATTAAACTAAAATTTTTAAGAAAGCTTGTGCTGCCCAAATATTGATTAGAAATTTTTTTACTTATTTTACCTATTAAATCCTCGTATAATTGAACATATTTCTTATCTGAAGTAACCAAACTAATTTTAGAAAATATTGATAATAAAACTGCGTTGGAATTAGGCGTTACATTATCAAAATATTGAATATTCTTTAATATTACATCTTTCTGGTCATCTGAATTAGTATAAAACCCTCCACTTTTATTAAAAAAATAATCTAATATACATTTTGTTAATAAGATCGATTGTTCAAGATAGTAATATTTGCTTGTCGTTTCATATAACATAAGCGCTGCTTTGGTTAGATGAACATAATCATCAAGCATGCCTAAATGTTTATTAATACCCATGCAATTTGAATGGTACAGTTTATTTTGTACAAACATCTTATCAAATATAAAACTAAATGCTCTCTCAGCAGATTTTAGATATTTATTATTATTTAAAACTTTTCCTGTATAAGCCATTGCTTCAATTGTAAGACCATTCCAGTCAACTAAAATTTTATCATCTAATTGTGGTTTAATTCTTTTTTTGCGATACTGAGCAAGTTTGTCTAGCAGCAATTGAACTCTTGCTTCCTCTTCTTCATTTATGTGGAGTTGTTTATACCTTGATAATACAATATTACCTTCCCAGTTACCCTCTTCTGTTACATTAAAAATGCTACAAAAAAATTTTAAATCATCCTTTAAAATATTTTTTAATTCTACATATGACCAAATATAAAACTTACCTTCAACACCTTCTGAATCTGCATCTAAAGCAGCATAATACCCACCATCTTTATCTTGCATTTCAGATATTATCCAATTAGCAATTTGTTCAGCTTTTTGTTTATATGCTGATTGATGCGTCGTTATGTAAAATTTATTTAATAGCAATAGAAGTTGCGCATTATCATACAGCATTTTTTCGAAGTGTGGCACAAGCCATAACTCATCTACAGAATAACGAGAGATACCGCCAGCTACATGATCAAAGATACCACCACTACAAATATTATCTAAAGTACTAGTTATTATATTAAGCTTTTTCTCATCTTGATCTTGTTGATAAAGATTTAGTAAAAAATCATAGATAAAAAGTTGAGGAAATTTTGGCGCACCATTGAGACCTCCGTGACGTAGATCACAATTTTCTATAATATTGTTTTCGGCAGCAACAATAAATTTCTCAATATTTGTTTCTATTGGATTTGAGGTATCAAGTTTGCTTAAAGCTTTAAATATTAGTGTTTGGTTCTTGATAATTGCATCTTGATCACTTGCATAACTTTTTGCTATTGATGTAAGCACATCTTTAAAAGCTGGCATTCCATACTTTGGTTCTTTTGGAAAATAAGTACCACCCCAAAACGGTTTTTTGTTGCTTGATAAGAACATAGTTAAAGGCCAACCGCCTTGCTGGCCAAGTAATGCCAATGCGTTTTGATAGATACTATCTAAATCGGGTCGTTCTTCTCGGTCTAATTTTATATTGATAAACTCTCTGTTCATAAGCTTTGCTGTTTCTTCATCTTCAAAGCTCTCATGCGCCATTACATGACACCAATGGCATGCTGCATATCCTACTGATAGGAGTACAGGCTTATTTTCACTTTTAGCTTTTTTAAATGCTTCTTCTGACCAAGGGTACCAATTGACAGGATTATCTTTGTGCTGAAGTAAGTAAGGACTAGTTTCTTTATTTAATAAATTTTTAGTCATTAAAATATGAATTCGACATGATTAATCTTATATGAAACAATCAAAAAATAAAAAAATAATATTTTGAAATTAAAGTGACTATTTACGCATTATCAACAGCACCAGGAACAGCAGGACTTGCAGTTGTAAGGCTATCTGGACCTAGAGCACTAGAAGCTCTGAACACAATTGTAAAAAATAAAGATTTTACTCATAGTACGTTTAAGAAATGTAAATTTTATCACCCAGTAAAACATCAACAGCTCGATAGTGGCTTAGCAGTTTATTTTAAGGGTCCAAAAAGTTTTACTGGAGAAGATGTCGTCGAACTCCATATCCATGGAGGTTATGCAAATACATCTATTATATTATCTGCATTAGCTTCAATTGAATATTTAAGAATTGCTGATCAGGGTGAATTTACTAAGAGAGCCTTTATTAATAATAAAATTGATTTAACTGGTATTGAAGCCTTAGGAGATCTAATTAATTCTCAAACTGAGCAACAACATGAACAAGCTCTATTTCATATGGGTGGCTCACTTAGTAAACTTTACTTAAGTTGGAGGAAAAAATTAATTGAGCTAACTGCTTTGATAGAAGTAGAGTTAGATTTTGCTGATGAAGATTTACCAGATAATATTTCAGAAAATCTTCATAAAAAAATCGATCTAGTTATAGCTGAAATGAAAAGTCATTTGGAGGAAAGCAATAAGGGTGAAATTTTACGAGATGGCTTTAAAATAGCAATTATTGGAGAACCAAATGTTGGTAAGTCTAGTTTAATTAATCTTTTGGCAAAGCGTGATGTGGCAATTGTATCTGATGTAGCCGGCACAACACGTGATGCTATTGAAGTTAATTTAAATATTGGTGGTTTTCCAGTCATTATAGTAGACACTGCAGGTCTTCGAGATTCAAATGATAAAATAGAAAAGCTTGGTATAGATATCGCGCTTTCTAAAATTGAAGAAAGCAATGCTGTTATTGAAGTTTTTACAGACCCTAAAAAAATAATTAGAAAAAATAACTATATCTCAGTTCTAAATAAAATTGATCTAATCAATATTAGTAAAAAAGATTTAGGACAAGCAATTCCAATCTCTGTTTTAAATAATATTGGCATAGATATATTAATAAATAAAATAGAGCATATAATTAAAAGTCATTTTCCAAAAACTTCAGAAACTATTCCTACCCACGATAGATATAAGATAGGTGTTACTAAAATCATTCAAAGTCTAAATAGTGCTAAAGACGTAAACCTAATAGAAGCTCCAGAACTAGTGGTTGAAGAGTTAAGGTCCGGAATATACGAGATAGGACGTTTAACAGGAACTGTTGATGTTGAGGAATACTTAGAAGTAATTTTTAGAGAGTTTTGTATCGGTAAATAATCTATTGCAATTAATTGTCATTAATTTAATAGATTTAAGATGTCTGTTAATGATTATGATGTTGTTGTAGTTGGTGGTGGTCACGCAGGTTGCGAGGCAGCAACCACATCCGCAAGAAGTGGGGCAAAGACCCTATTAATCAGCCATAAATTAGATACTATTGGAGAAATGTCTTGTAACCCAGCTATTGGGGGACTTGGTAAAGGTCACTTAGTCAGAGAAATCGATGCATTAGACGGTATCATGGGTAGAATTGCAGATCGAGCAAGTATCCAATACCGTTTGTTAAACAGAAGAAAAGGTCCTGCAGTTAGAGGCCCTAGAGCCCAAGCTGATCGGAAGTTGTATAAAAAATTTATGCAGCAAGAAATATTAAACTACCCAAATTTAGTGTGTTTGTATGATCCAGTTGAAGATTTATTATTAGAAAATAATAATCAGGTTATAGGTGTGACATGTGGATCTGGAAAAATTATTAAATCTAAAAGAGTTATTATAACTACAGGAACTTTTTTAAATGGCATAATTCATATCGGTGAAAAACAAATTTCTGCTGGTAGACATGGAGATGAACCTTCAATTGGTCTTGCAAAATCTTTATATGGTGCAGGTTTTCAATTAGGTAGATTAAAAACAGGAACACCAGCTAGATTAGATAAAAATACAATTAATTATTCGGCTTTAGAAGAACAAGGTGCCGATGAAGAACATTCATACTTCTCTTTCTTAACTGATAAAACATATAACGAACAGGTTCCGTGTCACATTACTTACACCAACGAAACTGTTCATAGAATTATTCAAAATAATATAACAAAATCAGCTATTTACTCAGGTCAGATAAAAAGCTCAGGTCCTAGATATTGTCCTTCCGTAGAAGACAAAATTAATCGATTTGCAGATAAATCTAGACATCAAATTTTTTTAGAACCCGAAGGTCTAGATAGTCAAACTATATACCCAAATGGTATTTCAACTTCTCTTCCAGAAAGTATCCAACAAGAATTTATTAATAAAATCAATGGTTTAGAGAATGTAAAGATTATAAGACCTGGATATGCTATTGAATATGATTATATTGATCCACGCGAGTTATACCAAACTTTAGAAACAAAAAAAATCACTGGGCTTTACTTAGCTGGTCAAATTAATGGAACCACAGGTTATGAAGAGGCAGCTGCTCAAGGTCTTGTTGCAGGTTTAAATGCCGCTCTTTCAATAAAAAGTAAGGAATATATATTCAAACGCAGTAACTCTTATATTGGTGTCATGGTTGATGATTTAACTCTAAAAGGAGTGTCAGAGCCATATAGAATGTTTACCTCAAGAGCAGAATATCGTTTAACCTTAAGATCTGACAATGCCGATTTAAGGCTTACTCCAATCGCAAAAGAGTTGGGTCTTTCAAATTCTAAAAGACTTGAAAAATTTGAGCAAAAAATTGATCTTCTGACAAACGCCAAAAATACCCTTAAAAATATAGAATTTACACCAAATTTTATTGAAAAATTTGATATTAAGATTAATAAAGATGGAAAAAAAAGAACTGCTCTTGATTTATTATCATATCCAGAAATAACCTTTTCAAAGCTCGTACCTATATGGAATGAGCTTAAAAATTTAGATTTACCAAAGGATGTAGTAGAACAAATTGAGATTGAAGCTCATTACAAGGGTTACCTCAAGAAACAAGATAGCGATATTATTAGTCTAAAAAGAGATGAAAATATTAAGATTCCTATTAACTTTGATTTTAATGAATTATCGAGTCTTTCGAATGAATTAAAAGAAAAGCTTATTAAAGCAAAACCTCAAAATATCAGCCAGGCATCAAGAATAGAGGGTATGAGTCCTGCAGCAGTCAACCTCATACTTTCAATAATAAAAAGTAAGGCAAAAAGTCGAAAAATAGCATAATACTCTAGTATGAGTAATGAACTTGATGAATTTATATCAAATAACCCTAATGTTTCACGTGAAACAATCAAAAAATTAGCTAAATTTCAGTCTTTTTTAGTAGAGCAAAATCTAAAACACAATTTAGTATCTAAAAACCAAATAGATAAAATATGGATGAGACATATCCATGATTCGCTTAGACTGCTTAATCTTTTAGATTTAAACAAATCTATGACAATTTTAGATATTGGATCAGGGGGAGGTTTTCCAGCTATTCCATTAGCGATTGCTACTGAAAAATATAATTTGAAATACACCTTATGCGAAAGCATAACTAAAAAATCAAACTTTCTTAACTTATCAGTGGAACTTCTAAAATTATCAAATATTAAAGTTACTAATGACCGTGTTGAAAACTTAAAAAATATTAAATTTGATGTTATAACTTGCAGAGCAGTATCAAAACTAAATAAAATCTTTACTTATTCACATCACTTAACAAAACAAAATACTATATTTTTACTTCATAAAGGTATAAATATTGTAGAAGAAATAAACGATGCTAATAAATATTGGTTTTTTGAGTATAAATTAATTAAAAATGAACTTGAAGAGGGTTCATATATAGTAAAAATTAATAAACTAAAAAAACGTAATTAAATCAATTACTTAGCATAAAAATTATTTAATAGTTATGCATAGTAATATAATTGCAATCTGTAATCAAAAAGGTGGGGTTGGAAAAACTACTACAGCAATCAATTTAGCTGCAGCACTAGCTGCTACAGGTAAA
>Ga0209709_10001448_pt1 | contig 21970 bp, 14 predicted proteins | sample ArcticOcean_MG_C_2_FD_187435 | JGI IMG/M metagenome (GOLD analysis project Ga0209709, IMG submission 187435) | Marine microbial communities from western Arctic Ocean - ArcticOcean_MG_CB4_136 (SPAdes) (version 2) | ecosystem: Environmental > Aquatic > Marine > Oceanic | place: Arctic Ocean...
AGCATGTTTGTTCAGCATTCATTTCATCTTGCGCTGCTGTAATTTCAGCAGTACTCAATACTCCATCGCCATCAGAATCCAAATCAGATATCATATCCGCGCTGTCATCTGAGTCAAAAGTACATGTGTTGACAAAATTCAAATCTGCAGTTCCATCAGCATTCTGTTGAAACGATATCTCCATGAGTCCATCACAATCAGGACCGTCGTCATCATTCCAATCTTCATCCTGTGTCATGAATGTTATTGCGACATAAGAAGGCTGTGAATTGCAGTGTCCATCCCCGTCACCGTCAGTATTTTGAACACTCCAACCAGTACCATCTGCATTCATTGCAGACGCCCAATCGGTTGCAGGTAAGAATGTTACATCACTAACATCCCAAGGAGATGTTGCGGTGATATCGACTCCACCCGAGCATTCTTCGTTTCCACCATTCCATAAAGCACCGGCATCATACTCAAATAAATGCGAGTACGAGCTTGCATCGCTAGATACAGTGATGATTTCAGCTGTCGACACAGTAACTATTTCCGAATCTACAGAGATAAATTTCATGGAATTATCACCCATATCCGGCTGAGTCTCCATAACTACTCCATCATAACTGAATAGACCACTATCATCATCACCACAGGGTACTTCGGTTCCATTCTCCGCATAGCATGTTTGTTCAGTATTCATTTCATCTTGCGCTGCTGTAATTTCAGCAGTACTCAATACTCCATCGCCATCAGAATCCATCTCTGAAATCATATCAGCGCTGTCATCTGAGTCAAAAGTACATGTGTTGACAAAATTCAAATCTGCAGTTCCATCAGCATTCTGTTGAAACGATATCTCCATGAGTCCATCACAATCAGGACGGTCATCACCGCTATCCATGATATCAACGAACGTTTCTAATTCGTCAATGTCCAATAATTCATCTCCATCGGAATCAGATTCAGTGAAAACATCTGCAATCATATCTTCTTGTTCTTGGGACATGTTTTCTCCGCTTTCATCGTTTTCAATTTCGTTGGCGAAATCAAGGATTTCTTGAAGACTGATATAACCATCACCATTAGAATCAAACATTTCCATCATTTCTTCGAGGGACAAATCGCCTTCGCCACCTTCATCTTCACCATCTGGACAATCGTCGTTTCCATCGTTTACTTGATGAATCCAAACTTCGCTTCCATCATGACAATCGAACCAGTTGATCTCGTTTCCATCAGTATCATACTGTTGCTCATCGGCACCATCTTCGCAGTCTAAGTCGCCATCATTGACCCAGTCAAATGGAATCACGTCGCCGTTACCACAGACGAAAGTAGGGCCATCATCGCCGCCATCATCCATGTCTTCCATCAAATCGATGAAAAATTCAAGTTCGTTAATGTCCAATAATTCATCTCCATCTGCATCGGAATCAGCGAAACCATCTGCAATCATATCTTGTTGTTCTTGTGATATGTTTTCTCCGGTTTCGTCGTATGACTCTTCGTTGACGTAATCAAGGATTTCTTGTAGGCTGAGGTAACCATCACCATCAGCATCGACCATTTCCATAATCTCGTCAGCATCAGGTGAATCTGAACCGGCTTCATCTTCGCCATCAGGGCAATCATCATTACCATCATTTACTTGATGAATCCAAACTTCGCTTCCATCATGACAATCGAACCAATTAATTTCGTTTCCATCAGTATCATACTGTTGCTCATCGGCACCATCAGCGCAGTCTACGTCGCCATCATTGACATACTCAAATGGAATCACATCGCCATTGCCACAGATAAAGGTAGGACCATCGCCGCCTTCATCCATCAAACCGATGAAATATTCAAGTTCGTTAATGTCCAATAATCCATCTCCATCAGCATCGGATTCATTGACAGCATCCTCAAACCACACTTCCTCTTCAGATGAAAGTGGTGCCTCACCATCATCGGATTTGATGGAATTAATACCATCAATTATTTCTTGAAGACTTAGATCTCCACTATCATCAGTGTCAAACATTTCTAATAATTGTTCCGCGGAAGGGGGACCTTCGCCGTGCTCAATGAGCGTAAAATCAACACCACCAACGGTTGTGTCATTGGTCAAGTTGACAGTGGGTGGATCGTCATGAACATCACCAAATTGGCCGCCTGCAGAGCGTGTATCGCCCATATCATCAATGCAGGTTAATCCTGCTGTGACTATCCATTCACCTTCGGGTGCATTTTCAGTGTAATATGATCCAGCGCCAGTGAGTTCTATTCCCCACGAGGTATAATTATGTGGATCGTTATCTCCCGATGCTACGAAATCATCCCAATCGGTTTGGTAGACGAGGGCAAGGCCACCATCACAATCCCATGTAGCATTCCAAGCATCATCTTCCCAGGTCAATATTCCACCGAGGATGGCAGTTCCATTCGCTACGTCACCTTCATGGCTAAATTCTACAATGCCATTCTGTTGTAATTCATTTGTATCATTAAATAGCGACGAGGTTGCCATTACAAGCAATGTAAGGGTAACAAGGGTCACGGTAATTTTTCTAGTATTCATAGTTTCACCTAGTCAACCGACGACAACGGCTATTGAAAAGAGTTCCGCAAGTAGAAAACTCGTAATCCAAGTAATACCGTGGCTGATAAAGATGCGGAATATCCATGAACAAGCACACATTACAGCACATGAGCAGAATGAGCGATACACCACCGAAGAGCCGCGACCTCGATCATTTGATGGAGCAAAATTCTACAGAATTGGATTTCCTTTCTGCCTATGGAGGCTCTTCATCAGACGGTGACGGCTCGGCTATTTTCGCTGCACTTCGCCGCTTTCTCAAAGCAGGAGGCGTTTCGTTCACCCTCAACAAAAAAGAGACGACACTTTCCTTTGCTTATGGTAAAGCCGCGGTGAAGGATAACGGTTGCGCCATCTCTTTCAAAGGCAAAAATCTCCCTTTAGTTGTCAGTGATGTTCAACAAGCAGGTTTTACTCAAGGTACGTTAACCAAGCAACGCACATCATGTAAAGTGACTATGGTCGAATGGGGTCTTGAACAACGTCGCTTCATCGAGCGACTGGTCGAGTATCTCAATCACGACGAATGAAAACAGTAGCCATTGCAATGCTGGCAATTCCAACTGCAAGGCCAAAGCCTGGAGTATCGACTTCACCTTGGCATTCCTTTCCATCGAAGTCAACACCACCCCAGCCAGAATCTTGCTGGAAGTAGCATGAAGACCAAGTTTTGTACCAATCCCCATTTGGATAGTTGGTGTAGTTATCCTCACTGTAGATTGCTTTGACTCTCCAATTCACATAAGTGTGGTCCGAAGGAGGTGTTACCGAAACGGAGTGTAATTTGCCATCAATAGTAGCATCCATCAACACAGGAGGGTCGCACACACCGTTGTTGGTGCACACTTGTGTTGTGATCTCAAACGTGGTACCGTTGTCATGTGCATCATCATCCATGACGATACTCAGTGACCAAGTCGCTCCATCGACAGAAGGCGATGTACGCTCAGAAATAGAAAAAGGAGCATCATTAGCACTCGGATTGACATCTTCACCAGCCACAATATCACTGGCGAGAGAAGTGGGAATTAAAAACAGAGTAATAATCAAAAGAACCAAGAAATTACGAGACTGCATACTTACCCCACAGACAAATTGTATTTAGGTGTACGGTGAAAAATCCCAGAATCACAGTTCCATATCCCAAAGTTCATCGCCAACCCAGTGAATGGTTTTGATGCCTTTTCCTTTGTTCGAGGTGGTCATTTCCTCAGCATTCATAGTTGCCCAACCAATGGCAAGTGGGCGTTTATGGGTCATGTCACGAATCCATACCAAGTCGCCAACCTCAATGCTTGCATCCGCAGCATGAACTCCAGCAACCATACAATCGGCACCTTTCATCAAGAAAGGAATGGCACCATGGTCAACTTCGACCCATTTTGCAGCATCATCGTGTTCAAGGAAACCGCGCAAGGAGAGAAATGCAAATCGTTGACCCTCTTCATCTTGAATTTCAATGACTTTTGCAATTTTATCAACCAGTACTATTGTCCAAGAACCGTATTCAGCCATTTCAAGAAAAGCTCCTCCAACCTCAAGGTCAATGCCAAGTGCTTGTTCTAACGTGTTCAGTAGAGGGGCGATTTTCTTTCGACGAACAGGCCGTCGTTTTTTCATACTCCAATCACGGCTCATGAATCGCACAGGCGAACCCACTTCTTGACCATTGGCGTAACCCTGTGCTTGATGAAGGAGAAACACTTGGTTCGAATATGGCCCTCTGGTGTACCATCCGAACCTTTGTCAAACATGCAGCTGAATTAGGCAATGAACAACCTACCAAGCCGATTTTCTTTGTCAAACCAAACAATTGCTTGCTTCGCAGTGGCCCAATTCATATCTCGACTCACCCAGGTGAAGTACACCATGAAGTCGAGTGTGTTGTCCGATTGAACCAATTCTCTCAACCTGAGGCAATTGCGGTAGGTCTCGACCTCACCGACCGATTAACACAGGGGGAATTACGTTCTGAACAATTGCCTTGGGCTAAAGGAAAATGTTTCCGTGGCAGTGCCTATGTTGGTGGTTTTACTGATTGGGAGCATCCGTTTGAATCCTTGATTGATGAAGCCCATGGCCTCAAACTGAACCTTTGGGTCAACGACGCATTGGTACAATCTGCTCCGCTGCGCGATATGACCATCACACCCACTGCGCAAATTGAAGAATTGCTGACATGGGCTCCGGTTTCAGCAGGTGATTATCTGTTCACCGGCACCCCTGCAGGGGTTGGCCAATTGCATCCAAAAGACCTGATATACGCAACACTTGAAGCAAACGATGGCACGGTTTTGTCGTCGATTGAAACCCAATGTGATTAGGGTTGCTTTCTTATATGCCCTGTTGGTGGCTTTGGTCTGCAAGGTGGCATCATTATGGCTCAATGGCATGGTATTTCTCGACGTAAACCTAGTGGCGGACGCAAAGTACAGGCTCGCAGCAAGCGTTCTACTGAAATCTCTTCGGAGAAACAAATGGCTCTCGTTGGAGAATCAAAGCGCAAGGTGTACCGCCGAACTGGTGGAAACACCTTGGTTCGCGTCATGTCCGAAAACCGAGTTTCAATTAATAATCCAAAGAAGGGAACTACAACAATGGGAACCATTCACAATGTCATCGAAAACGAATCAGACCCAAACTACGTTCGACGAAACATTCTGGTTAAAGGCGCAGTTATCGAAACCGACCAAGGTCGAGTTCGAATTACTTCTCGACCCGGTAAGGACGGCGTTATCAACGGCGTTCTCCTTGACTGAAGTCGTTCCGCAGGGTTCAAGTCATTCCCGCTCTTCGGTGCAAATGGTGAATTCAAATGGACCACAATCCTGACAGAATCTGTGTTTGGCCGGGATATTTCGATACCCGTACTTCTCGCAGAAGTGGGCGAAGAGTTCCAAAAGATTCTTCAGTCATCAAACCAGACATCGAGGGGCTTTTTCTTGCTTCGCGTAAACTCGGGTTAAAAAAAATAAAGCGTGACGAAGGAGTATCTCACCCCTCCCGCCCTCATCTCAAAGAAGGAAGAATGTGGGTGTCACGTGTAGGTTCAAAACAATCTGTTGGTGCAAACTCAAAAGAGGAACTTCTCCAACTCATCGGCGCACAGTGGCGTCAAATGCAACGAGAACAAAAGGATGCAAAAGATGAGCGAATTGCCAAAGGCCCTCAAGCGGGTGATCGAAGAGCTCGTTCACAACGAAAAACTCGTTCAAATGATTCTGCTGAAAACCGTCCGAGTTTCAAGAAACGTTCCAATTTCAAAAAGCGATGATTCACCGTGGAACTTCGTGCAACCATCCGAAGATATCTTCTTCAGTCTCGTTTTGAATACCGACTAGATGATTGTATAGTTGCTCGGTAACCGGGCCGGGCTTCTGGTTGCCATAGATTGCTTTTTTCTCTCCTTTGGTAATAGAACCAATTGGTGAAATAACCGCTGCAGTACCACAGCAAAATGCTTCATCAGCGCCCATGGCAAATTCAGCAGAAACTTTGGTTTCAATTACTTCATAGCCATTGTGGCGTGCTAATTCGATAATCGATTGCCGAGTAATACCGGGGAGAATAGTTCCAGTGAGTTCAGGGGTGTAAAGCACATTGCCTTTGACACAAAAGAAGTTGGCAGCACCTACTTCCTCGATATTATTGTGAGTTTCAGCATCAAGATAGATGACTTCTGCAAACCCAGCATCCTTTGCTTTCCGACTTGGCATCATCCCTGGCGCATAGTTTCCGATTGCTTTTACGCCACCAGAACCGCCAGGTGCTGCACGATGGTATTCTTCTGAGATCAGCAAATCAATAGCAGATACACCGCCTTTGAAATATGGGCCAACGGGTGTGACATACACCAAAAATGTGTACGATGGTGCAGGGGCAACTCCCAAAATAGGTCCAGAGCCCATAAGCAATGGACGGACATACATGGCGCCTTTTCCTGTTGGCGGTACCCATCGTAGATTGGCTTGAACACATTGTTCCACAGCATCAATGAAAATAGATTCAGGAACAGGGGGCATTTTCAACCGGTCTGCACCACGTTGCATACGTCGAGCATTTTCTTCTGGGCGGAAGAAAACGACACGATCTTTCGAAGTTCGAAACGCTTTCATTCCCTCAAACAATCCTTGTCCATAATTCATAACACCAGCCGCGGGAGATATTTCAATTGGCCCATAGGGTCGCAAAGTACCCGGCATCCATGGTTCGGTAGAACTTGTTTCAGTGAGATACATCGTATCTGTTGGAGTGAGTGAAAATGTAAGACTGTCCCAATCAATTTCTTCTGACATCATGAGTACCTCGCCTTAGCATTTCATCCAAGGGGCTTGGGCTTTCAATCATTCCTCTCGCAAAACATGGATAACAGGCGTGTTTTTGGAGTGCTGGCATTTGTTTTCATCACATGCAACCGAAGGCAAGACCCTTAGAGTGGGTCACAGTCCTTCCTCTTGAGGTGAAATGATGACGTACAAAGGAGACATCGGGGTTGTCAGTGGCCGCTATCATTCGGTCGAAGCCAATAAAGAAAAAGGCACCTCTGAAAAAACGGTTTTGGAGATTTTCGGTCGCAGTAAAAATGGAGAATCGGTCTGCCTCCTTGTTTCAGGCCTCAAACCGTCGTTTGAGATCACACCGTTGAGTGCTTGGCGGGACGATATGGAAATCAGTGATTTCATACTTGACCGAATCAAAAATGTCGAGAGCATGAACGATGTCGTGGAAGTCACCGGCCCCGTCATGAAACTCACCGACCTTGGTCAAAGACCAGTTTGGTCGGTAACAGCGCGACAACCATACTTGGTTCCAAATTTACGCAAATCGCTCGCGAAACAATCATGGCAAATTTATTCTGGAGATATTCCTTTTCTCAATCGTATGTTTCTCGATTATGATTTGGGAATGCATATCTCGGTTCAGGGAACCGTCGTTGACCGGCGAAATGAATCCGATGAAAACCTCGAACGAACCCATGCAGTCATCCAAGCGGGCGGTTCGGGGCGTTATGCAGTCGATATGACGGTTGCATGCGAAGTAACCCAACTTGAATATTGCCATCCATTCCCCGTTCCTTTCCGTGTCTTTTCGTTTGATTTGGAAACCAGCATTGAACATGAAACGATTCTGTGCGCTGCTGCTTGGGTTGAAGATATGGGTACTGGAACACGTCAAGAGTATTCATTCAAAGGCGATGAAGCCAGTATTATGGAAAATTTAACCTTGGTTGTTCGTAGTATGGACCCCGACATCATCACAGGTTACAATATTGATAATTTCGATTTACCGCGATTAAATGACCGAATGCAAGTTCAAACGAAGTCCAAGGAATGGAGGAAACGTGCTCAATTGTTTGGATGGGGGAGAGTTGAACAGAGTGAATCTGAGTCAAGGCGAACTCGACATGGTTTGTTTCCTCGGCGGCAATCGACACGCGCTTGGAATCTTGCAGGCCGAAGCGTTGTTGATGCTTGGTGGCAAGCCCGAATGGCTTTGAAGCCTCAACGTGAAACACTTTCATTCATCAGCAATTTGTTATTCCCTGACGATGAAGAAAAACACAAGATGGATGTTGATGCATCGAAGATGGACATGGAATGGGCCACTCGACCAGATGAGGTGATGGAATATTGCATTCGTGATGCAGCCTTACCCCTTGACATCTTGAACGCTCTGCAAGTTATTCGGCGCAAAGAAGCGATTGCAGCAGTTGCCAAAGTCACATTTGATTCCGCTGCCATTGGAAGCACAAGCCAACTGGTAGATTCCTTAGTCATACGATTAGCAGATGCAGAAAATGTTGCAGTTCCTCTAACAGGTTCCGCCGAAGCCAAAGAAGGGCAAATCACGGGTGGCTATGTCCACGAAGTAGATGCAGGTCTTCACCCTTGGATTGCAGTACTCGATTTCAAGAGTATGTATCCTTCGATTATGATCGGTCAAAACATATGTTATACCACCCGAATCGACCCCGCACAACCTGACCAGCCCAAGGAGGGGGAACCTGTACATACCGCGCCAACGGGGGCCCGTTTTCGCCATCAATCGGTTCGTAAAGGTCTCGTTCCGCGCCTTCTTGAAAATCTAATGGAACAACGGGATGTACACAAGGCTGCTCTTAAAGATGCCAAAAATGCAGGCGATAGCGCCAAAGAAGCGTTTCATGATTCGATGCAGTACGCGGTAAAAATACTCATGAATACCTTTTATGGAGTTTTTGCCAGTGGATTTTACCGTTTCACTCATCGAGACCTCGGCTCTTCTATTACCGCCTGGGCTCGCCATAACATCAAAGCGATTATCGCTCAATTGGAAGAAGAAGGACATGGCGTGGTTTATTCGGATACCGATTCGATTTTCGTCCGCTCTCCCGTTGCCCAGAATTCTCCCTCATCGTTACGAGAAGATGAGATACTTGCCGCTAAGAATGGAGAACAAGAAGCGGTTGAAAAAATTGAGAAATGGGAAGTGGCCAAACAATCCATGATCGATTTCGGCATTGAGATTGCTGAGCGCTACAGCCGAGATTCAGCAGTTCTTGAATTCGAAAAAGGCCTCTCAGTCTTTTTCAGTCATGGAGCGAAAAAGCGCTATGTTGGCCAAGTAGTTTGGCCGGTAGAGGAAATGATGATTCGCGGTTACGAGACGCAACGGACGGATTCATTCAACTATCTCACTCACACGATGAAACGGATGTTCAGTCATGCGCTTTCAGATGAAGGCGATGAATTAGTAAAATACGCACTTGAACGTGTAAAAGCACTTAAGAATTCTCAAGTCGATGCAAGTGAACTAATTCTTGCCAAATCATGTAAAGGCCGAGTTTCTTCTAAGGGTGACATCGATTTCACCAAAGATTATGCCAATCCAGACAGTATGGCGCAAGTTCGTATCGCCAAAGCAAGAATTGCTCTCGGCCTTGGCTTTACTTCCGGTATGAAGGTGTCATACATCGTTGCGGATGCATCCCAACGACCAATGCGGGTAGTGCCTTGGTTGGAGAATGAAGAAAACGGCGGCATCTTGACCTATGATGGTCAATTTTACGCTGAACGTTTAGCAGCAGCATTAGGGCGAATCACTGAAGCTTTTGGATGGACAGCAAAAGAATTGGTCTCCGGCAATAAGCAAACATCGCTGTTTTCCTTCTAATTCGACTTGAAAGAAGGAAGGCCTTTTGATGAAGGTACCCGCATGTGAACTCATGAAGTCGGCTTCTATGCCCGTTCTCCTAGGGTTACTAATGGTAGTTTCCAGCCTTTCTGGTTGTGTTTTCGAAGGCAGCGAAAGTGGTTCTGATGGTGAGGTTCTCGCTGTTTTCAGTTATTCTCCATCAACAAACATTCGAACTGGAGATTCCATTGTCTTTGATGCCTCGAGTTCGACACCCAGCAATGGCTTGACCTATCGCTGGGATTTTGATGCTGATGGTTCGATTGATGAAACGGGTCGTTCTGCTGAATGGCAATACGATTCAACAGGGACAAAAACGGTCGAATTGACGGTTTCAGACGGTACAAAGTCCTCTTCACAAACAAAAGAAATCACTATCGCTGATGCAACAGCCATACCACCATCAGCAGAAATCACTCAATATGCAGATGATGAAGATTGTTCCAACGACGACCTCGATGAAAATACACATATTGTTTTGTGGATATGTGAAATGGATAAATCAATGACCGACCGTGATGTTTCTGCAACCACGACAGTCACCTTAGATGCAGCAACTTCCGAAGCGGGTGATTCCAGTCAATACATTACAGAATGGAATTGGGACCTTGATCCAGATACCGACAAAGATAACGACGGTGATTCTGAAAACGATGTTGATTTCTCGGGCGAGACGGTTGACTGGTCAAATGTGGAACCTGGTGAATATGAAATAAACCTCAATATTCTCAACAGTGCAGGTTTGACAGATTCTGATACCATCAAAGTTTATGTCAACTATGCAGGGAAATGGTCAGATTTTGAAATGGGTGGCAATACCTCCGGGAATGCGCAAACTCTAGATTTCGATGTGAATATCGTCTATGATAAAGACAAAGGCAATACCATCCGCAAAGCCGTTGGAGAACTCACCTATCCGAAAATAGATGGCCCGCCTTGTATTGAAACTAATGCTGGTAACTGCCGAGCCAAACTCGACATCTATGCCTTCAATGAAGAAGATGAAGAAGCGAGTAACACCTCTGGTAAGGCCTTAGACCAACGAGCCGATGGTGATTGTGATGAAGACAACAACGATTGTGTTCACCTCGTACTCAGTTCGTACATGTTTACCGATACCGAATCTACCTATGGTGATGGTGAATGGGTTTTTCAAATCCGAAATGAAAAAGTCAATGACTTACAAGTCGAATCGTTTATTATTCGGCTGCATTATCGTTGAAGCAGTGTTTCTGTGGAGATAGATGTTTAACACTTGGCAACTTAGGGCTTACCATGCGCCGAACACGAATTGTAGCAACCATTGGTCCTGCCTGTGATGATGAAGCAACGTTGCTCTCATTGCTCCAAGCAGGTGTCAATGTATGTCGACTCAATTACTCCCATGGCGCACCGGAAGACAAGACGCCGATGTACCAACGGATACGTTCACTGGAAGAGAAATTGGGCCGGCCAACATGTATTCTTGCTGATTTACCGGGTCCAAAACTTCGCCTCGGTCGTTTTTCAGGCGTCGTACTCCTTGAACGGGGTGCTTCGGTTAAACTTCATTGCGGGCAAAAATCAATGGAAAACGTAGATTCAGCCAATATCCCAGTTGAATATGAAGGCTTATCCGCTGAATTAAATGATGGTGACCCTGTACTCATTGCTGATGGATTGATCCGGCTGAAGGTGATTCATTCACCACAAAAACCCAGTGGTATCGTTGATTGCCTCGTCGAGGATGGTGGAATTGTAAGTGAGCGAAAAGGTGTCAACGTACCTGGAACAATGGTTGACCTTCCGGCAATCGGTCCGAATGATGAAGCAGCATTAGCCCATGCTCTCAAAGCTGGAGCCGATTACATTGCTGTGAGTTACGTACGAACTGCCAAAGACCTCGAACCTGCTCAAAAAGCAATTCGTGAGGCCGGCTTACACGTTCCTTTGGTTGCAAAAATAGAGCACCCTGTGGCTCTAGAACATCTTGAAGAAATTCTTGATTCAGCAGATGCGGTGATGGTTGCTCGAGGAGATTTAGGTGTTGAGATACCCCTTGAAGATGTTCCTGAAGCACAACAACGAATCATCGATGGTGCACTTACACGAGGAAAGATAGTTATTGTCGCAACTCAAATGCTTGAGTCTATGACCTTACAACCACGCCCAACTCGTGCTGAAGTCAGCGATGTGTCCGGTTCTATTCGTCATGGCGCTACTGCAGTGATGCTTTCTGGAGAAACAGCATTAGGTAAATATCCACTTGCTGCTGTTGAAACAATGGCCAAAATCGCAGTGGCAAGTGAAAAGGGGCTGAACTCATCAGAACAACGTCCAAGTGGCTTGGCGAGATTTGTATCAACACGTTCAGTAGCACACGCAGGCGTTGAACTCGCCAAAATCTCAAAGGCTAAACGAATCGTTGTAGCCACGCAACATGGAAATGCAGCGCGATTGGTTGCTGGCTATTGTCCAGGTATTCCAGTCACAGCAGTCAGCAATCGAATTCGAGCAATGCGTCGATTGCAATTGATTCCTGGTGTTGAGGGTTTGATGGTTGAAGAATACGAACGTGGCTCTCAGACTATGCAAGCATCGCTTCATGCTCTTATGGCGGCCGGAACCATCGATATTGGCGACAGAATTGTTGCTATTTCAGGCAGTCCCAAAGCAATCTCAGGTGCAACCAGTACCATCCGTCTGTATAAAATCGCAGACGACGGCTCGATTCACGGTGCAGAATGAAATGAAGTGGAAAATCTATTAAAATACCCTTATTGAAGTGCAAAAAGAGTGAATAGAGGCACATTTATTCAAATTTGGTTATGTATTGGCGCGTCGCGCTTTTCAAATAGGGGTGGTTGTTCGGAGGACTCGCTAAGGAGTAATTACCATGGGAAGTCAATGGGAAGATAAGAGCAAGCCTCACCTAAACATCGTGTTCATCGGACACGTTGATCACGGAAAGTCAACAACAGTCGGACGTCTACTATTAGACTCCGGTCATATCGAAGGCCACGTTGTTGAAAAGAACGAAAAACTCGCTGCTGAAGCTGGTAAAGCCGGTTTCGGACTTGCTTACGTCATGGACGGACTCAAGGAAGAGCGCGAACGTGGTATTACCATCGACGTTGCTCACAAAGAATTCTTCACTCCAAACTACTACTGGACTGTTATTGACGCTCCAGGTCACCGAGATTTCGTCAAGAACATGATTACTGGTGCTTCACAAGCTGATGCAGCAGTTCTTCTCTGTGCTGCTAACGACGGTGTCAACGCCCAAACCAAGGAACACGCTTTCCTTGCCAAGGTGCTTGGTGTTAAGCAAATCATCGTTCACGTCAACAAAATGGATATTTCCGGTGTTGACTGGTCCGAAGACAAGTACAATACCGCCTGCACTGAAGTGAGTAACCTTCTCAAGATGGCTGGTTTCAAGCCGGATGATATCCCAATGATTCCAGCATCTTCCTTGAACGGCGACAACGTTTACAACAAATCAGATAAGTGCTCGTGGTATAAGGGTCCTACACTCTTCGAAGCTATCGACAAACTCACCATGCCAAATAAGCCAATCAACAAGCCTCTTCGCCTACCAATTCAGGATGTCTACAAGATTTCCGGTATTGGAACAGTGCCAGTCGGTAAAATTGAAACTGGAACTTTGAATGTTGGAAAGACAGTTGTATTCAATCCTTCACAAAAGTCGGCAGAAGTTAAGTCGATCGAAATGCACCACACAATGGTCCCTAAGGCTGAGCCTGGAGACAACGTTGGTTTCAACGTCCGTGGTCTTGCACAAGTCGACATCCGCCGTGGTGACGTCGCAGGATACACTGACAACGAACCTATGTATGTTCGTCACGACGAAACTTTCGTCGGACAAATTCAACTTATGGACATTCCAAAGGCAGTTTCCGTCGGATACACCCCTGTTTTCCACGCACACACTGCTCAAGTTGCAGTTCGTTTCCTTGAACTACTCGAGAAAACTAACAAAGCAGGTAAGGAAGCTAACCCGTCTTTCCTCAAGACTGGTGACGCATGCCTCATCCGTTTCCAACCTAACAAACCAATGGCTATTGAGCAAATGGACACGTTCCCTGAACTCTCTCGCTTTGCTATCCGTGACATGGGTAAAACCGTCGCAGCTGGCGTTTGTTTGAAGATTGATAAGAAGTGATTTTCACTTAAATCGGAAGGAATCGGAAGGTATCACTATGGCAGCAGTTACAATCATCAAACTTACGGGCCAAAACCACCGTGATATCGATACTGTAGCAAGTCAAATCAAAACCATTTGCGATAACGGTGGTATTTCACTACGTGGACCAATTCCATTGCCTACACGACACCTGGTTGTTCCTGTTCGCAAGGCACCTGATGGTGAAGGCGTTGAAACATACGATCACTGGGAACTACGTGTCCACAAGCGTTTGCTTGAAATGGATATCACCTCCGGAAAGGGCGAATCCGCTCTACGACAAGTTACTCGTATTTCCATCCCAGATACTGTGAGCATTGAACTTTCAATGCGCTCTGTCAACTGATTCGTTTAACGGATTAATTTTACAATATGTGTTTGGCCGTAAGGCTGTTCAAAGTCAGCAGTTTAACACGAATAAGCCACCAAAATTATTGGTGGTAAAATTGTTCAAAGTGGAGCCGCTTCAGCAACACCAGAATCGATGAGCCACTGAGCAGTTTCTGAATCGACAAAGTGAATATCACCTTCCTCGAGTGTGAGCTCTTCACCATTTTTGGTAGCGATGGGTTCTGGGCTTGCCATCAGAACGCGAATACGATCTAGTTCAGGTTCAACAGAAACAACTTCCTCAGGTGTTTCAATTACGACTTGTTCCTCCATCTCAAACATTTCAATCTGAGGGGAAGTATTCTTTGAAGGCGCTAATTCTAATGCCGCTGCATGCTTTTCACTTGTATCAGCAGGCGTTATTTCGCTTACCACCTCGGTTTTCTTAGAAACGTCTTCGACCAAATCAGCGTGAATATACTCATCCAAGTCTGGCCATTCCTCATCGATGAAACGTTCTTCTTCATCTCCATTAGATACTAATGATTCTGTGGGAGGTTCTTGGTCTTCAAACGCCAAATCCGGTGGAGCAGAGCCTGTGAGGTTTGTTTCGACAAACGAATCGAGTTGAACTGTACCTGGTGCATGCCGAGTTTGTCCTTGAATTGTTTCACCAGCGATGCCATTTTGCATAGAACTCCAATCGACTTCCATCTTGAACCGGTCAATTTGAACTTGCATCATGTGGTAAATTGCTTTCTCCGCCGGGTCATGACGTAGCCAATCGAGTGCAGGCAAATCTTGAGTAATACCGGGTTGAGTGGATGTGCGTAATGATTGAGATGACACATGTTGCATCAATGCTACCAAGCGCTTACGAGCTAACTCGGAAGCGATGAGCCGGATATTTGCTTGCCGCTTTTGCAAATTCTGCAGACGCATTCCTGTCATGCCTTTCATCAACATACTCTGGATTTCTGAATCCAAACTCCTCAACAATTGATGAACCATACTCCAAAAATCTTGACGGGGAAGAGGGACGGGAACATGCCGATTAATTTGTAGCCGGTGGGTAGCAAATAACTGCTCTTCGACCTCACGCGACTGAGCACTGTCAAGGTCACCGTGGTTCGACATCGTTCACTCCTATGGCCGACATACTTTGAACCCTTCATCGGTGAATTATCAAACATCAAGCGCGCTGATTGATAATCCATGGCCGACCTCGCGTAGCGAGGTGTTTACCCAGTGCTGAAAAAATATGGTTCATCGAGCGACTTCCGAAGGTCGTCATGTACTGCTTTTTTGCTGGTCTTTTTGATGCTAAGTGGAACGTTGAGCGCTGCGAGCGACGCATCGTTTTCTTCTACTTTACTTCCTGAACCAGACCAAGGTACAACCGGCGGCTTGTACTTCCATCCGGGCTTGAATCAATCAAGTGTCAATACGAGTTTGTCTTCAATAATTGTTGTCCCTTCGAATCAAACTTTTTTGAATGGAACACTTGATGTTGAACCCCTCTGGAATGTCTCGTCAAACAACGGTACTCAATACGGGGTTATGGCATCAAATCAATGGAATGGAACGCACCAGTTGACCAATGGCATTGGACACGGTGGAAAGTTAACGTTGGCCACCAATTCCTCACTTGGGACCATTACGGATTTTGAATCCTCGGTTGTCGTTGCACCTGGGTGGATGGGAACTGGTAACGACCACGAAGCATGGTCCATTCAAAGGCCGAGTATTATTCCTTTTTCTTCCAATGCTGGTATGCTTGTTCCGACCAATGGTTCGAATTCAATTGGCTTTTTAGCAACGCAAGCACGAGGCGACCTTGGGCCAGAAATGGATGGATGTCTTCGCTCACCGGCGATTCCAACTCCAACCTTTGTCAAAAATTATTCTCTTAATTTTGAACATTGGACCGCCCTCTTTGATGATGATGCAGCATGGGTTGAAATTAGAAATACAAATGGGTCATGGAGTTTGCTTTCACCTTTGGATGGTTATTCTTCAACCTCAAACCTGAATCACTCCCCGGCAACTGTTTGGAATGGAGAAGAAAGCAATTGGAGTCATTCCCAATTCCAACTTGACGATTATGTTACAGATATGCAGTCAACAGTTCAATTCCGATTATGTTTCCAAACCAGTTCAAGTCTTGGAGCGCGAGGTGGATGGTTCATTGATAATTTTGAAGTGTACAATCAAGGTGATGACTCAGGGGCATGGTTCCACGGAAATATGACTGGAGATTACTCTCCGAATGCCTATGGTGATTTGGTGCTCCCACTCAATCTTTCAAACACCACTGGACAAAATGTCGAATTGGAAGTTTGGGTGAATTGGGACATTCAAGGTGGAGCAAGTGATCATCTCACAGCATGGCTTTCACTCGACAATGGTTCGACCTACTCACCGATTTCGACCTACCCTGGCCATCCTTCTATGGGTGCCATTTGCAGCGGTAGCTGGTTCAATGGCGGCGATTCAATGGATGAATGGTGTCCTGTAAGGTATTCGCTCCCATGGACAATGAGTGCCCCCCAAAACGCCAGTAACATCCTTCTTCGGTTCAATCTCGAAACGGATTCTCAAATTAATTATGGCGGGCCAGTTTCTTCGGGTTGGGAAGGACTTGCACTTGATGATTTGAGCGTTTGGACCAACCGAGGAACTTCCACAGAAGTCATTCGGCGATTGAATAATTTTACCCACCAACCAACAGGTGTCAACGGCTCAATCGATGGTTGGTTAGAAAGTCCAGCAGGTCCGAATGAATGGCAATGGCTTACACAATTGGAACATAACACTCCTAAAACAATAACCTACGACTTTGAATCTGGTAATGAATTACCAGCTGGATGGTCATTATGGGCTCAGTCAAATCGACGTTGGGAGGTAGGCCCTACCAGTAATTCATCTGGTTTCGGTCCAGGGGTTTGGCATTCTGGAATGAATGGTGCAGGGATCTATTTGGATGACGAATATCGAAGTGATATGTGGACTGATTTGTATTCACCGGAATATACCATCCCTGAGAATTCGACCTCTCGACTCACATTCCGAAGTTGGATTTGTACCGAATCTAATTGGGACGGTGGCACCGTATCTATTTCGACGGACGGCGGTGATTCGTGGTGGTTTATTCCACCAACTTTTGGTTCATTCCACGACCAGTTGTCAACGGTGAACAGTTTCTCCCCATTTCACAACCAAGGAATTATTGATGGCTCAACAGTTGTTGGTGGATGTCATAATGTTCAACGAGGCTTCGATCTCAAAGAATACGATTTATCCAATCTTACAGGTTCTACGGTTCGCGCCAAATTCAGCTTCTTCTCCGATCAACTGGTTGAGTTAGATGGATGGTATATCGATGATGCGGGAATCGAAATCGATGTCTACGAACCTGCGGGGACTTGGACCTCTGAGATTTTGACTCCCGACCCACTCTTCGGTTGGGGGCAATTGGATGGATTTGTTCATGAACCGGATAATACAACTGTGCGGTTCGATGTTATCGATGCAAATGGCACTCCACTTGTAGGCTATCAAAATCAAACGCTACCACTTGATTTGCCACTTGATGTTACCCTATTCCCTCATCTGTATGTTCGCGCTCATATGATGACCCTTGACCGGTTAGTTACGCCCCATATTGAGCGATTGTCGGTTGGAACGCTAACGTTCTTTGATGGCTATCACCTTTCACATATTGGGGATTATAGCGGTTCAAACCTTCATGAACTCAAGATTAATGGAGATGGCGCAGTCGCCTCCCAAGCAACAACTAACCTTGCATCTTTACTTTGGACCACGAACGCCATTTGTCCATTCCAAAGAGCAGAATTCCAAACTATTGGGGGCAACCTCACTACGACCCATGGCCAATATTCAGTGACTTCCAGTCAATGGCACGACACCTATCATCCAACACTATCACAAACCATCGAACGGCAAGGTCGGCCTCAATTAGTGACGGACTTTTCATTGACATGGTTCCCTGGCGATTCGCTCGCAGGATTCCTTTTCGAACCCATTTGTGCTAGTGCACCGATTCACCCCGTGATTGAACTAGGTCTTGAGCACACTGAACTATTTTCGTGGCCCGAGTCCGATGCCAGTAACGAATTTGGATTAAATCGTAATTTCTACTCTATTGAAACATTCGATTCTAATCCAATCTCAGGTTTACAATCGCTTGGTTTCACTCATGCATCGGGGGTAACATTCGCTAATCTATCAGTACTTATTGCCCGTGATGATATGGCGGGACAAACTGCTTCATCCTATGATGTCAGTTTCTTGATGGCGGTTGAAACAGATGGTAATAATGCCTGGATAAGACACGCACCGTTTGCTCAAGGCGACTCATTTGAAGCAGTATCATCGATTCAATATCAACGAATAGAATCAACAGGTACATGCCATAGCCAAACACCACTCACGGTCCATTTAGACATCTGCATCATACAATTACAATTGAATGGTAACTTTACAGTTGCATTTTCTCAATTACAATTTATTCCTCATAGTCAATCACTGACAACTCAAATCTCTCACCAAACTCTGAACAGTATTCTTCAAAACGCCTACAACACATCTCCAACATCTACCTTGGATATTCCAATCAAGGTTCAAACATCCATAGGTTCGGTGATGGTCAATTTAACTTATGCAATGCAAACTAAACTGGTTGACCGAATAGTGTCACCAACTCATACGCGTTGGCTCCCCAAACAAATCGTTGTTTTTGAAACTCAACATTGGAGAGGTGATGCCCACTCTTTGGAATTGGACGCTCCGGATTTATCATCGATTATTTTCACTCTTTCCTCATCCGATTCGTATGCTGAACACTTTGTGGAAGTAGAAGCATACAACCTTGACACCTCGCCTCAATTCCGCCAACTCTACGGTGTTGGCTTTGCTTCATTAATTGAAAATGAATCCTCGATACAATGCACCGTAAACACATGCTCGGTAACATGGGCTTTTACCAGCCACTGGTTGATGGACGATGTCGATGACATCCATCTCTTTGCAAAAGGAATCGATGTCGATGGTTTTTCAACGGGTCCAACACATCTTTTCCGGCAGACCTTCTTCAATGAAATAGAGAACGATTTAGAAGTCATCGATTTCAATGTCATCGATGATTCGGATCGTATTTTGAATGATTGGTCAAACCCTCAATGGCCATTCCACCTCAACGCAAGCCAAAATATGCAAGCGACTGGTAATGTCCGGTTCGAAGGAATAGTTGGCGCATTCGTTGGTTTAGGAGATGCTCAAATTCGGATTGATGCTACAGCTGTACCTCCGCTCAATTTGAGTGGTGGACCAGACCAATGGCCGAATGAACAAATTGAATGGAGTTCATCATGGTATGCAGATGTTGATTCAAATGGTGGTTTTTCAGTTTCAATTAATACTCCAGCAGATATTGAGAACATACCAAGCAATACGCGCATCTTGCTTTCACCTCATATTGAACGTTCAGGTCCGTTATCAGAAAATACTGCGACAAGTCTTGATCAAACCAGTCCATCGCAAAATATTCCATTCATCTTCGATAAAATCCAACCCACAACGACCACTTTACTTATTTTAGATTCAGGTGGCCATGCTCCAGCAGATGGGCATATTTGGACTGCGCAACAAGATGTGGCATTGAGATTAATGCTTGACGACCCTGAAGGCTTATCGAATACCATTCAATTCAGTTATTGGCTTGAAGCAAGCCAGGATTCGAATGGAAACGGAGAGATGGAGGAGGAAGAATATTTCACTCAAACGGTCACCTTCAATTCTGGATTAACGTCAGTAGAAATAGACCTTCCACTTCTTTCATGGCAGGAAATTCTGCCAGTTGGGCGTTCCTCAGGAAAAGCAAGTATCTTTGTCACAGGGTTTGATTTGGCCGGAAACAACCTTCTTGGCGGTGGAGGATTCGGAGAGGAGAATGATTTAGCCACCTTCCAAATCCAAGAACGATTCGATACATTAATCGATACCGAAACTCTTTCCTTTGATCTTCATAATTCGTCACTTCTCATTGGCAATGAACATATATTTTCATTCATTCTTACCGATGCAAATGGCCTTTCGTCACTTGATTATTTTGAATTGGCACTTCTCAGTCGTGAACAAAGCGAAAATTGTTCAATCAAATATTATCCTCGATTTGACGACACCATATACGATACAACATGCTTTGAAATTCCTCCCGTGATACAGGTTTCAAAGTCACCATTACAGTCAGAGTGGCAAATTGACATCATATTCCATATCGCATGGAATGTAAGCAACGCCTCGGATTTATCAGGTACTCCTTCGTTGAAAGTTTTCGATGAAGGTCAAAATCTCGGATTAGGGTTATCTCGCCTAACCGTCTTTGATTGGAACCTCTCCACAGAACTTTCCCTTGGCTCAATTGAAATGACCGACCAAACTCAACCATCCGGCAATCTTACCACCACCGAAATTTGGGTTCATGCCAATGACAATTTACTCGTAGAAACCATACTTTACTATGCAAATACAACGATACCCGCCCAACATCTACCTGCGGCAGTGTACTTACAAGCCACTCTTTCTGACGGTGAGCGCTCAGTACAACAGAACTCTAGTTTCTCATCAGCAGGGAGTCTTTCCATGTCACTTCATTTGAATTCCACGATTCTTAAGCATCGGCAAGCGACATTAGACTTGGAAGTAATTGGATTTTCTCACTTCATACTTTTCCGTACATTTGATATTACATTTGACCATGACCACCCAATTCTTTCCATACCACCTGGAATACTTTCACACGTTGATTCGAATTCATTCGAAAATCAGGAAATCATTGTAATAGTTAGTGATGAGGTCGGCATGAATCTAAATTCTGTTAAAATGCATTGGTATTTTACTCGAGCAGGAATAGAAGTTGAAAACTCTGCAGGAACTGCATCTCTTGATTATTATAGTGGAGCAGGACCCACCTATACCTTTTCTTCGAGAGTGAATCTTCAGCCATCAAATGCTTCTTTACTTGTCAAGAATGACCAATTGGTAGTTTGGTTTAGTGGCAGCGACATGTCTGGAAGAACAATCTCAGGATTTGGCACCGAACAATTGCCATTGACGCCACAATTTCGATGGATGGCCTTTGAGCCTCAATTCGAAGATATTATTGTCACACCTTACCGACCAGTGATTGGTGAACAACTCTCAATCTTTGTTCGGGTCTCCAATGTCGGTGTTATTTCAGGAAACATGACGGTGGAATGTTACGATGACCTCGGGCGTCTTTTAGCATCCAATTCCAGTATGCTTGTAGGTGGTTCTTGGGTCGATTATGAATGGGAAGTCGAGGCATGGAAGACTGGTCGTTTGGGAATTACAGTAAAAATTATCAATTACACTGGTAATGTCCCAGTCCCAGTTGCTGATGTACAAACCTATCAACAGCAAAACAGTCAAACCGCTACTAAACTTGGTTTTGCAGGGCTAGTTTTCCTTCTCGCAAGCGGGGTTTTTGTGGCTGCACTCCTTCATCGGCGAGAAAAAAATAATCAATTCACTTCACATCAAGTTCATTCTGCAATGGACCATCGAACCATGCCACCACCGCGTCCGAAGGATTTGGTTGATTTAACTCAAGAGGAATAGTCAAAAACAGTTGGTTCTACGCTCAACAATAAGCCGGGGTTCCCGAGCGG
>Ga0209709_10001449_pt1 | contig 21957 bp, 33 predicted proteins | sample ArcticOcean_MG_C_2_FD_187435 | JGI IMG/M metagenome (GOLD analysis project Ga0209709, IMG submission 187435) | Marine microbial communities from western Arctic Ocean - ArcticOcean_MG_CB4_136 (SPAdes) (version 2) | ecosystem: Environmental > Aquatic > Marine > Oceanic | place: Arctic Ocean...
TTGATAAGGGAAATCCTAATGTCCTTATTGACGACCACTCTAAAAATGTGGATGAGTGGAAGAAAGCAGGCGGTATAGGAATATTACATAAAGATATTGGTACTACTATACGACAATTACAGAAATTAGGATATAAATAACTATAAATATAGAATAAAAGAAAAGGGGAAATAAAATGGCTTTATGGGGAAAAACAAGTGGAGCAGAAAGTAGACCTAAAAGTCTACCTATGGACTCTAATAGTGGTTATTCCAGAGAGTTTGTAACTGCAACAAGTAAAGGATGGGTAATGCAACCAGGTGTGGCTTCAGCTGCAACAGGTAACGATAATACAAGTGCAGACCCTGAAATCTTGGTTGCAATACGAAATCTTTCTGTAACTTTCAAATCAGGAAATCTATTATCAGTAGACTGGACAGACGGCGCTTACGCTGATGCTGCAGACTTTGATTTAGTTCTAACATTTGATGAAAATATCACAGTTACAAGTGCAGCTAAAACTGCTAACCAAGTAGTAACAAACAAAGTATACATTCTACTAAACGAGTTAGGTGCAACTGATATGGCAACTGACGGCACAATAGCGTGTCAATACACATCAGGAACAGGCACAAACACACTAACATTCAGAGGTAGAAGAAGTCAAACTGCTGCTGGTTATGTTGCGTTCTATGATAATTATATTCATGTGAACGGAACTGCTACAATGCAATCAGATAGTGAAACATTTGGTGGTATTTTATCAGAAACAGATGGCGGACAATCAGACGATAGTATCGTTTTAGATGCTTCTTCTGGTGCTTTAGGTCAAGTAAACGGTGCAGTTACAGCTTCTGCTACAGTAGAAGTTAATGGTGTAACAGGAACAATCGCTGTTGGACAAGTAGTAACAGTAAGTGGTGCTGGTTCAGCGCCTGCTGCTTCAATTACTGATGCAGATGGTGATACAGGAATTAGTACAGATAACACATTGACTATTACTGCTGTTGAAGACCAAACTGAATTCACAGTTTCAGAACCAATTACAGTTGCGAATGATATTAACTTATTGTTCTCTGCTGACGCTGGTGAGGGTTGTGAATTGAACTCAATTTCAATGTCATTAGAAGGCGCTGATGGTGCAACTAGTGTTGTTGGAACTCAAGCGATGAGAACTGGTTTTGGTGTTGATACAGTTGACGGTAGAATTGGTTGGTTAGAGGATGGTTCTGGTAAAATAGAAAACGAATCAAGTGCTGATGGATTTGCTGCTGAAGAATTTACAGTTGACGCTGATGGCTTAGTTGTTGCAACTCAAGCGGGTTCAAGTTCTGGAAGTGCTTCAATACTTAATGGCGTAACAATGGCGTAAGGACTTAGTATAAGTCTTATAAATAATGAGATAAGGGGGAGTTTTCTCCCCTTTAAAATCCCTTGTTAGAGAAAACTCGATACATGGGCTAACATTCCCCGAATACATAAGGGGTAATTTAAAAAAAAGGAGACAAAAAATGGCTGATAAAAAAATTACAGCATTAACAGATTTAGGTACTGGAATAGCCGCTGAAGATTTACTTCACGTTATTGACGACCCATCAGGAACACCTGTTAATAAGAAAATTACTGTTGCTAATTTGTTTAACAATTTTCCAACATGGTTGGCGTTTGATTCAACACCACAGGCAATGACTGCTGCTGGTGCAGTAAATATTACTACACCTGTTACTACTGTTGCTTCAAGTGGTGCAATTGCATTAACACTTGCAAATGGGGCTGTTGGGCAAATTAAAATTATTGTTTTCATCACAGATGGTGGAACTGCTACTTTGACACCAGCAACTATGTCTAATGGAACTACGCTTGCATTTGCTGACGCTGGCGATACTGCAATTCTAATGTACATTGCTACAGGATGGGCAGTAATTGGTGGTTATGGACCAGGAACACCTGGTGCTGGACCAACAGTAGGTTAAGCTTGATTAACAACTGCTGTATCATAAGAGATATGGTAAATATTCGTAGAGGGGATTCAGTTCCCCTCTATAGGATAAATTATAATATAAATGGAGTGAATACATTATGACGATTGATAGAAAAAAGATTGAAGAACGAAAGGTTACATTGGAAAAGGATTCTGAAACAATGAGAAACCTTGTTGAAAAACTTGATAAAGAGCGAAACAATGCACTTGCAAGAATAACAGCTTTATCGGGTGCAATTCAACAATGTGACCAATTTCTTCAAGAATTAGATAACGAAAGTGATGCCGACAGTAGCATTCCCGATAAGAAAAATAAAAAGTAGTTCTTACGGGTTTATAGGAGACAAATCAAGGTTGTACTCTTGCATAAGAGGGATTAAATTATGACTGAAAAATTGATTAAATATGGTGCTGGCGGAAAACCTATGATTGATGAAAAGCAAACATTGATTGAGGTTTATCCTGAAGTTCCTGAAGTTACATCTACTACAAAGACAGGTAGGAAGAAAAAGAAAGTTTTAAGTGAAGTAATATCTGAGGAATCTTCTGATATAAAATTGGAAGCTTCTGATAATGATAAGGAAAAGAAAAATGAAAAGATTTAAAAGTTTTGTAACAGAATCACGTTCAGATTTGTCAGCATCTAGTCCTGGAGTTAATCCAGGTTTTGGTGGCGAAATGATTGGTGATAATATGAATCTTACAGACCTTAGTAATGATGTGGTTGTAAAAGAATTGAACTCATATATTGGTTCGATTAGTGGAGAATATTTAAATCCATACCATGCAATCAAAAAAATACGTGAAGCATTGAATTCTGTGGGTATTGATTTTAATGTACCTACTTTTTCAGGCGATAGTGGTGAAGTATCTGAAGTGTTAATTGTTCATGGCGGTAAATTTGGAAAAACTGGAGAAGAATCCCCAGACGAAATAACAAATGACCCAACTGGACAAGCACATATGAGAGAAAATCCAATTAAGATTCATTTTACACACGATTTAAGTCCTGCTGGTTCAACTTTGTTGACTGCAAGACTTGGTGAATAGTAGATTTAGACTTTAACGAGTTGTGGTTTTATTATGTATGAGAAGATAACACAAGATAACTGGATGATGTTTGCTATTAAGCATTACAATAATCCAGAGTGCGAAGGCGAACAAGAGTTTAAAGATGATTTAAAGAAATTTAAATACATTAAACGCCTTCTTCGCAAATATTATGAAACAGGTAATTTGAAAAAGACCTTGTTATTGAATCATATAACGCTTTTGATTAATGTGTTTGGTGGAGAAGTATCTGCAACTTTGTTATTGTTTAAAATAGATAGAAAATATTGGAGTGCATTAAAAGCATTTATGTTATTTCTAAATATACTAAGACCAGATGAATTAAGTGATGTAGAAACTGATGAGGCAATTTTAAAAGAATTAAAAGAGTTATAAAGATGGAAAAAAAAGTTACAACATTCAAAGAATATGCTTATAAAGATGGTACTACACCAAATAGTAAAAGATTTTCTCCAGCGAAACCAAGTCTTGGAGTACAACGGTATTCAGACTATGGACAGGATAAATTATTAAAAAAAGCTTTAACTGATGCCGAAAAAGTAGTTCCAGTTAGACGAACTCCAAGTCAAGTAAAACAATTTATTACCATTGTTAAAAAGCAGTATAAAGGATATGGTGGTAAGGATAAAGACCTTTTGAATTCCTTTACAGAAAAATTAGAACAAAAGATATTAGAATCACTTGAAGAAAGTGTATTAACAGAAACCAGCAATCCATTCAAATATGACCATTCAATTTATGGAAGAGATAAAAGTACAGCGCCAAGAAAACCATCATGGACAAGACTGCCTGTTGCAGATATGCTTATACGAAATGGAATGTCTCCAAAAGAAATTTTAGATTTATTTGCTGATAAAATGAATAAATCAAATAAACGTGATAAAGGAAGTCTTGAATATGTGATTAAGAAAGGAAATAAATCGAGTATGCTTATCAATTCTTTTAAAGAATCAATTGAAGAACAATATAAACCAGAAGTCAAAAAGGCTGAGTCGGAACTTATAAAAAAAATACAAGCGTATGCATATCTACCAATATCTGCAAATGAAAGTGCAGTAGATAAATCACTCAAACAATTAAAAGATGTAATCAAAAAATTAAAAGGTAAAACACGCACATAAGATAAAGGAAAATAGAAATGGGTTCAGCAATTGATTTATTTGTCGCATATCGTTTTATAAGGATTCTTACAACCCCTTTTGAAAAAACAGATGCATTTAAATTAGGTATTATAGACGGCAAAGGTAATAGAATTAAAAAAGAAAATTCTAGTAAACCTGCTGTTGAATTAACAACTTCCGAATTAAAAAATTCATATACTATTTTACATAAACTTGTTTTTAATATTAAAAAAATATTTTCGAAAGTACCTGGTATAAAAACAAAAGTAGGTACATATGCAGCTGCATTATTTTTACTTAAAGATACATTTAAAGAAAATTTTGAAGACCCAAGATTTATAGAAAAAACATTTTTGGAATATTTAAAAGAAAATTATGAAATAGATGATAGTATATCTGAAGAAGTCATTGGATTTGGAGAGATATTACCTAAAGGAGAGTATATACTTCAAAGTGATATTTTAAGTCGACAGTCAGAAGATATAATTGCTAAAAAGGGTGATAAAGTTTTTGCGACACAAGATACTTCTCCTACAGATACTATTTTGGGTGTAGAAATCTTTTCTGTTATTCATGAAACATCAAAAGAAACAATATATATAAGCTTAGAGGATATAAAAGAGAGATGAACAAAAAACCAAAATTTGCTGAAATAATGAAACGATATTATACTGATGAAAAATTAGGACTCGAAAAACCTAAAACTGAATTGCCAGAAGAAGTACCAACAAACGCAACTGGTACAGCAGTATCAGGAACAGGTGATGATAGTTCTACTGTTCCAGTTCCACCGAAAAAGAAAAAAAAGTTTATTCAAATGGACGGTAGAATGAGAGAAGCTAAAAAATTCGTTGAACGTATCATGACATTAAGAGCAAAAAGAGAAGAAGCAAAAAAACAAACACAGGTTAGTTAAAAAATGAAAAAAACTTTTAAGGAATATAGTTATCCTTATGTTCCTATTGACTCGTATAAACCTGAAGCTGATTTAAATGCATCTACTGTGGATGCAGCGTATAGTCCTGACCGATATAAACCAATGGTAACAGGTCAAAAAAGAAAATTAGTATCTAAATCTCAATTAGACCAAGTTGAAAAGTATGCAGATAAGATTTTTAGGTCTTTAAAGATTGATATAGAATTTTCTAAACATTTTCTTGCAAGATTAAATGATGCAAGAAACAAGGAACAGATAACTACTAACGAATTACTTAGTTTATTTAAAAAATCACGACAAAAACATGGTACTAAAATAAAAGATATGGGTGCAAAAGCACAAGCAGTCATTGCTGATATGAATAGTGATGTTAATTTACCATTTGTATTAACTGTAGATAAAAAAAATAATGAATTGGATTTGATAGCTAAAACCATAATGAGAAAAAAAGACTTTAAAACAAGTAATCCAGTATTAAGAGTAGAAAATTTTAAAAACTTTCAAGAATTTAATGAATTACTAGAAACATTCCGTGAAGTTGATGAAGCAAAGAAACCAAAAATTACTGATAAAACTTTTGGTGCTCAACTTTTTATAAAAAGTAGAGATGCAGTAAAATTAGTACCTACACTTATAAAAATACCCTTTACAGTTCAAATACACTTATCTGGTATTGCTGGTGGTACGACTGATACTAGATATCAAAAACAGAATACTCCAACATACAAAGATGGTAAGATAGAGATTTATGATGCTAAACATGATGGTAGTTTCCCACATTGGTTAATTGACCTTTTAAACAATAGAAAATATCCATCTATAAAGCTTTTACAAACGTATAATTCCAGATAAAAGATAATATAAATAGATAATACTATGAATAGTTATGCAATAGCAATGTGTATTATGATACTCGTATGGTATGTTTATGCTGTGTACAAATAAAAGGAGTTTGATGTATAATGGGATTTAAAGGAATGATTATTATGGGTGTCATAATGGCTACTATGGCAGGTGGATTTTATTTTTATTATAAGGATACGCAAAATCGTATTCAAATATTAGCGAAGAATAATGCTAAATTAGAAACAGCAGTTCAAACGCAACAAACGGCAATAGACACTCTACAAAAAGATGCAGAGAAGTTTAATAAATTAAATCAACAATTGCAAATTAATTTAGATGATGCTGAAAAGGAGAAAGACGCATTATATAAAAAATTACAAAGACATGATTTAACAAGACTAGCATTGAGAAAGCCAGGATTAATACAGAGGGTAATAAACAAAGCGACTAAAAAGGAACATAAATCTATAGAAGATTTAACTAAAAGACCAGTGAGGTAACACATTATGGAAATAAAAGCAGCATTATTAGTATTAGGATTAATTTTTGGAGTAAGCGGTTGTTCTTGGTTAGGTGGAACAAAAGATTTAAATATAAAAACTATTCAAGTTAATAGAAATATTCCTATTCAACCTTGGCCGAAACCAATATCAATGAATGGAATACATTTTTATGTAGTAACAGAAAAGAATTTGGAAGATTTTAAACAAAAGTTTTTAAAGAAAAATTCAGAGTTGGTATTCATTGCAATGTCTGTAAGAGATTACGAAAATCTTGCGTTTAATGTTCAAGATGTAAAACGATACATCAAACAACAAAAGGAAATTATTATATATTATGAAATAGTAGCAGAAGACACGAAGAAAGAAAGAATAAAAAAAGAGGAAGAATAAAATGGAACTAGATATAATAGCATTAGCGATGAAATTTTGGCAATGGTCAATAGTGATTGCCTTAATAATATTAGGTTGTGTTGTTAACCTATTTGATAAAAATAACAACAATAGAGTAAATTTTAAATATACAGAAATGCCTCATATGAGACCATTACCTATAAAGACAAAAGGTAAAGGTTTCTGGAAAGGTATCCTAATGTGGTTATTTGGTGTAAGACATTGGGAGATTGCAAAAGATTTTACTTTCGAACTTGAAGGTAAAAAATATGTCATACCTAAAGGATTTGAATTTGATGGAGCTTCAATTCCGAAGTTTCTTCATACATTTTTATCCCCGATTGGCGTATTATTAATGGGGGGACTTGTACATGATTATGCTTACAAGTATCAAACCCTATTAATACGACCACCAAAGCCTGGTTTAAAGAAACAAACTATGGGTATCATAACTCAAAAAAGAGCAGACGAAATCTTTAGAGATATTGGTATAGAAGCAAATGGCTTCTTTATTATGAACTACTTAGCATACTGGTCATTAAGACTAGGTGGTTTTATGGCGTGGAATAAACATCGTAAAGTCAATGCTAAAATTAAGTAAATTAAAAAGGAGTAACCTTATGAACTGGATAAACGATAGACTTAAAGAAAGAACATCTTATGATGGTGCAACACTAATTGGATTTGGTCTTGTTGTTGTTTTTTTTAGTCCCCTTGCTAAATTATGTGCATATGGCGCTATAATTTATGGTGCATGGACTTTGATAACTAAAGAAAACTAAATTAATTAAGGAGAACTGCTAACATGTCGAATGGATTTATTAAAGGAAATGGTACTAATGTATCACCAGATAAGAAGAATTTAGATACAGCAATTGAATTCCTGCAACGAGACGTTGTAGAGATGAAAAATATTCATATCAGATTAGACAAAGCAATTACGAAGATTATAGATGTATCAAATTCTATTCATATCATGTTAGCAGTTCATGAAGAAAAGATTGAACGACAAGATGAAATTCTTAGTGATAATACAACACAAATAGAAGAAAAAAGAAAAGAATTAGCAACCGATATTAAAGAACTTCATAGTAGAATTACTACAATTAATAGAGAATTATATGATAGGATTACTAATACTGAACAACATATTATAAATGAAAATCAGAAAATTCAGCAACAACTAAAGCAGCATATTGAAAGTTTAAAGGTTAACTTAAATGATAGAGTTAGTATTTTAGAAAAATGGAGATGGTTAATCATTGGTGGTGCAGTTGTAGTGGGATTCATATTAAATAAATTTATACAATTTTAATCTTGACTTTTTCTTTTTTTTCGTGTAATATTATAAGAAACGATTTATTATGTACAACCATATTGATATAGAATTCATGAGGAGATTAGCTCCTCAATTAGAACAATTTAAAGAAAAGGGAAATCATCTTTTTAATTTTCGATGTCCTTATTGTGGCGATTCAAAAAAGAGTAAAGTGAAAGCCAGAGGATTTGTTTTTCAAAAAAAGAATGATTTCTTTTTCAAGTGTCATAATTGTTCAGTGGGAAAAATATTGGGAAATTTAATAAAATATGTTGATGCAGATTTGCACAAAGAGTATGTAATGGCGAGATATACATCTGGCGTTCATTCTTCTGAAAAACCAACATTTGATTTTAAACCACCAGAATTCAATACACACGACCAACTTATATTTGAAGATTTTTTATATCAACTTAAAACTTTTGATGATTTAAAAACTTCATCACACCCAGCAGTAAAATTTGTAGAACAAAGAAAAATTCCAAAAAAACATTATTCTCAATTATATTTTGCACCCGAATTTTTTAAATTTACGAATACACTTTTACCTAATAAGTTTCCATCACTTAACGGCGACCACCCAAGATTAATTATTCCTTTTTTTGATAAGGAAAATGTTTTCTTTGGTTATCAAGGCAGAGCATTTGGAAAAGAAAATCCAAAATATATTACTATAATGTTAAAAGAAAAAAATAAAATATTTGGTCTTGATAGAATTGATTCTAACCAACATATTTTAGTTGTTGAAGGCCCGATTGATAGTCTGTTTCTTGATAATTGTCTTGCTGTTGCTGGTGCAGATTTTAAATTAGATATTGATGAAAAAGATTATACGGTTATCTATGATAACGAACCAAGAAATGTAGAGATAATAAGAAGAATGGAAAAATCAATTGAACAAAATCAATCAATTGTAATTTGGCCTGACAATATTGAAGAAAAAGATATTAATGATATGATACTTTCTGGGAAAACTTCTGTTGAAATTCATAGAATTATAAGTAAGAATACTTTTTCTCATTTACATGCTAAAACTAGATTAATAAACTGGAAGAAAATTTAAGGAGATATAAACAAATGCAAAAAAACTTACCTACTCAATATCAACAATTTATTCATTTATCAAGATATTCAAGATGGATGCCTCAGGAAAATAGACGAGAAACATGGGAAGAAACAGTATCAAGATATTTTACTTTTTTTGAATCTTATTTACAAAAAATGCACAAATATAAACTGACAGATAAGTTGCAAAATCAACTGAAAGACTATATTTTAGACTTAAAAATTATGCCATCTATGAGATGTCTTATGACCGCTGGTGAAGCACTTGAAAAAGAAAACATAGCAGGATATAATTGTTCGTATGTCGCAGTAGATAAACCACAAGCATTTGACGAAATTCTTTATATTTTAATGAATGGAACTGGAGTAGGATTTTCTGTTGATAGACAATCGGTTAATAATCTTCCAGATGTCGCAGAAGAATTTCATCCTAGTGATACAAAAATAGTTGTCGCAGATTCAAAACTTGGTTGGGCAAAAGCATTCAAAGAACTTCTTGCGATGTTATATCATGGACAAATTCCAAAATGGGATTTAAGTAAGGTAAGACCAGCAGGAGCACCATTAAAAACTTTTGGTGGTCGTGCATCTGGGCCAGAGCCATTAGATGATTTATTTAAATTTTCTATTAAGGTAATGCGTAGTGCCGCTGGTAGAAAACTTACTTCTCTTGAATGTCATGATATTATTTGTAAGATTGCAGAGGTTGTTGTTGTTGGTGGTGTAAGACGTTCTGCATTAATTTCTCTTTCTAATTTATCTGATGATAGAATGAGAGATGCAAAGACTGGAAGATGGTGGGAAACAGAACCACAAAGAGCACTTGCAAATAATTCTGCGATATATACAGAAGTGCCAGATATGGGTATTTTCTTAAAGGAATGGAAATCTTTATATGATTCTAAATCTGGTGAAAGAGGAATTTTTAATCGTGCTGCTGCTGTTAGGGTTGCTTCTGAAAATGGTAGAAGAAAAACTGATGGAATCGAATTTGGAACTAATCCTTGTTCTGAAATTATTTTACGTTCAAGAGAATTCTGTAATTTATCAGAAGTTGTGGTAAGAGCAGAAGATACTATGGAAACTTTAAAAGAAAAAGTAAAACTTGCAACCATTTTAGGAACTTTTCAATCTACATTAGTCAATTTTAAATATATTGCTAAAGAATGGAACAGGAATTGTGAAGAAGAAAGACTTCTTGGAGTTTCACTTACAGGTATTATGGAATGTCGTTTTACAAATGGTAAAGAAAGTGGTTTAGAAGAAAGATTACAAGAATTAAAACAAATTGCAGTTGATACAAATAAAAAGTATGCAAAAGATATTGGTATTAATCAATCAGTTGCAACCACCTGTGTTAAACCATCTGGAACTGTAAGTCAATTAGTAGACAGTGCTTCTGGAATACATACAAGACATAATCCATTTTATATTAGGACTGTGCGTGGTGATGTGAAAGACCCATTGACACAATTAATGATTGATGTTGGATTTCCTTATGAAGAAGATTATATGAATAAGCATAGTATTGTTTTTTCTTTTCCACAAAAAGCAGATAAAGATTCTGTTTTTAGAACTGATATGAGTGCAATAGAACAACTGGCAATTTGGAAAACGTATCAAGAGCATTGGTGTGAACATAAACCATCTGTAACTATTTCTGTGAAAGAAGATGAATGGATGGCAGTTGGTGCTTGGGTTTATGAGAATTTTGACTATATGTCTGGTGTATCATTCTTGCCGTATAGCGACCACATTTACAAACAAGCTCCTTATCAGGATTGCACCGAGAAAGAGTATAACGAATTTGTGAAAAAAATGCCGAAAGATGTGGACTGGGGTTTACTAAGTAAATATGAACTATCTGACCAGACTATCGCTAGTCAAGAATTAGCGTGTAGTGGGCCAGAGGGGTGTGATGTAACCTTTACTACTCCAACGGGAATTGCTGGTATATCATAGGGAAATATATGTTGCCAGAGCGATTTTAAAGGGGTATTTGGTCGCTATTAATAGCGCCAAAGGTGTTTGTTCCTAACGTTATAAAATGAGTTAAAATGATTGATTTGAAATGATAGAAAATGTAAATTTATATGGTAGTGGAGTTGTTTCTGTTGGAATTGATTACTCTATGAGCAGTCCAGCGATATGTTTATCGTATGCCGAAGAGGTGTCTTGGCAAACTTGTAAGATTTTTTATCTAACCGACAAGAAAAAATACTTAGGGCATTTTGCTGAAGATAAAATTATTGGTCAACAGATACATACAGATTGGACATCTCAGCAAGAAAGGTTTCATTCACTTTCGAATTGGATAATGGTACATTTGAATCTAGATACTGATGTGAAGGTATACCTAGAAGATTATTCTTTTGGAAGTAAAGGCAGAGTTTTTAACATAGCAGAAAATACTGGCATCTTAAAATATAATCTTTATCTACAAGGCAATCCTATTATCTTGTTACCACCAAGCATTATAAAAAAATATGCTACTGGAAAAGGAAATGCTGATAAAGAATTAATGTATGAAGCATTCTATGATGAAACCAAAATTGATTTACAAAATATTTTGAATTCTTCTATATCAAACCCTTTGACTGATATAGTTGATGCTTATTTTATTTGTAAATATGGGAAACAATATGAGCAAGAACAAAATTAATAATAATGATTTTATTACTACAAAAATAAATAAACTTTTATCACAATTAGAAACTCAAGTGGAACAAGTTTTTGGAGAATTATCCGAAGAAGAACTTAAAGAATTACTTGATAATGATTTAGGTGAAATTATTTTTAATTGGAAAGGACAAGCACAAGAAGAACGAGGTCGCAGAAATCAACAAAAATTGATTGATTTTACTCTAGGCAAACAACAATAATACCCAATTTTTAAAACTTTTTTTTATAAATATGAATAACCACAAAGAGAGTGTTAGAGGTTTCATATGCATAAAATATTTTTATTTTGCCTGATATTAATGATTACATTTACGCCATTAAATACTGTTTTTGCAACAGACAATTCTACATCAAATCAAACTAATGCAAGTGGCAGTAACACTTCTATAAGTGGTGGGTATACTAGCACAACTACAAACCAAAATGACGGACAAACTAATACTACAACTAGTACCACAACCAATTCATCAACATCAAATCAAAAATCTATACCTGTTGGAAATGCAAGTGCGCCTTCTATGTCAAGTTATTCACAAGACCTTTGTACAGTTGGTGTAAGTTTTGGTGTACAAACACTTGGTCTTGGTGTAGCAGGTGGAACATATTTTACTGATGAAAATTGTGAACGAATGAAATTATCAAAACTTCTTTATGATTATCAAATGAGAGTTGCATCAATAGCTATTCTTTGTCAAGATGATAGAGTATTTTCTGCGATGGAACATGCTGGTACACCTTGTCCATTTGAGGGAAAGATTGGTAGTGCAGCTAACGCACAATGGAAAAAATATGATATAGAAAGACCAGATTATGATAGATACACAGATAAACTTAAAAAGAGAGATTATATCAATCAAAAATTAAGTAAAGAAGCACAAGCTAAAATTGATGCGATTAGAAGAGAAGAACAAAGAAAAGCAGAAATTGAAACTAAAAGAAAAATGAAAGAATTGGAAAAATTACAAGAGGAAATTAAAAAAGAAGAAAAAGGTAATATTCCAAAGAAAGAAAAGAGTTCTTGGTTTAACTTTGATTTTAAAATTGAACATTTAGACACTAAACCTGTTGACTTTTCAGGACACCAAAGTGTTGGTGGAGTTAAACTTCCACATAACACAGACTAATTATTGGAGAATATTTTGTTCAAATTGGTTAAAACTATATTAAAGTATCTTTTCATAGTTTTTATAATTTTTTGGTTAACTATTGCAATCTCAAGAGCAGATGTTACTTCAACATCAGTAGATGTTGTTCAACAAAACACACCACAACAAGGTGATATCACAACTACCACAACAACCACAACAAACACAACAACCACAACAACTGTACCAGGTTATAATCAAAATGTTGTTTCAGAACAAACAACACAAACAGGAGATGTTTTAACAAACTCTACTTTTGGTACAGGTACATCATATTCAAATGATGGTTGGACGATTACTGGTTATAATCAGGGGCATAATGCACTAAACCAAGCAGGTGGTAATTCACCAGGCGGTTCTTTTGCTTCTGGATATAATTCCAAATTAGAACAAAGTATATCTGTTAAAGATGATGGTGAACTATCACAAGCAGAAATTAATAATGGATTTGAATCTGAATTATCATCAGATATATGGTATTGGAACGGGTATGATAATACTGTTACAATGACACAAACTATAACAGGTGCTAGTGGAAGTGTAACGACACAAGAAAGAATAATATCTGGGAAAAATGCTATTAATACTGGTGGTGTTTATGTTAATTATACTGATACTTACATTAACAACGGAAATACAGAAACAGATTATACTATTAAAGTAACTGTAAAAAATGATGGTCAGAATAATATCATTTACGGTCATTCTGGCCCAGATTTTGATGATATAGAATTAGATATAGAATATAATGAGATTACTACTCAATGGGTTGACCCAGTTACAACATCAAGTACAGTTATAACAGAATCAGTTAGCGCAGCAATTGTATATTGCTGGGAACAAACACCATCAACTTGTCCCGATGAAGGTATAACTGATACGGTTGAGGAGATATTTGAAGACCTTGAAACAGTTGAAAATTTAATTGAAGAACGATTTGAAGAAGAAGAAGTATATGTTGGTGAAGAAATAGAATATTTTGAAGAAGAAGTCTATTTAAAAGAAGAAGAAGTTTTTGAAGAAGAATTTAAAACAACTATAGTAGAAGAAGATATTGAAGATATGTTTGCTGGTGTTTTTGATGGAATGGAAATGGGTGATATCTTTGATTTTTTTGAAACAGATAACGATATGGTAAATGTAGATGATTTGGATATGACAGAAGAAACTTTTGAAGAATTTGAAGAATTACCAATGATAGACGGTTTTGAAGAATTTGAAGAAATGTCAGATGAAATATATGAAGAATTAGATATGCCAACGGATATGTATGAAGAACTACCACCAGCACCAGAAATGGAAATAGAATCAGAAATTGATATGGATATTGATGAAGGACAAACGACAACATTTCAAACTGATATTGTCGGTGATGAACCAGAAGATATGACTACTGATATGGAAACAGAAACAGAAATTGATATGGATATGGAAGAACAACCATCTAGTATGACATTTGAAAGCACTGTTGATGATGATGAACAATCATCTAATATGACATTTGAAAGCACTGTTTCTAATGATGAATCAGAAGAATTTAATGACGATGAATCGGTTGAAACAGAAGATTTAGTTGCAGATGCATCAGAAGAAATAGGTGAAGAACCTATGGTAGAAGAAGAACGACCTACTACAGAAACATTTACAAGTATGTCAAATGAAGAAGAAGTAGTTGAAGAAGAATCTACTGGAACAGAAGATGACTTAATTGCAGAAGCAGATGAAGTAACTGAAGAAATGCCTACTGAAACTACAGAAGACGCAGTTGAATCAGAACCAATTGCTAAAGCAGATGATGTTGAAGAAGAAGAAGTAGATGCTCCAACTGAGGAAAAAGAAGAAAAATCAACTCTTATATCTAAAGAAGAATCTGATGAAGAAGAAGATAAACCAAAAGATAAAAAATCTGATACTACAACAAGTAAAGTAAAAGATAAAACAAAAATTGTAAAAGATAAAACAAAAATTGTAAAAGCAGAAGAACAAAAACAAGAAAAAATTGAATTGAAATTAGATGTTGATAAACTTACTGCAAAGATTGAAGAGAAGGTTAAAGATGTAGATAAACAATTAATCGCTGTAAATTATATTATATCACAAGTGATGATAAAGAATCAAGTGAACATAACTGAAGCGTATTCGAATATAAATGGTCGTTTTTTTGATAATCGGCAATTATATAAAAATCAAGCACAGGTATATCAAAATAATAATGTTATGTTAAGTGAATATAACCATAGCATTTACGAAAAACAAAATACTGTTCTTGTTGCTATGTCTGGTGACGATGGAATGTTAAAGTATCAAACTGACCTAAATAATGCCAGTAATAAAAGAAAGCAATTAGAACGAGAATTATATATTCTCCAAACAAAAAAGAGGTAATTAAAAATGGACTTATCAAAAATATCAGGGAACTTTCAACAATACGCAATCATTATTGGTGTAATTATCACGCTTGGTGGTGGATTTATGGCTTGGGGTCAGTTTAATGCAAGACTCGATAATATTGAAGCTTCTCAAGGCAGCGGTGCTGTAGAAGCACTTCAAAAAAGAGTTGCAACACTAGAGACATCCAACCAGGTCTTAACAAAAACAATTGATGTCATAGATGCTAAAATGGCTGAGCTGAAGTTAAGGGTTTCTAACCCTCTCGGCAACTAAGATACAATCCTATCTTTAACTAAATATACCCACTATTGACAATTTTATCTTTATATGTTATAATTTTGGTATGATTTCATTTAAAGGAGAAATAAACTATGACACCATTAGAAACGGATACTAGGTCATTTGATTTACTCTATCAGCATATGGGACAGATAGTAGAAGAATACTGCACCAGTCAATCCCCAGAATTAGATTTCGATTGGGACGGCGATGAAATCGTTATCGGAGATTATGACGATAAGGGAAAAGAGCACGCTGAAGAAATTATGAAAAACTTAGAAAATGCTGATTTAATTGCCGGCACTAAACCTTATTTCTATGAAGAAGTGGATAAGGAAAACAAGAACAATTTAAAATATTTGATAGGGGTGTTAAGATTGGATAGTTAGGATGATACAAATAGAAAACAAAAAAAGAGAATGAACCACCAAGAATTGGAGAGAAGTTTCATATCTCTTCGAAAGCATTTTGTAGATATTAAAGTTTACATTAAGGAACATTTCAATAAAGATGGATTATTAAGAGGATTATTACTAGAGTTTGAACGACCATATGAAGATGGATTATTAGAAAATATAAAGCAATTAGAAAGATTAGATGAATTAGATATTCCTATTGATAGTGAAGAATTAAATATTGAAAAAGCTTATCACAAACTTAGTGATACTTTCCATAAATTAAACACATATATCTATGAAATTTATCGAAATAATATAAAATTAAGAGAATTTTTAACTCATATTTTGATGATACTTCAAGACTTAGGTGAACATTACTACTATAAAGAGATTAGACAACGAGATAATGATAAAACAGATAAAAAAGATAATCCCAAAAAACCCAATAAAGACAGGGTTTTACAATAAATATTTGACAAATTGTTTATAATATGTTATAATATTTGTATATTATGATAAGAAATTCAGATAAAAAAGAAGACTTTGATTCTATAAGAAAATCACATAAAAAAGAAGATTTTGATTCTTATAGTATTGATGTACGAAATGATAATGTTGAGGGAGCATTGCGTATTTTAAAGAAAAGAATACAAAAAGATGGTTTATTCTTTGAATTGAAAAAACGAGAATTTTATGCGAAACCTAGTGAAAAACGTAGAATGAAAAAAGCCGCTGCGATTATACGACAAAAAAAGACACAATCAAAAAAAGGTATAAGTAAAGGAAACAAAAGATGACAGATGATAATATAAACAATGTCATACAGGGGCCATGGAAAACTCATATTAAAGTTCCAGAAATGGCTGAAACTAACAAGTTAAGATATAACTTGATGTTTGCTGAAGATATAACACAGGCAATTATAACACAAGCGCTTCGTGTTCTTGATGAAAACAAAGTTTCAGATAGAGAAAAACATGTTTTTATAAAAGATTTTGGTTTAGTAAATGAAACTTTAAAATCTTGTGTACTTCGCCATTTTGGTTTTTTTCATCCTATTCAACTTGTATCAGATATGGCAATGACAGCGACTGTAGATAAGCATACACAAAAGGTTTTTTCTCAGTTTGATATATCACAATTGAACAATAAGGAGTTTGATTTAACTCTTGATAGTGAGGAATAATTATGGTATTAGTTGATATGAATCAAGTGACTTTATCTTCATTAATGATGCAGATAGGTCAATCAAAAGATTTAGAAGTCAATCCAGATTTAGTTAGACATATGGTATTAAATTCTATTCGTATGTATAGAACTAAATTTGTAGAAGATTATGGTGAATTGGTTTTATGTTATGATAGTAAACACTATTGGAGAAAAGACTTTTTTCCACAATATAAATCCAATCGTAAGAAAATGAGAGAATCAAGTGATTTTGATTGGGACACTATTTTCAATACACTTAATGTATTAAAAGAAGAACTTAGAGAAAATTTTCCATATAAAATGTTAGAAGTATATGGTGCAGAAGCAGATGATATTATCGCAACTATTTGTGAATCACAAAAAGAAAAGATTATGATTGTTTCTGGTGATAAAGATTTTATCCAATTACAAAGATATAAAAATATAAAACAATGGAATCCTGTTCAAAAGAAAATGTTGAATAATAAAAATCCAGCTTTATATTTAAAAGAACATATTATTAAAGGTGATAGAAGTGATGGAATACCAAATGTTCTTTCTTGTGATAATGCTTTCGTAGATAAGATTAGACAAAAACCACTTACGAAAAAGAAAATACAAGCATGGGTAGAACATGATTTTATGGATGTTGCACCCAATGAAGAAGCAAAAAGAAATTATCATAGGAATACTACATTAGTGGATTTGTCTAAAATACCACAAGACCTTAAAGATAAGATTAAAGAAACTTATGAGTCAACACCTATTTTAGGTGACAGAAAAAACCTTATAAATTACTTTATAAATAATAAGTTGAAAGAATTGACAAACAATTTAGGAGATTTTTAATTATGGTTACAGAAACATATGTTCCACTTTTTCATGAAATATTTGAACGAGTACATAAAGCAAAAACTAAAGACGAAAAGGTTGAGGTTTTAAAACGATACAACAGTGCTGGTTTGCGTTGGTTTTTAAGAGCTAATTTCGACCCAGATGTAGAATGGTTATTACCAGAGGGTAGTGTACCTTTTATAGCGAATGATGCACCAGATGGCACAGAACATACAAGATTACATAGAGAATATAGAACTCTTGATAATTTTATATCACTTCTTGGTGTTATTGCTAAACCTGAGATTTCTCAATCACGTAGAGAAACACTTTTTATCCAATTATTAGAAGGATTGAGTGTAAACGAAGCAAATTTGCTAGTACAAGCGAAAGATAAAAAGTTGGGTAGAGCTTATAAAGGACTATCAATTCCAGTTTGCAAAGAAGCATTTAACTGGGATGATAACTTTATGTTACAAGATTAACACCTTTAACAGTAGATACTTGACAAATTGTATATAATATGTTATAATATTTGTATAATAAGAAAAAGATAACAACTAGGGTAAAAATATAGCAACAGATTTTTTAACCTAGTATAAAATAACAAATTTGAGTTGCAAGGTAATTATATCATGGCAAGACAAACTATGACAAGAACTAAAAAGTTCTTAAATGCGCTTTTAAAAGGCGAATCTATTTCTTGGACAGCTGTTCAGAAAAGATATGGTTTCAAGTCCCCAAGAACTGTCGTTGACGGTTTTAGAAGACGAGGATATTGTGTTTATGCAAACGCTAACACAGACGGTACTTCGTATAGAATTGGCACACCAAGTCAATCTATCATTAAAGCGGGATTAGAATCAGTTTATGGGTTATAAAACCCACTAATCGATTAGTGGAGCTTTGTACCCACAAAGCTCCATTTTTATTCATTTAAAATTTCATGAAAAATTTACCATATAAATAATTTCATCATGAGGTTATCTATAAGAGGCTGTGATGCCGAAACTAAAACAAAAACTAAACAAGTTGCAAGATGGTATATTGACCATCTGCTCTCTAAAAGAATTCAATCTAAACTTTCAATTTTCATTCTTTATAGCGATACTCTTTTTAAAAAACAACAAATAGAAGGAGAATGTGTATGGACTGATGACTTTGAGACACGTAGACCAAAAAAATTTACTATTAATATAGACAACCAACTAAGACTTAGAAGTAAATTTATAGCATTAGCACATGAAATGGTTCATCTTAAACAATGGACAAAAGGTGAAATGTATGAATATGTAAGAGATGCAAATAGATATAAATGGAAAAATACTGTGGTAAATATTAAAGACATAGATTATTATGATTTGCCATGGGAAGTAGAAGCACATGGTAGAGAAATTGGAATGTTTATACGTATGTGTGAATCATTAAAATGGGCAAAAGAAGATTGGACAAAAGAATATGTGCCTATGTATGGTGATATAAAAGTTGGATTATCTGATATGCTTGAGAAGTATGAAAATGATTTGACAAACTTAACTAAATGAAGTATAATATATTAGAAATATGGAGATATAATTTTGCCTACTTATGATTTTTTAAATACAAATACGAATAAAATGGAAGAACTTTTTATGTCGATTTCAGAAATGGAAGAATATGTAAAAGAAAATCCACATATTCAAATAGCACCCGCTGCTCCAGCAATTGTATCTGGTGTAAACACAGAACAAAAAATGGATACGGGATGGAAAGAAACATTACAAAAGATATCAGAAGCACACCCGAATAGTGCTCTTGCAGATAGATATGGAAATAACAAGACACTTAAACAAAAAAAAGGTGAAAGAGTGTACCAAGAACACGCAATTAAACAAGCAAAAGAAAAGAAATAATATAAATATGATAATGATACGAGCTAGAAATTTCAGCACAACCTTAGATATTAAAGTATCATCAAAAAGGGGTTGCAAGCTTTTGAAATCCCTCGGCTCATGCATCAATGGGGGGTTGTTACATGACAATCCCCTTTTATATAGAGGTTATTAGATAATGTCAGAACAAAAGAAAGTAAAAGAAATTACAGATTCGCAATTAATTAAAATAAAACCAGTTACAGATAATCAGAAAGTAACATTTGAGGCATTTAAAAAAGGACAAAATATTTTTCAATATGGTGCTGCTGGAACTGGAAAAACTTTTGTTGCGTTATATCTTGCACTTAAAGAAGTTTTAGATTTAAAAAGTCCATACGATAGAGTATGTCTTGTTCGTTCATTAATGACAACAAAAGATATATCATTCATTCCTAGTAATGAAAATGATACAGCACTTTTATACCAAACTGTCTATCAGAATATGGTACAATTTATGTTTGAACAACCAAATGAAGATGCGTTCAGTTCGTTATATGATAGATTAAAAGCACAACAAAGTTTATATTTTCTTTCAACTTCCTTTCTTCGAGGATTGACTTTTGATAATTCTATTATTGTTGTAGATGAATGTCAAAATTTAAATTTTCATGAGTTAGATACTATTATAACAAGAGTTGGACAAAATAGTAGAATTATTTTTTGTGGTGATGTAGACCAAAGTGATTTAGTTAGGACACAAGAAAAAAATGGTATTTTAGATTTTACTAGAGTGCTTGAACAAATGGATGAATTCACATTAGTTGAATATAATTTAGGTGATATAGTTCGTTCTGGATTTGTTAGAAATTATTTAATTAATAAAATTAAATTAGGACTTGTTAGTGGCTAATAAAAAAAATATTATTGATATAGGATGTTAATATAATGAAAAAAATATATGAATTTAAACGAGAAATAAAATATGTTCCCGAAATTTCAACAAAGAATGTAGATAGAAAACGATACTATGTAACACCGAATAAAGTTCTTTATCCATCTATAACTACAGTTTTATCTCAACGAGGTAAACAAGGATTATTTGAATGGAGAAAACGAGTTGGAGAAGATGTAGCGAATCATATTGCTAGAACTTCTGCTACTAGAGGCTCTGCTGTTCATAAAATGTGTGAAGATTATTTAATGAATCAACACATTCATAATCCAACCGATTTTGAAAAACATTCACAAAAACATTTTCTTGGATATTGTTTATTCAATAGATTAAAAGACCAAGTTTTGCAAAATATTGATAATATATATGCACAAGAAACAGCATTATGGTCAGATAGATTAATGGTTGCTGGTAGAGTGGATTGTATTGCAAAATATAAAGGTGTTCCTACTATTATTGATTTTAAAACATCAAGAAGTGAACGAAATGATGAATGGAATGAAAACTATTATATACAAGCAACGGCATATTCTGAAATGTTTGAAGAAAGAACAGGAATGAATATAGACCAGATTGCTATTTTAGTTGTAACTGAAGATGGAACTGTCCAAGAGTTTGTCAAAAATAAAAAAGATTATTTACATTTATTAGATGATGCTTTAAAAGTTTATTCTCCCAAAGATAATGCACAAGGTCTTACTGCGAATTAGATATTTGAGGGGCTGTAGCTCAATTGGGAGAGCGCCTGCTTTGCAAGCAGGAGGTCGCAAGTTCAATTCTTGTCAGCTCCACTTGACAAACGATAAAAAATAAGTTATAATAAATAATGAAATAATCCATTAAGTAATATGGTAAGACGGAGATTCGATTTCTCCCGCCTCCATGAATTATTAATTATATGAGGGGGCGTTCTGGGTTCGATTGCGATACGAAAGGGTTATGTTAAGACAACTGATAACATTAATTATCAATTAGCTGCTTAAAGAAAGTAGCGGGAGTTTGGTGGTTTCCTTGTCAACATAAA
>Ga0209709_10001450_pt1 | contig 21954 bp, 27 predicted proteins | sample ArcticOcean_MG_C_2_FD_187435 | JGI IMG/M metagenome (GOLD analysis project Ga0209709, IMG submission 187435) | Marine microbial communities from western Arctic Ocean - ArcticOcean_MG_CB4_136 (SPAdes) (version 2) | ecosystem: Environmental > Aquatic > Marine > Oceanic | place: Arctic Ocean...
CCAAATTTTATTTTTATACAACATTATTCATAGTACGTTTTATGGAGAAAAATCTGAAAAAAATCCATGGAAAGCAAACTCTTTAGAGTGGCATACTCCAGAAATGCCTCCAGAGCATGGAAACTTTGGAAAAGACTTGCCCGTTGTCTATCGTTGGCCATATGATTTTAGTGTACCTGGAATAGATAGAGAACATATTCCGCAACATGTTGCTCCAAGTGAAGTTCCAACAGCTAAGGTTGAAAAAACGTGAAAAAAAAAGAAGAAAGTTTTTTTAAACTAATAACCCAAAAACCTTGGGAAGCTTCACAGGCTATTTTGGACAACGAACATGATGGAAAAACTTTGACTGATAGTAAGGCTAAGCTTGGCGTTAGAACTGTGATGGTTGTAAGCACTGTTATTTTTTCATTATTTGTTGTTTCTTATTCAGACAGAATGTTAATCCATGACTGGAGAAGTTTATCAGAGCCTTGGTTACTTTGGGTCAATACTATAATGCTAATTTTAACGAGTATTTTTTTTCATAAAACTAAAATTTTATCTGAAAATAATGAGTTTGAAAAAACAAAGAATAGTTTACTACTAGTTGGTTTTTTAACATTTGCCTTTATTGTAGGTCAATTATTAGTTTGGAAACATTTTGTAAATATAGGTCAATATGCATCAACCAATCCAGCAAATGCATTTTTCTATGTCCTTACTGCATTACACGGCCTTCATATATTAGGTGGCCTATTTTTTTGGGCAAAAGTAACAACACAGATATTCAAAGATAAATATAACATAAAAAAAATTAAAGAAAAAATTGAACTATGTGCCATGTATTGGCACTTTTTACTTATAGTTTGGTTAGTTTTATTTGTTTTAATGGTAACGACGTAATAGAAAGCAGTTAATGAGTGACATAGATATTTCAAAACTTCCAAAAGGTAGCAAAGGTTTTGTGCATGACTTTGCGGCTGACCAAACAACTTTCAAAGGAGTTCCTTGGGGCAAAGCCATGATGTGGATTTTCTTATTAAGTGACACATTCATTTTTAGTTGTTTTTTAATTTCTTTAATGACAGCTCGATCTTCAACAACAGCGGAGTGGCCATATCCCAGCGAAGTTTTTGGATTAACAGTTTTTGGAGTAGAAGTCCCTTTGCTGCTTATAGCAATTATGACTTTTGTATTAATTACAAGTAGCGGAACAATGGCACTTGCGGTTAAGTATGGATATGAAAGAAACCGAAAAATGTGTGCGTGGCTTATACTAGCCACTGCTATTGGCGGACTCACATTTGTTGGGATGCAAGCTTTTGAGTGGTCAAAATTAATTTTTCATGACGGTATAAGACCTTGGGGCAATCCTTTTGGAGCTGCCCAATTTGGATCTTTCTTTTTTATGATTACGGGATTTCATGGCACGCACGTATCTATTGGAGTAATTTTTTTATTTATTTTTGCTAGAAAAACTTTTAGAGGTGATTTTGATACGGGTAGAAGAGGTCATTTTACGAGCATGAAATCTGACTATAAAGCTATAGAAATCCTAGGACTGTATTGGCATTTTGTTGATTTAGTTTGGGTATTTATTTTTGCATTTTTCTATCTTTGGTAAAAAATATGGAACAAAATAATAAAAAGGCAACAACACATAGTATTGGAATATATCTTTGGATTTGGGGGCTGTTATTTGTATTTAGTACATTTTCATACCTGGTCGATTGGTATAATTTTCAAGGGCTTCTTAGATGGTCTTTAATTATATTTTTTATGCTTGTTAAAGCAGGATTAATAATGGCAATATTTATGCACTTATACTGGGAAAGATGGGCAATTGTTAATGTTCTTTTATGGCCAATGACTGCTATTATGGTTTTTGTTGCTATAATGACAGCAGAGTCCCAATACACCTTCTTCACACGTGTTTTGTTTTTTGTTACGGGTGGTTAAACCCACAAATATTTTAATTTTTTTAAATGTCAAATACTAAATCAAAAACTTTAAAATTAGACTATTTTAGCTATACAAAAGCTTTCTTTAATTTAATGAAACCTAGAGTTATGTCTCTAGTAATCTTCACTTGTGCAGTTGGTTTATTGATTGCTCCAGTTAAAGTAAACTTTTTTGATTCAATCTTTTCTCTTATTGCAGTCGCATTAGGTTCAGGTGCAGCTGGTGCACTTAATATGTGGTACGAGTCAGATTTAGATTCTATTATGACAAGAACATGTCTTAGACCAATCCCCACAGGAAAACTTACCAGGAACCAGGCTTTAACCTTTGGGGTGATATTATCAATTGTTTCAATATTTTCCTTATATATTTTTTCAAATTTAGTTGCTGCAACAACTTTAGCAGTTACAATTTTGTTTTATGTTTTTATTTATACAATTTGGTTAAAAAGAAAAACTTCACAAAATATAGTTATTGGAGGAGCGGCTGGCGCTTTACCACCAATAATTGGATGGGCTATAGCTACAAACGGAATATCACTTGAACCAATTATATTATTTTTAATTATATTTATATGGACACCATCTCATTTCTGGGCGTTAAGTTTATACAAATCAGAAGATTACAAAAAAGCTAAAATTCCAATGTTGCCCATTACATCAGGCGTGCAAACAACAAAATTAAATATATTTATTTATGCTGTTGCGCTGTTTCCTACAACGATTGCACCATTTTTTTTTAATTTTTCTGGAAAAATTTATTTATTTTTAGCGGTAGCGCTAAGTAGTTATTACGTATTAATTTCATACAAATTACTTAGAGAAAAAAAATCAGCTCAAGAAAAGAAGCTAGCAACTAAATTGTTTGGTTATTCAATATTATATCTATTTATGATTTTTACATCTATTTTAATAGATAAATTAATGTAACTTGTCTTATTAATATTATGGTTTTTGTTAAAAAAAAATACTTTGTAGTTTTGGCACTTTTTATTTTTTTTTTATTTTGTTTTTTATATTTACATAATATCCAAAAAAAGAAGGATGACCTCAATGGAAAAGTACCAATAGCAGTCAACTTGCTCACAAGTGTTCACCCAAGTTTATCTTGGAATTTTAAACCAATTAAACCAAAATTTTTTATAAAACCTGGTGAAGTAACCACAGTTGAATATATGGTTGAAAACTTAGAAAATAAAGAAACAACAGGCATAGCAACATTCTCGTATTTTCCAAAAGAATTTGGAGCGTATATTAAAAAGCTAAATTGCTTTTGTTATGATGCGCAACCTCTAAAAGCAAAGCAAAAATCAAAATATTCGGTGGTACTATTAATTGATCCAGAGGTGACAAAAGATAGCAAGACAAAAAACATTAAAGAAGTTACTATTCAGTTTACTTTTTTTGATTATAAAGATTACAAGCAAAACTAAAACTAACAATAACTAATGAAAACATTAACGTTTGTTCCAGATACAATAAATTTACTATGCACTGTTTGTGTTAGTGATAATAATGGAGCAAAAATGGCAGTTACTGTTATTATTTCATCGTTAGTACTTCTAGGTTTCGCCAACTGGGCTTGGAAAAAATATTTTGTTAACAAAAAAGAAATTTCTCAACAAAAATAATCTCATTTTAATGAACGTAGTCGTTTTGCCTAGATAATATCTAAATTCTATATTATTAAATGGAATGGAATATATAAGCACAAGAAATACAAAAAAAACTTTTCAATTTAAAGATGTATTTTTAAAAGGACTGGCACCAGACGGTGGGCTATTTGTTCCAAAAAAAATACCATTTTATTCTTTAAAAGAGTTATTAAAACTAAAAAAATTTTCATATAATGAATTAGCAGAAAAAATAATTTCAGAATTTTGCTCAGATGAATTCAATAAAAATGAAATAAAAGAAATAATTAATAATTCTTATAAAAAATTTAGTAAAAAAAATATTATTGAACTTAAGAAATTAGGAAATTTAAATTTATTAGAATTGTTTCATGGCCCCACTCTAGCATTCAAAGATATAGCCATGCAGATTATTGGAAATATGTATGAAAAAATTCTTAAAAAAAATAACTTAAAAGTTAATATTATAGTAGCAACTTCTGGAGATACAGGAGCTGCAGCAATCAATGCTATAAAGGGTAGAAAAAATATGAAAATTTTTGTTTTGCATCCTGAAAATAAAATATCTGAAGTTCAAAGAAAATTCATGACAACAGTTGATGTTAATAATGTTTATAATATTGCTTTAGCAAGTAATTTTGATGATTGTCAAAGATTTGTAAAACTGATGTTTGAGGATAAAAATTTTAGTTCAAAAATTAATATGTCAGGAGTTAACTCGATAAATTGGCTGCGAATAGTCGCGCAAATTGTCTACTATTTTTTTGCATATTTTAAAATAGCTAAAGAAGGTGAAAAAGTAAATTTTTCAGTTCCAACAGGAAATTTTGGAGATATTTATGCGGGTTATATTGCAAAAAAAATGGGCCTTCCTATTGATAGATTAATAGTTGCAACTAACTGCAATGATATTTTAAAAAGAGTAATAAAGACAGGCTTTTATAAACCTTCTAAAGTTGAGCATACAATCTCACCAAGTATGGATATTCAAGTAGCGAGCAATTTTGAAAGATTAATTTTTGATATTTGCTCTTGTGACTCAACTAAAGTAGTCCAAATGATGGATGATCTTAAAAAAAATGGAGAATTTAAAATTTCAAATGAAGATTTAAAAAAAATTAATGAAATTTTTTATGCAGAAAGTTTATCTGACGAAGAAACAAGAAAAGTTATTAATAAAGTTTATAAAGAACAAGGTGTTTTAGTTGATCCACATACAGCAGTTGCTATTGGAGTTATAGACAAACTGCCTCCAAAAGAAAATATTGTAGTTTTAGCAACAGCACACCCTGCTAAATTTTCTGAAGTTGTTTTAAATGCAACTAATATAAAACCGGAACTACCAACGTATTTAAATAATATTTTAATTGATAAAGAAAAATACGCGAAGCTTCCAAAAGATTTGAAAAAGATCCAAAGCTATATTTTGGAAAGAGTTTAGTTAAAGAATTAATTAGGAATTGCGTTTTTTGCCAAATTATCAGCTAAATCATTTAGAGCATTATTGGAGTGACCTTTCACCCAATGCCAATTAATTTTTTTTATAGCGGTTAGTTTTTTTAGCTTTTGCCAAAGATCAACATTTTTTACATCTTTTTTATCAGTTGTTTTCCAGTTGTTTTTTTCCCAACGATTAATCCAACGCGTAATTCCATCTTTCACATACATAGAATCTGTAAATATTTGTATTATTTCAAAAGATATTTTTTCTCCTTCAATACTAATGCAGTATTCTATAGCCTTTATTGCTGCAGTTAATTCCATACGATTATTTGTAGTTAATCGTTCTCCACCAAATATTTGTTTTTTTTCTCTGTCTAATAATATTACCGCTCCCCAACCGCCTGGACCTGGGTTTTTTGAGCAAGAACCATCTGTATATATTTTAATTTCCATTATTAAAAAAAATAGTCTTGGTAATCTTTAACATTGTCATGAAATTCTAATCTTTTTAGATACTCTAATGGATCTTTAATTTTTACAAGAGCCCCATCAGATAAATTTAAAAAATCAAAAACCCTTGTAAGTAAAAATCTTATTGCTGCACCTTGACATAAAACTTTTAAAGAATTTTTTTCTTCATCTGAAAGTTTTCTTACACTCGAATACCCATCAATAAATCTTTTTGCTTTAGTTACATTAAAACTTAAGTTTGCATTATCTCCCTCAAAACATAACGCGTTTAGACATATAGCTATTTCAAAAGCATAGTAATCATTACAAGCAAAATAATAATCAATAATACCTGAAAGTTTATTTGATTTAAAAAAAATATTATCTGAAAATAAGTCTGCATGAATGATTCCAGAAGGAATATCTTTAGGCCAATTTTCTTCAACTTCAGTCAAATTTTTTTCAATTATATTTGGTAGATTTGTATGGATTTTAGAGCACTCATTTTTGACTTTGTTAAACAACATACGCCAAGAATTTACAGATAGTTTATTTTCTCTTTTACCAGACAAATTTTTTGTTATTAAGTGCATTTTAGCTGTGCTAATTCCAACTTCACAACAATCATCTGGACTTAAAATTTTTTTAGCCCGCCCATCTAAAAAAGAAACAACAGCAGCTTTTTTCTTTAAAATATCAGATATATAATTTCCATTTTTATTTATTATAGGTTTAGGAGATGGAAATTTTTTATCATAAAGATTTTTCATCAACCCTATAAAAAAGGGCAAGTCTTTTTCTTCAACTCTCTTTTCATATAAAGTAAGAATGTATTTACCTTTCTCAGTTTGAATAAAATAATTTGTATTTTCAATCCCTTCTTTGATTCCTTCATATTTTAACAGTTTACCTAAATCATATTTAGTAAAAAATTCATTCAGTTCAATCTTGGATAATTTTGTATATACAGCCATTTTTAAATAGTTATATCCTTTTTTTTTAAGATAGAGAATTATTACTTTTTAAAAGGTCACACCGTATTTAGATGAGTAATATTTTAAAATTTGATATTTTTTAATGAACTTTTGGCTTGATCCAGGCTATTTATATAAATTTTTTCTAACTTACTTTTATCAATAGAGTTTGAAATTAAATGTTCAACAGTCCGCAAACTTACGTTGATAGATAGATTTTTTATTTCTCTTATAGCTCCATCTTTCATTTGAGAAATTTTTTGTTCTATGCCTTTTTTTTTACTTTCCATAGCTTGATGGAACTGTTCAGTTTTTTCTAGAATAGAGTTTTCGCTATCTTTTTTTGCAAGATTGATAATTTCTATCACTTCCTTTTTTGATTTATCAATTTGAGTTTCGTAATTACTTAACAAATTCTTTGCCTCTATTTTTAATTTATCTGCTTCATTTAATTCTTTTTTAATTTTAGAAATTTCATCAGATAAAATATTATTTATCTTATGGGGAACTTTCAAATAAATTAATCCTGCAAAGAAAATAAAGAAAGCAATAGCTACCCAAAATGTTGCGTCTATTATCATAGATTTTTTTCCATTTCTTTTTTTACTATGTCATTTACAATAGCTAAAACGTTACTTTCGTTAACTTCAATGTTAATCACTTCTCTCATAATTTCTGTAGAAGTTTTAGCTGCAATTTCAGTTATACTCGGTAAAGAATTTTTTTTAAGATTTTTAATTTCTTTTTCAGTAGCTTCTAATTCTTTTGCAATCTCACCATCAAAATTTTTTTTTTTCTCCTCAATGTCCTTATCAAGTTTTTTTTTATTATCTTCAGTTATTTTTTTTGCCTCTTTTTTTGAGTTTTCAATTATTAGATTATATTCATTGAGTTTTCCCTCTGCCTTTTCCTTGAGTTTTTGTGCTTCATCAAGATCGTTGATAATTCTAGATTTTCTATTTTCAATACTATATGTGATTTTAGGTAAAAATATTTTTGAAATAATTAAATATAAGATTGAAAAAATAGCAACCAACCAAAATATTTGAGATATCCAAAACTCGGGATTCAGCTGAGGCATTCCTGCCTCAGAGCTGAAAGCCTGTTTTGCAGACATCATAAAAATTATGCATAATACAAAGCAAATATTTTTCATATCTTAATCTTAATTTTACTTATTAAAATGCAAACAAAATTATTAAGGCAACTACTAATCCAAATAAGCCTGTAGCCTCTGCTAAAGCAAATCCTAAAAGCAAGTTTGGAAATTGTTTTTGAGCAGCAGAAGGATTTCTCATCGCTCCAGATAAATAATTTCCGAAAATTATACCAATGCCTACTCCTGCTCCTGCTAGCGCAATCGCTGCAAGTCCTGCACCTATCATCTTAGCCGCTTCTAACTCCATTTTTCTCTCCTTTGTTAGTGGTGTAAATTTAATGCATCATTTAAATAAATGCATGTTAAAATAGCAAAAACGTAAGCTTGAAGAAAAGCAACAAGTATTTCAAGCCCAGTTAATGCTACGGAAAAACCAAGTGGCAACCAGCCACCAAGCACTCCTAAGCTTATCACAAACCCGCCAAACACTTTCATCATTGTATGTCCTGCCATCATGTTAGCAAACAGACGCACTGATAGACTAACGGGTCTAGATAAATACGATATAATTTCAATAACAATTATTAAAGGTAAAAGTACCATAGGCACACCCTTAGGTACAAAAAGTTCTAAATATTTAATTCCATGTTTAGCAAAACCAATGACAGTTACGCCAACAAAAACTACGGCAGCCAGCACGAATGTAACAATTATATGACTCGTTACTGTAAATGAGTATGGTAACATTCCAACCATATTACAAAATAAAACAAACATGAATAAAGTGAATATGAAGGGAAAAAATGATTTAGCGCTAGATCCCGCAGTATCATTTATCATTTTTGCGACAAACATGTACGTCATTTCAGTTATTAACTGTATTTTAGAAGGTATTAAAGATTTTTTTTTAGTTCCTAAAAACAATAAAGACAAAATTAGCATTGAGCTAATTGTCATAAAGAGACTTGCATTAGTAAAAGAAACATTTATTCCATTTAAATTAATTTCAGGTCCAATTTTATAAACCTCAAATTGATGCATAGGATTTAAAGACATTTTTATTTCCTTTTTAAATATTTTTGTTCATTTTTTTAGCTGATCTAAATACATTGATTATACCAGCAGCCACACCTATAAAAAAAAAACAAATTATTAATAACGGTTTAGTACCAAACCAACTATCGAAAAGAAACCCCATTATTGACCCAACAAGAACTGCAGCAACTAATTCAGTGCTGATTTTAAGAGCTTTACCAAAAGATGCGGCATTTGAACCTTCATTTTTTACCTCTTTTGTTTCAAGATTTTTTTTTGCAATTTTTAAGCGAGTTGTAATTTCTTTAAGATCTTTCATTGTCTTGGTTAATTATTTAAGCGACCATTTCTTCAGCTTTTTGTAAATCTACAGACACAAGCTGACTCACACCTTTTTCAGGCATTGTTACCCCATAAAGTCTATCCATTCTAGACATTGTAAGAGCGTGATGTGTGATTATTATAAATTTAGTTTCAGTAATTTTTGTTAATTCATCTAACAAAGAACAAAATCTAGTAACGTTAGCATCATCAAGAGGTGCGTCTACTTCATCCAACACACAAATTGGAGAAGGGTTGGTTAAAAAAACTGCAAAGATTAAAGATAATGCTGTTAATGCTTGTTCACCACCAGATAATAGAGTGATCGATTGTAATCTTTTACCCGGTGGACTCACTAAAAGCTCTAAACCAGCATCAAGTGGATCATCTGATTCAATTAATTCTAACTTAGCCGTTCCACCATTAAAAAGTTTTGTGTAAACATCGTTAAATTTTCTATTTACTTTTTCAAATGCATCTAAGAGTCTCTCCCGACCTTTTTGATTAAGTTCATTGATGCCACTTCTGAGTTTTGCTATAGCGGACACCAGATCTTCTCTATCAGATTCCATTTTTTTTATAGTTGTTTGATATTGTTCAGTTTCCTCGTCAGCTCTAAGGTTTACAGATCCTAAACGTTCTCTTGCATTTTTCTTAGCATCTAATTTGTCTTCCTGCTCAATAACGTTTGGTAAACTTTCAGAGCTTTTCAAATCAGAATAATTAAAAAGGTTTTCTTCATAAATATTTAAGTCATTTTTTAAAGTGCTCATTAAATCTCTCTTTCTGTTTTGGAGACCTTCTAAAGTAGCTCCAGATCTTGCTTTATCTTCCCTAGCTATCATCATTTTTTGTTCAATTGCTTTTAGTTCTTTATTTATTTTTAAATATTGATTTTCTTCCAAAATTAATTCATCAGCTAATTCTTGTTTTTTGCTTTCCGTATCAGATATATTTTGCATTAACTGACCTTTTTTAATCGCTATAGCTTCTGGTAGTTTAGAAATATTTTCTAATTCATTTTGTATTTTATTTATTCTAGTACGTAACTCATCAAACATTTTTTCTGAGTTAAATTTTAAATTTTTCCAGTTTTGGATTTCTATTTCTATATTTTTAATTCTTTCTTTTCTTTTTATTGTTTCCGTCTTGATAGATTCATGTTTACTTAAAGCAGATGCATATTTTTCCTGAGCAAATTTTATTGTATTTGTGAGAGCTGTAATTATATATAGCTTACCTTCATCAGATGAAGATTTTATTTTATACGATTCATCTTTTATTGACACAAGAACATTGTCAATCATTTTTCTTGCGTTGTCATATTCTTTGCTGGCAAGTTTTGAATTAGCGTCATTTAAATTATTGTTAATTTGGTCTAGATATTGGAGAAAACTCTTTTCTTTATTGTTAAGACTTAAATTCTTGGTGATTTCTTCCAATTCATCTTGTTCTTTTTTTAATTTCTGGGTTGCTATTTGCAAGTCATTCTCTGTTTGTTTTTCTAAATCATAGTATTTTTTTTCTGTATCAATTAAACTATTCTTCTCTTCATCTAACCTTTTTTCATTTGATTTAGCCTCTAAAATAATATTTTTCTCTCTCTCGGTATCTATTTCTATTGTACTCTCAGATTTCAAAAGACGCTCTTTATCATTTTTTGTTCTTTTTTCCTCATCTTCTAAATTTGCAAATTCTAAATTAAGTCTTTGTAATTTTGATAGAGTTTCCATATTTTTATCTCTTAAAGGTTTTAGTTTTTTATTAGTTTCTTCAACTAAATTATTCCTATTTTTAATTTCTTGTGAAATTGCATTTATTTCAATATCAGAACTTCCAGTAATTTCTTTTACAGATTGAATTTCTTTTTCTATTTCTACTATTTTTATATGGTAAAGACCGGCTTCAATTTTTTTAATTTCTTCAGAAATTGATTTATATTTTGAAGCTTCTATAGCTTGTTTTTTCAAATTTTCTAGCTGCTTTTCTTGTTGTCTTCTTAATTCATCAGCTTTTTTTAAATTGTTTTCAGCTGAATTAAGTCTTAGTTCTGATTCATGTCTACGCACATGGATTCCAGATATTCCCGCTGCTTCCTCTAAAATTGCTCGTCTATCCGTTGGTTTAGCCGTAACCAGAACACCAATTCTTCCTTGGCTTATCATTGAAGGAGAGTGAGCTCCAGTTGATAAATCAGCAAAAAGAGTTTGTATATCTCTTGCTCTCATTTCTTTTTCGTTAACAAAATATCTTGATCCTTTGTCTTTCTCTATTCTTCTTTTAACATTTACTGTATCCAACTCTTTAAATTGCAATGGTCCATCTTTATCAGAATTATCTAATGTTAGTGAAACTTCTGCAATATTTTTTGAAGCTTTATTTGCTGTGCCAGAAAATATTACATCTTCCATGCCAGACCCCCGCATACTTTTTGCAGAAGTCTCACCCATGCACCACCTAATAGATTCTACAATATTTGATTTTCCACAACCATTTGGTCCAACTATTCCAGTTAAACCTTTTTCAATAAGAACTGAGGTTTTATCAACAAAAGATTTAAAACCAACTAAATCAAGTTTTTTAAATTTCATTAACTAAATAATTTTATCTATTTTCTTTTTTATATTCTTGAAGGTAACAGAACCTTCAAGTTTTTGCTCATTAATTACTATAGTGGGAGTAGAATTAATTGAATATTTTCGGCTAGCATCAATTCTGCCATTTAAAATTTTATCGCTTACAACCTCATCAATTAAGCATTTATCAAATTGAGATGAAGTTATCCCCATTTTTTTAGTAATTGTTTTCAAATTTTTATTTATATCTTCAATATTTGATTCATTAGTCCATTTATTTTGATTCTCATAAACAAGGTCCATAAAATTTATTTGTTTATTTTTTTCAGTGCAATGCAATAATTTAGATGCATTGAATGCAGCTTGATCTAAGGGAAAATCAATAAAAATTATTTGAACTTTTCCACCTTCAATAAATTCTTCTTTTAATTTTGACAAGATATTAAAATGAAAACTAGCACAATGTGGGCAAGTAAAAGAAGAAAAAATCTTAATTTTAACCAACGCAGTGTCCGGCCCCAAAGTAACTAAATTATTATTTTCTCCATTATTATTAGAGCCAGCGCTTACTGACAAAATAAAGAAAGAAAAAATAATTTGAAGAAAAAATTTTTTTTTAGAGTATAAATTAAGTTTGGTCATTTTTTAGCTATATTCAAAAGATCGGAAAGAGAATCTCTAATTCCTTTATTTTTAATTGTATTTATTTTGTCTTCAAACTTTTTTATCTCTCCTTTTATAATATTTTTTTTTTTACTTTTTTTCTCAATTACATTAAAAGTTTGTAAGCGTATCTCGTTAATTAATTTATAACCAAAATAACTATTGATTTGGCTTATAATTTCTGCTTTTGAATATTCTACATCTATTTCATTACCCCTTTCAACTCCCACAATTAGGGTTCCATTATTATTTTCTTTTGACATTTTTATAGATTTAGGGAAAGAGCAGGTAGAAATCTTCTTTCCAACCAACATGTTCCATTTGCTAATAATTTCAGAATAGTTATATCCATTTTTTTTTAATATACCTTTAATGCCACGTGGCAAAGTATTACCAAAAGGCCTTAACCCTTGAACGTAGGTTTTGCTTTCTTTATTATTTTGTTTGTTATGCATATAAATAATAATAATTTACCAAAAAAAATACTTTCTTGGTATGATAATAATAAACGCACTCTACCCTGGAGAATAAAGGGAAAATCGCAAAAACATCAGTATTACAGAATATTAAGTGAATTTATGCTTCAACAAACTCACGTTAAAACTGTAATTCCATATTTCAACAACTTTGTAAAAAAAATACCAAGCTTAAAAGCTCTATCTAAAACTAACAAGAAACAGGTTTTGAAACTTTGGGAGGGGCTTGGGTATTACAGAAGAGCTAAAAATTTACATATATCTGCGAAGATTTTAGTGAAACAATATGATTCCAAAATTCCAAATTCATTTGAAGAAATTAAAAAGCTTCCAGGTGTAGGTGAATATACTGCCAATATACTTTTAGCATTAATTTATAATCAGCCTAGAATAGGAATTGATGGAAATGTAAAAAGAATCCTAGAAAGAATATTTAATCAAAGTTCAGAAAAATCTGTCACTATATTTAAATTAATTTTTAAAAAATCAATACTAAGTTCAAGAAATGCAGATATAGCAGAAGCATTAATGGAGTTCGGAGCAATCATATGCACACCTAAAAACCCCAAATGTGATATTTGTAATTTAAAATTTAATTGTAATTTTTTTAAAAAAAAAATTAATATTAAGTATAAAAAAAAATATTTTTTAAAAGAAAAAAATTATAACATATTTTGTTATATTCAAAAAAATAAAAAACAGATTGCGCTTACGAAGAATAAAGAGTTGAGTTTTTTACATAATCTAAATATTCCAGAAACTAAAATTGTAAAATTAAGTAAAAATGATAAAGTTCCTGGATGGATTTTTTTATGTAATTACAAAAACAATATATCAAATACTAAAATGAATATAAATTTATTTTATAAATTTACAAAATCGAAACCTCAGCATTTTAAATGGCACTCCATTGATAAACCTGGAAATGCGTTTATTCCTTCTTTCACTAAGAAAATTATTAATAAATTGAAAAAAGTTGATTTAGAATTTTAAGTGTTTCTAGATATTAATCTTTGTCGCAAATTATCTATAGGCACGATAGATCCACCCATATTATAATGCCAATAAGTCCATCCATTGCAACTTTCAGCACCAATAATTTTTGCTGCAACTTTATGTATTGATCCTGCATCACCTTGATATTTTATACTACCGTCAGCCATAATTTTAGCACTAATTTTTTTCTTTTGATCAAAAATGTCCATTCCAGGTTTTACTATACCAAGTTCAACCAGCGAGCCAAAAGGTATTCTAGGTTTAGATTTGTTATTTTTAATAGTATCAAGATAATGATCTTCTATTTTTTTAGTTTTGCTTAATCTTTGTTGAGCAGCTTTAAAATATTTTTTTTCTTTTTCTATACCAAAATAATTTCTACCCATTTTCTTAGCAACAGAAGCAGAAGTCCCAGTACCTAAAAATGGATCAAATATAAGGTCACCCTTATTTGTTGAGGCTAGCAATACCCTATGTAAAAGCGATTCCGGTTTTTGTGTTGAATGAATTTTTTTACCATTTGTTTTTATTCTTTCTTTACCGTTACAAATAGGTAATGTCCAATCAGACCTTACTTGAAGGTCGTCATTTAAACATTTTAAAGAATTATAGTTAAATGTGTACTTAGATTTTTTATTTTTGGAAGCCCATATCAGTGTCTCATGAGCGTTAGTAAACCTTGTGCCTCTAAAGTTAGGCATAGGATTATTTTTTTTCCATATAACATCATTAAGTATCCAAAATCCTAAATTTTGCATATGATAACCTATTCGAAATATATTGTGATAAGAGCCAATCACCCAAATAGAACCATTTTCTTTTAGGATTCTCTTGCATTCAATTAACCATGCTTTGCAAAAACTATCATAGTCTTCAAAACTTTTAAACTGATCCCATTTATCGTTCACTCCATTTACTTTACTATTGTCAGGCCTTTTAAGCGTATCCCCAATTTGTAAATTATATGGTGGGTCAGCAAAAACTAAATCAAATGTCTTGCTTGGGATAGTTTTTAGCATGGTAAGTGAATTACCATTAACAATTTTATTTATAAACATAGACATTTCTAGATTCAACTTTACGTTGAATTAGACTCTATATTTCTTTCTCCGTCAAAAATAAAATAAGAAAAGTGAATATTATAGTGGTTAAAATTTTTTAGACATCAACATGTTGTGTACCGGCCTAAATTTTTTTCTATGATGTTTAGTAACTCCATATTTTTTTAAATAACCCAAATGTTTAGCAGTTCCATAACCGAAGTTTTTATTCCAATTATATTTTGGATATTTTTTAGATAATTTAATCATGAATAAATCTCTTGTTACTTTTGCAACAATTGAAGCTGCTGCGATGCAGGTGATTTTTTCGTCACCCTTGACAAAAGTTTTATATTTTATTTTCATGTGTTTAGGTGCAAACAGACCATCTATGTAAGCTATATCAGGTTTGTATTTTAATTTTTCTAGAGCTCTTTTCATTGCTAAAAGAGAAGCATTTAAAATATTTACTTTATTTATTTCACTTACACTAGCTGACCCTAAAGCATAAATAGAGTTTTTTTTAATATATTTAGAGAGTAAAATTCTTTTTTTAAAAGGTATTTTTTTTGAATCTTTTATATCTTTGATATTAATATTTTTATTAAGTATTACCGCAGCTGCAAATACTGGGCCGGCTAAACAACCTCTACCCACCTCATCTACACCAGCTTTTTTAATTAACATGTTTTAAGAATACTTAATTCATAATATTTTTAATTTTTCTTTGATCATTTTTAAATCAATCCAAGATAATTTTTTTTGCTCCGGCTGCCTCATTAAGAACGCTGGATGAAATGAAGAAATAACCCAAAGTTTAATTTTTCCTATTTCTTTTTGGATCCATTTCCCTCTAGCTTGTGAAATAACAACCTCATCTCCAATTAAGGTATTTAAAGCTGTGCTACCTAGTAATAACAAAATTTTTGGATTAATTATTTCAATGTGACTTTCTAAAAAAGGAAAGTATCTTGTAATTTCTATATCAGTTGGTTTTCTATTTTCAGGAGGTCTATAATTTACAACATTTGTTATATAAACTTTAGTTCTGTCTAATTTAATAGCTGCTAACATTTTATCTAGAAGTTTACCAGCTCGTCCTATAAATGGTTTTCCTAATGCATCTTCATTTGCACCAGGTCCTTCACCAACAATCATTAATTGTGCATTAATATTTCCATCACCAAAGACAATATTTGTTGCACTTTTTTTTAAATCGCAATTTTTTATAAGTTGTATTTTTTTTTTTAATTTACTAAGTTTTTCAACTTTAGTACCCGTAAAAGTGTGGGTTGTCCTCTCAAATACTCTTTTTATAGGATCATTGCTAAGAAAAAAGTTTGCATTAATTAAATTATAGTAATCAACCAGATTAATTAACTTTTGATTTAAATTTCTTTTCATTTATAAAGTAGTTTACATGAAATTTTTATTTAAAAAAATTTATATTACATTTTTTTTATTATTTATTTTGTTAATTAACAACACTTCTTTAGCAAAAGATAAAAAAAATCAATATGTCAGAGTTGATGCAGCGAACTATTTTTTAGGAATAATATCAGCAAATCAAGAATTCAACCATGATGCTTTTAAATATTTAAAAGAAGTACAGACGTTAAAGCAAAAACATCCAAAATTTAATACTGAATATACCAGAACATTAGTATTACTTGGAAAAATTAAAGAATCGTTTACGTTTTCAAAAAGTATCTGGAAAGAAGAAGAATTACTTTTTGAAACTGATATTTTATTAGGCTTACAATCTTTTATTAAAAAAGATTATGCAAATGCAGAAAAATATTTTAAAAGACTTAACAAAATTTCTCGTCAAAATCTTATCTTTGATGATTTTGTTGGCAATGTCCTGATAGCTTGGGTCAAAGCTTCTCAAGGTAATAAAGAAGAAAGCTTTAAATTTATAAAAAAAATTCCATATCCATACCGTCATATAAAAAATACACAAAATATTTTTTTACAATGTTATTTTGATTCAACAGAAACGCAAAAATCCTTTGAGAAAATTATTGAAGAAAAAGATTATAATTTTTCGAGATATAGTTTTTTTCTAGTAAACTACTTGCTATCAACAAACAAAGTTAAGGAAGCTAATATAGCTATAAAACAGTATAGAGAGAGATACAGCTCTAATTTGCTTATAAAACAGACGGAAAATTTTTTATTAAAAAAAAAAATAAACAAAATAACCAAGTTCTTTGATTGTAAAAATCCAAAAGATTCAATTGCGGAATTTTTTTATGTAATTGCAAATTTATATGCAAGTGAACAAGATTTTAAATTATCAAATTTTTATTTAAAAATTTCTCTTTTTTTAAATGAAAACTTTACATCAAATAAAGCTTTATTGGCAGAAAATCTTTTTTTACAAAAAAAGTATAAAAAATCTAAAAATATATATTATGATCTTAAGAAAATAGGTCCTATATACTCTTGGTTTGCTTCAAAAAACATTTCATTAATTTTACTTAATGAAAAAGGAAAAACATATTCGGTTAAAGCTTTAGAAAAAGATTTTAAAAAAATAGAAAATCCAGATTTTGAAAATTATTATGAATTGGCAAATTTTTATAAAGATAATGATCTTTATGAAAAAGCTATAAAATATTATTCTTTAGTTTTGAGCAAAATAAAAAAAAATCATAAATTAGTTGCAAAAATTTTCTATAGAAGAGGAACTAGTTATGAGAGACTTGGTAATTGGGAAAGCGCAGAAAAAGATTTACTAGAGTCCCTCAAAATACTACCCAATCAAGCTCATGTACTAAATTATCTAGCGTACACTTGGGTGGATAAAAGAATTAATTTAGATAAAAGTCTTTTAATGTTAAAGAAAGCTACAGAAATGAGAAAAAATGATGGATATATAATTGACTCTTTGGGATGGGCTTACTATGCAAAAAAAAATTACTCAAAAGCTGAATTTTTTTTACAAAAAGCTGTAGAACTAATGCCATCAGAGCCTATTATAAATGATCACTACGCTGATTCGTTATGGATGCAAAATAAAAATATTCAAGCAAGATATATATGGAATTATGTTTTAAAATTAGATAGTACTGAAAAAAAGTTAAAAAATATTATTAGAAAAAAAATAGTTTTTGGAATTACTGGGTAATTTAAAAAACACGAAAGTGAAAAAATTTCAAATAAAATCTTTTTGCAAAATTAATCTCTCATTAAAAGTTATCAAAAAATTAAATAGTGGCTTTCACAAAATAATGTCTTTAATTACCTTTTGTAGTATACATGACACAATATCCATTTCCCAAATTAATTCTCAAAAAGATAAAATAGAATTTTCAGGTAAGTTTAAAATAGGAATTTACAAAAAAAATAATACTTTAACAAAAATGTTCGATTTACTTAGGAATCAAAACCTATTAAAAAATGAATTTTTTAAAATAAATGTAAAAAAAAATATCCCACATGGCTCTGGTTTGGGAGGAGGTTCTTCAAATGCCGCTTATTTACTTAATTTTTTAAATTCAAAGTTTAAACTCTCGCTAACTCAAAATAGCAAAGAACAGCTAGCTAGAAAAATTGGTTCGGATGTGCCAATTATATTAGAAAAAAAAAATTCTTTTTTAACAGGAAAAAAAAATGAAATATTAAGAATTAATAGAAAATTTAGATTAAACTTGTTAATAATTTATCCAAACTTAAGATGCTCAACCAAAACAGTGTACAACGAAAATACCTTAGCTGGCACATCTAAACAACACTCTAAACTATATAAAATAAATAATAAAAAACTTATTAGTAGTTTAAAAGACGCAAATAATGATCTTGAGCGTGCCGTGATTAATATTTATCCCAAGGTAAAAAAAATTATTGATTATATAAAAACTCAGAAAGGTTGTTATTTTTCAAGAATTACTGGTTCAGGATCTGCTTGTATAGGAATATTCTCTAATATGAAAAATGCAATTAAGGCTAAAAAAATGATAAAAAAAAAATATCCTAAGTATTGGTGTATAGTATCAAAAACTATATAAAATAAATCAATTGTGATATATCCTAAATTAAATTGGGGCGTAGCCAAGCGGTAAGGCAGCGGTTTTTGGTACCGCCATCGAAGGTTCGAATCCTTCCGCCCCAGCCAAACAATGATAAAAAAAATAAAAAATATTTCTAAAAAAATTGATAGTTTTTTTTATAAAAAATTTAAATCTCACAAAACTACTAAATCTTTAGAAAATATCAGAGAAGCGCAGGAGATTTTTTCTTATCTTAATGAAGTGGGGAATGAGACAAAAGTAAGATTTGTTGGTGGTTGCGTTAGGAAAGCCCTTAGTGGAGAGGTTATTGATGATATTGATTTAGCTACATCTCTTACACCAGAAGAAGTAAAAAAAATACTTTCTGAGAGGGGTGTTAAAGTAATTGATACTGGCATTAATCATGGCACAGTAACAGCAATTTTAAATAACAAGAAATTTGAAATAACAACTTTAAGAAAAGATATTTCTACAGATGGCCGGCACGCTAATGTTCAGTTTACATTAAACTGGATGGAAGATGCCCAAAGGAGAGATTTTACAATTAATGCTATATATTCAGATATTGAAGGAAGAATTTTTGATCCTGTAAACGGAGTATCAGATTTAAAAAAAGGAATAGTAAAATTTATAGGAAAAGCAGAAGAAAGAATTCAAGAAGATTATCTCCGCATTTTAAGATATTTTAGATTTTTTACACATTACAGTCACACCACTTACGAGCTAGCTGTTATTAAAGTTATTAAACAGCATATTAATGGATTAAATTTAATCTCCAAAGAAAGAATATTTGATGAATTAAAAAAAATTTTAAAAATTAATAATGTGCACAATCTTTTTAAACAACAAATCTCAAAAGAAATTATTTTAAATATATTTCCACAATTTAAGAATTACGAAAGATTAAAAATACTCACAAAATTAGAAAATAAAAAAAGACAGATGTATGATGAAGAACTAATTTTAGCACTACTTATTATAGACGAATCAAATAATAACGAATATTTTTGTCACAAATACAAAACTTCTAATGCTTTAAATATAAGATTGATGAATATAAAATCAAATTTTAACAAATTTAAAAATAAAAAATTTTATTCAGAAGAAAATATTAAAAAATTGATTTATTTATCAAACAAAAAAGATGTGCTGGACCTTTTGCTTTTTTCAATATGCCTAAAAAACATAAGTGAAGAAGGAGTTGTTGACAATCTATTTAATTGTATTAAAAATTTTAAAATACCTATATTTCCTATTTCAGGTGATGACTTGAAACAACATGGTTATAAAACTGGTCATGAGCTTGGAGCAAAGCTTAAATCATTAAAGTTAAAATGGATTGAAGATAATTTTGTTATTAACAAAAAACTAATAATTAAATCTCTAAGTAAAATTAAGTAAATTAAATATATTTCACTTCTAAGATTTGAAGATTTTTTTCTCCAGAAGGTGTCGAAAAAGATACTAAGGCTTTTTTAACTTTACCTATTAAAGCTTTAGCAATAGGTGATCTGTAGTAGATATAATTTTTGGTGATGTCAGCTTCATCTTCACCAACTATTTTATAAGTTTTTTTTAGATTATTTCCTAAGTCAAGCACTTCAACAGTAGAACCAAAAATTACATTATCTTTTTTTTCTAACTTAGTAACATCAATAACATTTGCTCTAGCAATTAAATCATTGATTTTAATAATTCTACCTTCAGTTTTTGCTTGCTCATCTTTTGCAGCATGATACTCCGCGTTTTCTTTTAGATCTCCATGCGCTCTAGCTTCTGCAATTGCTTCAACTATTTTTGGTCTTATTGTATTTTTTAATTCTTCTAATTCTTTTTTTAATTTTTCAAGACCTGATAATGTTATTGGTTCTTTTTCCATAAATTATTTCCATCCTGCTATAGGTGGCATAGACATTAGTATAGCATCTAAATTGCCACCACTATTTAATCCAAATTTTGTACCACGATCATACATTAAATTGAATTCTACATACCTACCTCTTTTTAACAACTGAATTTCTTTTTCTTTTTTTGTCCATTTTAAAAATATTTTTTTTTTCATCATTCCATTAACTAAATCATTAAAAGTAATACCTACATCTTTAACAAATAAAAAATCTTTTTCCCAATTATCCATTTTATAATCAAAGAAAATACCCCCTATTCCCCTTGGTTCATTTCTATGGGGCAAATAAAAATATTCATCACACCATTTTTTATATTTTGAATAATATTTTTTATCATGCGAGTTGCACATTTCTTTTAACATTGAATGGAAATATTTTTTTTCTTTAGTATCATTAAGACTAGGTGTTGCATCCATGCCTCCACCAAACCAACTTTTTTGTGTACATATAAACCTAGTATTGAAATGCATTGCAGGAATTTTTGGATTTTTAGGATGTAGTACAGCAGATACTCCAGAGGACCAAAAATGTGTATTTTTATTTGTACCTGGAATTCCTTTAGCAAATTTTTTAGGCAACTTACCCACAACGTTTGAAAAAGCAACGCCACCTTTTTCTATAACTTTACCTTTAATAATTTTAAATTGTCCATGCTTCCATCTGTTAGTTGTAAATTTTGTATTAGAGCCAAATTCTTTTTCTAATTCTTCAATCGAATTACAAAGCATATTTTGCAATTGAATAAACCATTTTTTTGATATTTTTTTTTTTAAATCTATATCCATATTTTTCTTAACTTTTAGTTTTGTCTTAAAGCTTCTGATAACGTTATAGCTGTTGCAGTAACAATATTAAGAGAGCGTGAATTTTTTTTTATAGGTATTTTTAATCTATCATAAGATTTGTTGTGTACAATTTGTGGCACTCCCTCACTTTCTCTACCAAAAAGCAAAGTATCTTTAGGTTTAAACTTAAAGTCAGTATAATTTTTTTTAGCCTTTGTGGTCATAAGTATAATTCTTGATTTTTTTTTATTAACTATAAATTCATCATAAGATTTATAGGTTATTATTTTACTTTTATACAAATAATCCATAGCAACTTTTTTTAACCTTTTATCATCCAGATGAAAGCCACAAGGCTCTATAATTTCAAGAGTTGCATCAAAACAAGAGCACAACCTAATTATAGCAGCTGTGTTTTGAGGTATATCTGGTTGATATAGAGCAATATTAAACATTTTTTAATTGTATATTAATTTATGTGTCATTCTGACCCTAGCAAATTTATGTTAATTGTAATTAATTAATTATATATAATACATGAAGACTTCAAATATTATGAACAACAAAATTAAACTTAAAAGAAGAGATTTTTTATT